>Ga0307512_10003980_pt1 | contig 16514 bp, 22 predicted proteins | sample 14_EM_MG_FD_200267 | JGI IMG/M metagenome (GOLD analysis project Ga0307512, IMG submission 200267) | Populus trichocarpa ectomycorrhiza microbial communities from riparian zone in the Pacific Northwest, United States - 14_EM | ecosystem: Host-associated > Plants > Roots > Unclassified | place...
AGTTTGGAGATGCACTTGGAGGCCGTGATTGTGCGAACTTGGAGGCCGTAATCGAGCGAGTTTGGAGATACACTTGCAGGCTGTGATTGAGCGAGTTTGGAGATGCACTTGGAGGCCATAATTATGCAAACTTGGACGCCGTAATCGTGCGAGTTTGGAGATACACTTGGTGGCTGTGACTGAGCGAGTGTGGAGATGTACTTGGAGGCTGTGATGGTGCGAACTTGGAGGACGTAATCGAGCAAGTTTGGTGATACACTTGAAGGCTGTGATTGAGCGAAGTTGGAGATGCACTTGGAGGCCGTGATCGTGCGAACTTGGAGGCCGTAATCGAGCAAATTTGGATATACACTTGCAGGCCATGATCGAGCGAGATTGGACGAGTACTTGGAGGCGGTCGATGGACGGCGCTCCGGGGGCTGAGACTGTATTTCATCAGTTAGTTAACTCGCAACCGTGGGAATATGACAAGGTGACTTTACCCTTGAGCTCTGATGGAGAGCTGGCTGATGGCAGTCGATCATGTATGGAGGCACGCCGGAAGCTGAGGCTACATTCAGGGGTCAACTCGTAATCATATAGGGTGGGATGACTTAACTTTGTGTTCTGCGATGATGGTTGAGATGTGCATGAGAAAGAGAGATATGGGGGACGAAGATGAGAACAATGTGGAGGATACGAGCGGATATGAGAAATCAGGGGTACGTCTTGCCTCATTGAGTTGGGAAGACCTCGTATTGGTGTTATTACACGCCGGATCGGGACTTGTACCTGCCGTATCGGGGATGGTAAATTGACTCGCACACGAAATTCTCTTACGTCCCAGTTTCTCATGATGATTTGTCCCATCACCTAAGAACACGAAGTTAAGTCATCCATCTCTATCTCTCCATGCCATGATCAAGAGTCAACCTGGCTCAAGGAGAGTAGGATCAGGGTGAGAAGATATGATACTCCCCGGCTGCGAGGATCCACGCAATTGTGTGGATCGACGAAATCGTTGAAAGATCGTGTGAGGTCAAAAGACGAGAAAGATAGGGTGTGTATTTCGTATAGACCGACAGAGCAAGGAGAAATGGCGAAACGGCGATCGGAGGGACACGCAATGCGACGCGTGGTATTGACCCCAGGCGCGGAGTAATCCATCTCCGGGGTGTCTCTGACGGCTCTGACGGAGCGCGTCCACTCTGACGGGGCAGTTCCGGCCGGGCAGAAATGTTTGTCGCTGATCCTGTCTCGTGGCTGATATAATCCCGCCCGGCAGTTATTTCACACCGCTTCTTGGACTTCGTCCAAGTTTCAGCATTTGTTTTCTCGTCTAACTTTCGCTTATTCAGGAGTTCCATTGCCAGGGCATTGGGTGTGGCCTTCACCTTTTTGCCAGCTCACCCGAGTAAGAAGACATCTTTGAAGGTGTTAACATGATTCAAGGCGTCCTCCATGTAGCTCAATGTTGCATCATCGTGAGGTTTATATTGAGCATACAAATACAATTCGATCAATGCCAGTGTGCACTCAATTGCGCGATTGAATATGGGACACTGAGTGGGGTTTCCACCTCGTAGAGACTGGGTTACAACTCCAAGCTGGTACTGGCCCATTTCTTTCATCTCCTTCCCATTCGATTGAGAAACTTCCTCAGATGACTTATTTTTTGGTGTGAGGTCATGGTCAGCAGGCACGGAAAACCAGATTGAATTGTATTTGTCAAACCGTTCGTGTATCGTCATGAAGTGGTAAATTCACTTCTGATGGTGGTCAAGCATGCCAATTTGCAATGTATGGAGGAGGTCTGCCTTAGGGAGGTCACTCACAATACAGGGAATATGTCAAATGGCGTTGAATCCTCGGTGAACATGGCATGACGAAAGCTCGGCATTGGCGGCCTTCGTGTTGGCATTGGTTAGTGTTCTATATAGGTTGTAATCCCGCCAGGGGTCTTGCTTCGCAGGATGCACATAATCTCCAAGTTCGTTCTTTGGACACTCACACCAAAAACAGACATGCTGCTTGGGATGATGTAGGTTGCGAAACTCTGGGCAATGTGCAAGCGATGCTGCTAAAACCGGTTTGAAATTCCTGAAGTTGCCATCTGCGCAGGGCACGTGGTAATACCCACTCCCGGTGTTGGGATATTGTTTAAAGATGAACGGCTGGAGCAGCCGCTGGAGTACTTCGTTCAGCACGTCTCAGTTTGTTTGCTGCTGCTTATCCAGCCGGTTCTGAGGAATATTGCGGTTCTTGAGTGGAATCGGTAGGAGAGCGACCATTACAACGATGAGCGTGCAGGGCATCCGGCGGACCTTCGAAGATTGATTACCAATTGTCATATATACTGACCACTTTGTCATGTCGCCAGCAAAATTTGAGAGATTTGTTCTGTCGGACATAAAGATCAAGGGAACCAGTGTATCCCCTACTCTGAGTGTGGAATAAATATCAGTTAGCACGTTATTCTCCTCGAGTATCTCTCCTTAACTGTGTCTCCCACCACCAGTCTGCAGTGTGCATTGCATTATAGAGGTGTGTTGGGGGCGTATCGCTGAGGGGTGAAAATGAGATGTTCGGCGTAGGCTGGCTACCGCATCAACCATCTCATGCTTTTGATGATGTCTCAACTCCAGTATTAGATAGGTTGTTGGTGATAGTCATTCCATCTCATATGCTTGAGAGTGTGTAATTCCCACTTCCCGAGAACCCAATTATCTGGGATGCTAGCCACGAGATTCTGGAGTCCATTTTTGAGATTGAAGCTCGGAAAACGCAGAGCGGTGTTTTCTTCCTTCAGCGTGTTGTCATAGTATGTCTTCATGCCTTTCCTCTTCATCCCACACTGGGTAAATTTGTACTCTTCACACGTCGCAAACGGGTAGTAGGGATTGTTATGTAGTAATTTCTCAATGCAGCCCTGAGTGTGGCGTTCCCATGTCTCAGGAATGAAATCAATCAGCGGAGCGCCAGCGCCGGGGTATAGATACGTCAGCGCAGAGGTGGCGGTGGTTGACACTCCGAGTCTGCGATGTTTTCAACGTGTTCGAGTTAGGGAAATGAATCCAAGTCTTCGACTGAATCTTTCTGAGCATTGAAATCATAACGCCGAGCGGGTTCAACGAGTCAGGGCGTGCTGCAAATAGTCATATTCTGCTGGCTTGCAACCTGAAGGTGTTCAGGATAGTGTAATTTGATATGTTTAAGTCGCCAGCTGTCTGAGGTGAACTTCTATTGGCATGAAAATTCGGGGCAACAAAGAGGGGTCATCCGTGCCATTGTCGACGACACCGGACGAATTGAATATTCACCGTAGAAAGGAAGGAAAGTTGGGGCCGGGCCTGAGCTGCCTCGTGTGTGAGCTCACGATACTTTCACCTAACTCATTGAGCCTCAACACCATCAAAAGAAGGTTCGATACCCGCCAGAGGTTGCAAAAACGCTGCGTGCACGATGTTCCATAATACTCTGAATAAAATATAACCAATAAAATAAAACCAATACAAAACCGATAAATAAAATAAACCTTGAGCGATCCAAATACCTCGCAACGTGTGTAATACTCAATGCCTGAGATAAATAGATTAGAACACAGGAAACGAACAACACAGAACCCGACCCTAACTTGAACACAACAACCATTGCCTTCTCTGCAATGCGAGGACTGAATCACTGCCCACCTACAGAGCCATCCGGGCGCGCCTCAGGCAGAGGGACATTGGGGAGACTGTTGCCTCCTGCCGATTCAATCAGCAGCTGCTGATCCTCATCCACATCTGAGGTGTTTGAGGCTGTCTCGCAGAGTTGGCACCGCCGGGCGAGGTTGTTGCGGAGTCACAAGCCACAAATGCTCCAGCCCACTGAGGGGATGAATCTCTGGAGTTCGTGGTTGTAGGCGTGGCTGCGGGGTTTGTGGCCGTGGGGCAGGCGCCGGAGGTTGTGGCCATGGGGTATTTTCGCGCATCTCCTCGCCTTGCTCAGGTAGCACGATTGTCTCATCATCTACCAGAGTATCTACATCGTCATCCGATGAATTCACAATCTCTTCCTGGCCAATCGTCTGAGGTTCTTTGACATCATCCTCATCCTTATCCTCCTCCTCATCCTCATCCTCCTCCTCATTCTCATTCTCATCCTCCTCCTCCTCCTCCTCCTCCTCCTTCTCATCTTCCTTCTCTTCATCTTCCTCCTCATCATGTTTCTCCTCTTCATCATCACCGTCCTGTTCCATATCTACATTGCCGTCTAAATCAACGCCGTCCGGTGCGTCCACATCATGCTCTATGTGCATACACACATCAGAATCATGTTCTGGGTCATATTCGCTGTCCGACTCGGTATAGTTGGTATTATCTTCTGTGGAAATTGACACGGCGGGCGATGCTTCCTGCTCAAATTGTACCGGCTCTAGTTAGCCCTTCATATCCAAGTCTGCCTCTGACATTTCCTACTGCAACTGCAAAGCAACGGCATGAGAGATATCATCTCCCCCTGGGGTTTGTTTAACAATAGCTTTCTCTTTACTGTTTCCCTTCCCCTTCCCCTTCCCTTTCCCCTTTCTGTTCTCAGTCGCCTTCCTTTTCCCCTTCCCATCCATTGTTCCCTTCCCTGTCCCGCTCCCGTTCTCACTGCCCTGCGTCTCCTCCTCACTCCCGAAGTCGTCATTGTCATTGTCATCCCCAGGACAGCTCGGTGCTCCGCTCGGCGCTCCGGGATCCGCCTAGTTCTCATCCTTATCATCCTCGTCGATAATCTCAACCGAATTCAGTGGTCAAATGGCCAGGAAGTGGCCTGGCTTGTACTGCCGGCAGCTTGGCGGCTCAATCTGTGCAATGAGATCATCTCTACAGTACCAAGAGAAAGGATCGCCGGTGCGTTTAACCTTTCCCGAGCTGTTTGTGTGCGGATTGGAGCGAACCACTTGATCCCCGATGGCAAGCGGGTTGTCCCACCTCCAATTGTTCTTTTGGTCGCAGGTCTTGTGAAGCATTTGCCCCATTTATGAGCCGAAGGCTGCCCACCACTGCCGAAAAGGTGAACTCCTGCTTCTGAGGTGCGGCCACATCAGCTGGAATTGTGACAAGTGGCAAGTTGTGACTGGATCAAAAAGGATTTTATCATAAAAGCGGTCCCAGGCCCTCTCATGCTTGACGCTGCGAACAATGTATATCCGTATCAGTCCACTGATGTGTTCTGAGATGGATCCCCTTATACGGTCCCGATCCAATGACAGGCGTTGATTTATAACCGAGGTCGGCATTTTTGCCCTAGCAGTTGCCTACCCTTCTCCTTTGCGGCTGCTGTTTGGTGCCATCGCTGCTAGTTGAAAATGAATCTACATCCGAGGTGTTAGCATTAAGATACAGTCGAAGTAAGCCAAAGGAAGCACAGAGTGAAAGCACAAAGTTGTGTAGGTTATCGGTTGTGTTGTGGAATGAGAGGCGTTGTTTTGTGCAAGTCACCTGATGTCGAGATAGTCCGGGAAGCTGCCAGTGTGTTCAATACGGGAAGAAAAAATAATGGAGGTGTAGGCGGGAAGAAGAGATATATATACTCGAGTTCCTGGGATTTGATTCATATCCTGCGTTTTGTTGGCTAATAAACACAAAACGGCCCAGCCTTCATCTTGCACAACCACCAATCACCTCATGAATGAGGAGCCTTGAGACAAGATTCAATACTCGTGGTGAGAACAGTTGGCAATGCCGGGCGTTTCTTTGCCATCACATACCACAGTTACCACTCAGACCTCGTGCATCTCGGAGCAAACTGAGTAGTTCTCAAGTTGTCCCAACTGTGCAACCATCCAACACGGCTACCAACAACTAGCGGTGGAAAAAGCACACACAACCGATGTCATAGGATAGAGAATACGTCATTGTTTGCTTTGCGATGCTTTTAGATCTGCCAAAGGGGGATTTCCACTGGGAAGTTGAAGATATACACAATCGATGGTTCGAAGTATTGTACCAAGAACAAGTGCAATACTAAGATTCCCACGCCAAGAGGGCATAAACACCCTTCAAGCTGTGCAAGTAGGCCTTCAGACGTTGGTGTCACAGTGAATATCAATGCTGAGTTTAATTTGATGGCAGTTAACCCCATAATTGAATACTTTTCAAGGGATCTCGTCACCGAGTATTGTCACGGTTTACAGTCTTGCGTGGTCTACAGTGCGGCTCACTCCATTGTCAAAACCCTCCCTGGTCGATCGAATAGGAGTCTACCTCGCCTGCCATTGCATATGCATGCACAGGCAATTATTCCTACATTCTTGATGTCGAACAGCTATATCGGACTATGTCTTCCCACAGCCCTCAACCTGACACGACTCCGATCGTACGAAATGTTTGAAGTCTTGCTAATCATCATAATCAACCAAAGCATAGGCCTTGCAGGAATTCTCAACTACTGCGTGCTAAAACACATGTCTCCGTACCGGCTGGCGAGAGGGATTCCTCTGAACGAGGGAGTTCCGTAACCTCTACAATCCAAGGTTACAACTCCTCCCCCTCATCTTTGCTGAACAATTCTCTTGTTGCAGATATCACTCAATGCGTGACTTCCACCCCGTCCACTACACAGTGACAGTCAATAAATACTCCAACCCCCACACAGGGTACAAGCAGTCTTAAAACACCAGCACCCAGGGAAACCTCAATGCATCGCTTTGTATCATGCCCCAAATCCGGCATTGCTGTCACTCCCACTCCTCTCAGCATTCTTGAGAACCTGCCTACCCCCATCACTAATCCAGAAGGCCACGCGATAATTACAAATCCACTCCGAACGCGAGCTACCGAAAAGAATCAGAGACAGAGGCAGTGGCATTTGCAGCCACAGGTGGTGTCTACACCTTGATCAATGGTTTCCGGCAATCACAGCATCCATCGATTTGGTCAGTCGGACATGACGCATCTTGTGTTTGCAACGGGCAGACTCCTGGAGCCCTACATGTGGAACAGACAGCCATTTATGCGTGCAAGCGACTGGGAGACAGTAAGTGATGCAACCCGACGCGTTTCGACAGCATTAGCTGAATCCCCACACTGGCAGATAATAGAGATGTACTGGAACACTGCTATGCAGCAAAACAACATTTGGCCCATAGCATTTGAGGCACGCACAGGGGAGATCTTGAAAGAGGTATGCTGAAGCAACGGCCCACATTGGATATTACACCCTCAAACCAGTACCAGGTTCGAGCACAAGCCGACAATGTTAGATCCCATTTTATTCAATCAGCAAGGGACAACGTAGTGTAGCTTTATAATCTCCACTGCTTTGGATCCGCCGCAGAGCGATTGGAATTCATCGATTCTCTTCTGGCCGATATTATGTATGTTTTTCCCGTAGCAGAGCGTGTGGAAGGTGGTGTACGCGGCCTAAATCCAACGCAGAGAGAGTTGAAAGCTGCAAACCAATGGCCAACATCCACTTTACTTCCTGGCAGAAGCAATCCTGGGGTTTATCTACATCAAAGTTTATCATTGGGCAAATAACCACGGAAAGTATGCTGATGGAGTGTATAATTCCACGATTAAAGACAAGGACAGTCGTATACCCTCGCCACTGATCATGTTTACCTGCATCGTGTTACACGATGCTATCCCGGAGTGGTAAACGAACAAAGGTGTTCATCCGAAAGCTTCCAAGTCAACGCTGAAAGCGGACACACCTGATCGCTCGAACTACTTCGATTACAACAATGACGGCGGTAAGAACGCATCCTGCTGTGCTGCAACGGGTCGCAAGGTGTTAACCTCGCTTGGCATTGCAGACACATAGACATTCTTGATGAATACCTGGAACACACTACCGGAGAGCTACCAACAGAGGGTGTATAACAACACTCTTGCTACAGTCAAGCATCAGATCCAACAGGAGGAGAACCCAAAGCCTTCCGTGGTCATCAGCACGGAATCAGCACATGTTGACAATGCTATTCTTCTTCAGTATATGACCTCTGAAGTGGCGCTCGAGGAGCCTGAGATCCGAAGCACTGACCGAAACATCCCAATAGACAACAATTGCTGAGATGACTAACTGCATCACAGGATACCAGGGGGCAGCAGGGATTACCAAGACGAAGGTAAAGAAAGCGACGTGCGCGATGACATCCCCACCGCCAGCCGGCGTCGGTGGCCCGCGACCGAACTCGAGAGATTTCACCTGGAAACTAGTGACGTCGACGGGTATGAGGGTGAGGATGGCAATGGTGCGGATGCAGATGCCGATGGGGGGGAAGAGGCATCGCAAGCCAATGATGGATGAACACAGAAAGTGAAGGACTGAGGGCCTAATAGGATTGATCTGTGAACCAGTGATATCGACGGGTATAAGTGCGGGGATGTCGACGATGCAGATACGGATGAGGAGAAACAAGCATCGCAAGCCGATGCTGGATCAACGCAGAATGTGGAGCACTGAGGGCGTAGTACAACAGAGTGTGAAGGTTGGATGTGGCGATGATGCGGATGCGGAAGAGGAGGATGAAGCATCGCAAGCTGATAATGGATCAACGCAGAATGTGGAGTACTGAGGGCATAGTACTAGAGAGTGTGAATATTGGACACAGCGATGATGCGGATGCGGATGAGGAGGAAGAAGCATTCCAAGCTGATGATGGATCAACACAGAATGTGGAGGACCAAGGGCATAGTACTAGTGAGTGTGAAGATTGGACAGTATATTTCAGACCTCTAAAGTACGAAAATAATAAAGCCAATGCAATGGCAAGCAATGTATCCGGAACGAGGTCTGTATTATAATAAGTTACAACATCTGAAAACCATATATGGGGAGAGCGTGGCATCCGATATATAGCAATAGCCGAGAGGTAAAATGTGGCACTCAGCTGGAGAAAGGCATAAACATCGCCAGGCATTGTGTAAACGGCTTCAACATGACTGCAGCCCCTGCAAAGAGTGTAACTCACATGTCGTTCTGATGGTGCGTATACTTCACCAAAAAGTCAAGGAGGTACGTATGCAACGCAACAGATAGCGATTAATTCTCCGTCCGAGGGTACGAGCTTCTGTCGAAGCCGTCAGCGTCGTCCGGAACACACGGGTCTTTCAGACAGAGACTAGGGTCGTTCCTGATGTAAACGTAAACTTTTCGATAAATTATTCCGACATCATTAGTGACAACTATTGCAGGAAGTTGGGACTAAGGCAATTGGTCCCACAGGCACATTCGCGAAAAACTTCACTGGATGAGGACTGCTACAGAAGAAGACACCTGGAAAAATGACCTTACACGACGTGTAAGTCATAGAGAAGCTGTTTGGGGGACGGTAATCCATAGCATATTTGATGCATGGCACTATGAGGTCCTATAAACCTGCACATTGACTAGATTACTATGATATGCATGCGATTATGTGCGCTTGATACTATACATGATGCTGCATTCAACAAGAAACCAAATGGCCAAATGCACTTCACTGCCGCTCCGAAGTAAACTGTCAAGACACTCTCAAGTACACACCAGGTACGCTCCCATGTACACCTCCGAGTACATTCTCAAGTACACTCCTGGGAATACTCTCCAGGACGCTCCCAATTGCAAACCTGCTTGACAGTACACTCCCAAGTAAACTCTCAAGACTCTCCCAAGTACACTCTCAAGAGGCAAGACACTCCCAACTCACTTGACTGTATGTTCCTATGTATGCCCCTGGGTGCTCGATCCAGAGACTTGCTGAGTTGCGCGTGCCACTCACCAGGAAGCGGGTGGCGGGAGGCGGCTGGTGGGTGGCAGGTGGCCGGTTGGGGTGGCCGAAATCCTGACGTCGGTCGCTATCCTAGTCTGATTCTTCTATTTAGTGCGGCCACCACGACGAGATCCCACAATGTCCCAGAGTCATGGTCTTGACAATTGCAGCCCTCGATTCTGCAGTAACGGTAGACAATTTGATCTTGGGCAGAGCAGAGCTCCAACTCAGATTTTCCAGTGGAATCTGTTGCCCGCTTCCCACCAATTGTGGGCATGTGTGCCTGCATTCGGTCCGGGCTCATGGTAGTGGTGACGATGGTGATGATGGTAATCGCGATGGCGTCGGTGATTGTGATCATAGTACCTGATGCATTTAGACAAGTTGGTTGGCGATGACAATGTTTGCATCAAACCTTCCACAGAGCAGTGTTCCTAAGCGGCCAGGTCGGCCTTAGCGGCAGCTTTCAAACGAGGGTCTGGCCGGACCTGGTGGCTATGTGGCCGGCCTGGCGGCTTTTCTTGGTGGCTGGGCAGCTTTTTCATGGCGGCTAGGAGGCTTTTCTTGGCGGCTGGGCAGCTTGTCTTTGCGGACAAAGCCTAAACAGAATATTTTGTTCTAACGTTTGTCTGCTGCCTTTACTAAGAAAGCCTCCAAAGTACGAAATATAAACCATATTCAACTCAACCATCGTAGCCCTATGATTGCCGTATTCCATCTATCAGCCAGACCAATGTTTATGCAGGGTGATGCAGGCTTTATACATCAACTGCAGGCCGGGCAGCCGGCTGCGCGGCTTGTGACCCAGGCCGCACCGGGCCTGCACGCCGCTAAAAAGCCGGCCGGCCGGCCGGGCTGCTTAGGAACACTGCTCCAGACTTAGAGCCTTCCATTAACCACAGCTTCGACAGACATAGAGCCTTCTATTAGCCAAAGCTTCCACAAACTCAGACTTTCCCATCGGCCAAAGGCTTCCCTTGGAACACTCTGCTCCTCCCAAAGTGCAATCTTTTCACATTTGGCTCTCTCAAGCTGGCTCCCAACCAGGCTCTCATTCAGGCTCTAGATCAAGCTTTCAATCGCCAGTGGACTCTGATGAAAACTTGCAGCAATAGTGTGTACAGTACCCGTATAATGGCGAAGACTGCAGGCAGTAAAGACAGATATAGAGCCATCTCTGGCCGGCAGCCGTATAAAGTTCTTTAGGCCCACGTGCACATTTCTATGAATCAACTAATAATTACTATAGACTGCGTATCACGCAGCGGTCTACGGGAAGCTTGCTATGAGCTGTGCGTTTGTGCATGTGCACTTAGTGCGGTCTATAGTTGATTTGCATGTTTGCCAATGGTGGTTTATGGGGTGGCACACATGACTGCCGACAAGCGTGTGGAATTTCAGGTCTGTCTATCCCATGCTGAGACAGAAGCCACCACCCAGTGCATTATTGCTGATACAGACCTCGTTGTGACTGAGCTGAAGAGCGAGATTTATGGTATCACTTCAAATGAGCAGATGCATTTCAAGATTGAACTCTCTAACTCGGTGATAGAGTATAAAGCTTGGTGGTGGGCAATTGGCATTCAGGAGGTCCGGAAAACAATTGAACAGTGTGTAATCCATTTCGGATATCCAAAGATGCATCATGTCAGCCATATATCAGAGTGAATGTAGTGAATGGGAACTGGTGACAATTTCACCACTGATATTTCTGAACGGCTACATATCAGCAATGTGAAAGAGGCATATCAATCTACCAACATAGTCAATTCCATTCGACAGATGCTCAAGCACAATGACCAGTGTAACGGTCTTGACCATATGGAGGAAACACTGTTGTATCTTGTCCTTGCAGGCTGGTATGATATTGACTTCGCAAAAGTTTTCAACCTACTATCCACTGCCAATAAACAGCAAAATACTCGCAGAGCCCATTGTTTACGCCACCAGGATTGTCAGGACGAGGCATTTTTCCGCACCATATCACAACAGGTACATCTTCTGAGTCAAACTCATGTCCGTGGATAGTGAAGAAGTATCAAATTAACTTGACTTAGAGATACATCAGAGAATTTCGGAATTCCCAACTTTCGACAGCTATTCCATGCTTAAATTGAACAGGACTGGGGAAACAAAGTTAGTGGACCGGTGCTCGGATATGATCAGCTTGTACTCATCAACAGTATGATTATCAAACTTCCGAATTGGCTGTCGGAATACCTTCAACCATTTCACTGCCCTACATCTGTTAAGCGTCCAGGACTTGATTGCAAGGTAGAATAGTCCAATGCCAACCAAGGGATCATACCTGAATCTCATAACATCTGGGTCGAATATACGAAAAGTGACATCAATAACATGTTCCATGGCCGAGTTCCTTTGTTGCCTGTATTATACATTATCTGGACTCCATCGATTGATATCCTCCAGTTTCAGGAGCGCCTCTCCACTGAAATAACGATACCGACCTTTTCGATGAGGCGCAAGAATACTCAACAATGGATATTACGTCCTCAAGCCCAAGAATATGCGGTGGTCATTCCAACAGACGATGAAGATCTGCATGGTTGGGCTGATTGTGTTGACGGGTTCATCCGGGTTGTCAAACAGACGGATAAGATGCATATTGTATCTGTCAGCGCAAATGTTAGACCGGCACATCTGGAGCGAGAGAATGCTGCACCAGATAGAATCAATAGCATATGGCTTGTAAATTATCATCTGGATTCAGATACCTACTGGACTGGGTATTAAGTTACAATGCCTGAATCAAGATGTGCAGAAGGAAGCAAGTTAATCATATTGTACTATTTGATATAGACATTATAATAATCACTCCTGGAGAGTAGGGTTCCAGGTTCTCGCGGTGCGCTGGACTGGTCTTGGGGACACGGCCAATATTCCCAATAGCTTCGAAATTTGCACATTCTAATAGTTTGATTTTGTAGCAGTTAGAAGACAACTATACACTCTTCACGATATTCTTATATTGTGTTCCACAACTTCCAGAGCATTGAGGAGAACTGGTAAAGTAGTCTCGGAGCACCTGAGAGCACATCACTTTGCATTCAGCTTATCTGGGAGCATCAGGTAGCATCTGGGAGCATCTGGAAGGATCAGTGTGGCTGTTCAGAGTTGCTGAGTTGTTCAGTTATGACTTCCAAACCATTTTACATTTTGCTGATGTAGAAATGAAAATATCTGTATTGTTAATGAAAACAACTACAATAATAAACACATGGAGAATATAGTAGACAAGTTGAATATACAGAATAATAGGAATAGAGAGAAGGAGCACTGGGTAAAATGACCTTACGTGACATGTAACTCATAAAGAAGCTGTTTTTAAGATGGTGACAGATAGCAAATTTCATACATGGCACTATGAGGTCCTATGGACCTGCATGTTGACTAGATTACTCTGATATGCATGTGATTATGTGCGCTTGAAACTATACATTATGCTGCATTCAACAAAACTGCCAAATGCACTTCATTGCACACTCCCCAGTACACTCTGAAGTACACTCCGAGTATGCTCCCAAGTCACCTCCAACTATGTTGTGAAGTAAACTCCCGGGCATGTTCTCAAGGATGCTACAAATTGCACTCGATGGCACACTCCCAGCCTGCTTGCCTGTACATTTCCAAGTAAGATCTCAAGACGCTCTTAAGCACACTTCCGAGCATGCTCTCAAGTACACTCCCAATTGGAGTCCATGACACATTCCCAGCCATCTTGACTATACGCTCCCAAGTATACTCCGAGTACATTCTCAAATACACTCCCGAGCATGCTTTCAAGGACGCTCCCAATTGCACTTGATGGCACACTCCCACCCTGCTTGACTGTAAGCTCCCAAGTAAGCTCTCACGACACTCTCAAGCATATTCCTGAACACCCTCTCAAGTACACTCCCGATTACACTCGATGACACACTCCCAGCCTGCTTGACTATACGCTCCCAAGTAAGCTCTCAAGACGTGTTCAAGGTACGTTTACAAGTACACTCCCGAGAATACTCTCAAGAACAGTCCTACTTGCACTTGATGGCACACTCCTAGCCTGTTTGGCGCTAGGCTCCCAAGTACACTCCAAGTCCGCTCCCAAGTACACCTCCGAGTACATTCTCAAGTACATTTTAAAGCATGCTCTCAACGATGCTCCTAATTGCACTCGATGGCACACTCCTAGCCTACTTGGCTCTACACTCCGAAGTTCACTCACAAGAGGCAAGATACTCTCAATCTCGCTTGACTATATACTCCCGTGTATGCTCCTGGGTAGTTGATCCAGAGACTTGCTGAGTTGCAGATGCCAGGTAACGGGAGGCGGGTGCCATGTGGCGGGTGACATATGGTGGCCGAAATTATCATATTGGTCAATATCATAGTCTGAACCTTATCTTGAGCATGCCCACCACGACGAGATCTCACAATGCCTCACGGTCATGATGTTGACAATTGCAGCCTTAGATTCTGCAGGAAAGGTAGACAATTGGATTTTGGGGAGAGCAGATCTCCGACTCAGATTGTCCAACAGAATCTGCCGCCTGCTTCCCACCGATTGTGGGTGTATATGTGCGCATTCGGTCCGGGGCTGATGGTGATGATGGCAATAGTCATGATGGTAATGGTGTCGGTGATGGTGATCATAGTACTAGAAGCACTTAGACAAGTAGGTTGGCTATGTCAATGTTAGCATTGAGGCTTCCACAGACTTAGAGCCTTCTATTAGCAAAAGCTTCCACAAACTCAGAGTTTTCCATCGGCCAAAAGCTTCCCATCGAAAACTCTACTCCTCCCGAAGCGTGGCTCTCTCAAGCGCAGCTCTCAACTGTGGCTCTCTCAAGCAGGCTCTCAAGCAGGCTCTCAAGCAGGCTCTCAAGCAGGCTCTCAAGCAGGCTCTCAAGCAGGCTCTCAAGCAGGCTCTCAAGCAGGCTATCAAGCAGGCTTCGAAGTAGGCTCTCAAGCAGGCTCTTGTGCGCCAGCCGGGTCTCCAGCGGACTCAGTACTGGTATAACAGCCAGGCAGTAAAGACGGTATAGGTCCATCTCCGGCCACCAGCCGTATATAGTTCCATAGGTCCCCGTGCACATCTCTATGAATCGACTATAGATGACTATAGACTGCGCGTCGCGCAGGGGTCCACGGGAAGCTTACTATGAGCTGCGCGTGTACACGTGTGCGCGTAGCGCAGCCTATAGTCGATTTGCACTTTTGCCGATGAGAACAAGAAGAACAAGGAGAAAGAAGTATAGGTGGAGAAGGTACAGTCTTTATAGAGTGTCAGGTATTCTACAGCTTCTGAATTTTCTATATGCTGTTGTTCAATAGATCAAAAAACTCACCAGAGGTATCAGACCTCCACATCTCCCATATTTCATAGCTCAATATATAGTGACACTTGCCAGAGGTAACATGACCCCATTTCTCCCATGCTCCATAGTTCGATACATTGAAAATACTTTACTACAGACATTCTTCCTCTAGCTCTTCCAGATTCCATAGCTCTATACTTAGAAAAAATCTGGCCAGAGGCATCTGGCCTCAGGCTCTCCCACATCTCATGCCATCTACCGTGGTTCCTAGTCATTATATGTAATTGATACAATACACTCTGTATTCATGCACAGGTCCATACCACTTTATAGTGCCATGTGTCAAATATTGTATGGAATACCGGCCGAAATACAGCTTCTCTGTGAGCTGCTCATCGCATAAAGTCATTTTTCCTGGTGCATGGTAGTCAATTATTTAAGGCAACAAAGTGGGAGGAGGGCAATGAAATCATGCAAATAATGAAAGCCCAAAAATGAAAAGTGAAGCATTGTTAAAGATATATTGTTAAAAAGAGGAGATGCTATCATGATGAAGACTCGAAAGTCAATTGCAGCTAGGAAATGGCAACTCAAATCCGGTCATGGATTGAGTCGGATGGCGACAAATCTAAAGCAAATTGGAAAAAGGGTAGATAAGAAATGCTGGTGGTGTGGGCATGAATATCAAACCTGAGACCACTTGTTGAAGTGTTGTAAAAGATCTAAAAAGGTACAAGAGGTATTGTGGAAGGCGATTCATCAGGAAAAAACCAAGTCGCGACAAGAGCGTACGAAGGTTTAGGGCGGTTGAGACGTTCCGGATGGTAGTGTCCCTGTGCGCACCGTACAGACGACCCTCGGCATTGCACATGAGCTTACAGACGCAGTACAAAGATACAGATGTAGCCTCAATTCATAGTCGCAGCCTTGATTCACTCTCCTAACCTCTCCAAATTAAAGATAAGATGACGATGATTTATTGATAACTATATACCCAACTTCGCAGGAGCCTGGAGATGGTAGCAATTGACTCACCAGCGGTTCACTTTGAAGTGAACTTGGAAGAGAACTTGGAGGCGTACTTGGAGGTGCAATTGGAGGTGCACTTGCGGTCGATCTTGGGCGTGTTTGAGATGGCAGATATGAACGCAATGGAACAGGTCTAGGATGGTAGAGACGGGACTCGCTAGGAGCGAGCTGGAGATGGTCAGTCTGGACGCGATGAGGGCGGGCTGCAGACGGTAGAGACGGGACTCGCTGGGAACGGGCTGCAGACGGTCAATTTGGACGCACTGATAGCAGGCTGGAGATGGTCAGTCTGGACAAGATGGAAGCGGGCAGGAGACGGTCAGTCTGGACGCGATGAGAGCGGGCTGGAGTTGGTAGAGACAGGACTTGCTGGGAGCGGGCTGGGGATGGTCAGTCTGGATGCGATGAGAGCGGGCTGCAGACGGTCAATCTGGACGTGATGAGAGCGGGCTGGAGAT
>Ga0307512_10003981_pt1 | contig 16514 bp, 13 predicted proteins | sample 14_EM_MG_FD_200267 | JGI IMG/M metagenome (GOLD analysis project Ga0307512, IMG submission 200267) | Populus trichocarpa ectomycorrhiza microbial communities from riparian zone in the Pacific Northwest, United States - 14_EM | ecosystem: Host-associated > Plants > Roots > Unclassified | place...
ACAATTGATTTCTCCTCTTCCAGAGTAAGCAGCTGCTCCTTCTCATGTGCTGCACTCCTTGGCTGTGCTCCTCTAAGTCGGTCTCGCAAGGTTCCATATGGTATACCATATGTTGAAGCAGCAGCGCGGATGGATGGTTCAAGACCTGAACGGTATGCATGTTTGGCTTCGCGAATGTCATTCTCTCTGTCAGTTGCAACGCTGCACTTCACTCTGCCCATGGTTGCGTTGTTGCGGGGAGAGAGTGAAAATTGAGTTCGGTGCGGGGTAATTAAGCATCCCTGCTCCGGGCGCTTGCGTGCTTTTTTGCGTGATCGGTTGCTAGGTCGCGGGCGGTTGCACCATAAATTACGTTAAACTGATAAGAGGTGGTTACTAATTACTGTTGGAGCAAATAACTCGAGTCATCCATTTTGCCGCACAGCTAATGACTAATCATACTTTTGCCATTACTTTGCAACATCATCCTTACAATTCAGTAGGAGCCTCAATACAACCATTTTACCCTATATCACTTTCGTTTTGTGCCCATTTTTTGAACCTCCAATCTTGCAATAAAGTTCGCTAAACATGAAGAGTTATCTTACCTAATAATGTGAAGCGGGGTTATCTTGCATACTATAGCGAGCCCGATGCTTCGGACGTCATAATGCCACAGGGTCCTGTATGGTAGGTAAAATCAAGTATTACGTCAGTCACAGTAAGGCTGTCCGGGTGATCCTGGGGTCTGAAACTCATTGTCACATCACAGATCATGGCAAACTCTCAAGCCATGGAGATTCTTTTGAGCAAAATCTGGGTCTTTGGATATATTAGGTATCGACGGGGTGTAGGGAATGCCTCCAAATTCAGTGTCACAGGACTTACAAAGTTGGAATATATTGTGTCATAACAGTGTTGTCAGTAAATAGAAGTGACACAATGGGGAGGCCGTTCGAAGCATCGTGCTCGCTACAGTAATACGCATGTTTGATATGTTATTCTGGATAAAAGACATTCTCAAATACCTAAATCAATATCAAATGTCTATTGATTATCCCATGGTGTGCAAGAAGCATCAAATTGGTATATCACAGATGGGCTGATAGAACGCCAGAGTACTCGCTGAAGAACAGGGTCGTCAGCCGTTCCGGGCAGTAATTAATATTCTTCCACACTATTCTTTCAAAGGTACATCATTGGACAATATGAGCTGTCTTGAATCACATTAACGGCTGTCACGTCAGTTTTCACCGCCACCCCAACGTCCCCATCCTATTTTTAGAGATATATTGAAAGGTTTATAACTTCTCCGACTTACTTTGTAGCCTAGAGTAACATTGCACTATTTCCGGTGATTTCCTGCTATGTGTGGGCCCTGCATCATGGTGACAATTGGTGATCATTGGTAATGGCCGGTACATCCGGATCTCACCATGGTCAGTGGCGCACAAATTCGGACCCAATCTTGCAAATGGTTTCCATGTAATTTTTACTTTATAATATGGTTTCCATGTAGTTATAAATACACATTTGTATGGCAGGAAAGTCTATTTCCATAAACCAATTGTCAAACATTTCCCCACAATTTCTATGTTCTCACAAAAACTCCAAGGTCTAGAATTCACGGAGATTTGACTACTAAAGCTAGATAGACGCTAACATACCGGTTCTGTGAAACCGTGATACAGCAGAATGGAGAAATTTCAAGTCCAATACCGGATATATAAAAGTAAACCTAAATTGTTGGTCCGCTCAGTTAACAGGAGTGTGAGCTCATGAACTTGATCCCACGTGGAAGGGTGGTAGGAGAAGATACCCACTGCAGTCCGGAGCCGGCTCGAAGCCAGGAGGATGCTTGGTGTTAACAGCTGAGCGCTCTATGTGCTTTATCTACTTGCATAAAGCCCAGCGCCAAGCTAAGTACTTTCCTAGGTAAATATCTCTACTCAGGATCCGATAGGCAGAATCCTCTCGACCGCTCCCGTGACTCATTGCACCTGTCTACACTAAACCCTACTTGTGTCCCTACACCTGCCATATACACCGCCGGTCGGTGTTGAGCCTCAACGGCTTGTCGCCTGATTCCCAGCCATCTTCGGCGCCTCGTTTCCTCCTGACTTCAGACACAACCTTCCGCAATCCAACCACTTCAATCACATTATGGTTCGCGTCCTCAAAGAATACCACCTCAAGATCGTGTCACCAGTAGGTAATGTAAACAGCGAGCGCTACGGACGGAAGATCTCGACCTTCTTAGACGACATTTTCACGGGTGACGGTGACGATAAAGGATTGCCACCTCTCGAATACGATGCGCACCTAGCAATTGAAGAGCGAGGCTACACCGCCGTGCTGGCACGTGTCCCAAACCGCTTCCTCTCTAGTCCGTGCTTCTATACCGCTCGTCGCTAACCGCACCAGGTTTCCTTCAAATCCCACGAGACCGGCATCTCCTTCGATATCGCAGCCGAAAAGTTTTGCAAACTAATCTTCGACCCCACCTCCCGCCGCTACATTGACGCATTAACGACTCGCTCAATCTTGGGTCTCGCTGCTGCTGAATCTGAAGATTTCAGGAAACATTGGGATAAGGCTGCGATTCATGAGGTTTTGCAGAATGGAACAGATCTCCTCAATGCCATCGAGGCGGCGTATACGGACCCTTATCTTCCCGCATGGTGAGCGACGCGTGCATAAAGAGCACTGGGAGAATATTGACATCGAGTAGGGTGCAAACTTTGTGCTTTGCTATTGTTGCGGGCATTAGTTTTGGCGTGAACCGGGGATTCCAGGTTGTTGAGGCGGTATCGAATGCAGTGTTTGGTCCGAAGGGCGTGGCGATCGCTGTGAAGATCCTGAGGAGGATGATGGTAAGTGCCCAATGTCGGAGGTGTTATGTTAATGCTGATGTTTGGATAGAGTAAACTACAGAAAACGTCCCAGGAGGAGGCGCAGAGTGATTTTTCGATCTACTACGCGGACTTTAAGATGCGCATCGGTAATGTTATCGGCGCGCTCAAACTGGCTACTGGTATGTTTGCATCTTTCTGTCTGACGACAGTCATGTGTGAAGATGCATCGAGTAACACTTGATCCGCAGATCCCCACATTGCCATCACAGATCATGACAGCAAATGCGTCGACGAGATACTCTGGACGGCACTTTACGAGGCAACGCAGGCAGCAGCGAAGGTTGTCACTGCGAAACAAGACATCTTCCAAGCCTTTGTCAAACACCGCCAAGCTGCCGCCGCACTGGCAGTGTCGTCCGGTGCAGTAGCTGCCATTGGTCTCTGGTCGACTGTGGCATTTACAACAACACAATCCATGGTTCCCGTGTTTGCCTGGGGCACTGCCGAGGTCGCCGGTTTACTAACTGGAACACTCCCGGTCGTAACAACAACCACTCTGGGTATCGCATCATGGCCGCTGGCCCTGGCGGTCGTGGCTTGTACGAGCGGGTTGGGATACAATGCGTACACGCAAATCTGGAAGGGAGATAGACTCCGTAAGGAACTGGATTTCTATGATACCCGTAAGACGTTCCACTACTAGCGAAATAAGGCTTTTCTAACGCACAGGTTCAGTGGTGCAAGCATGGCGGATGGCGCATGATACGCAAATGCTGCTTGCTTGGGTGAAGTGTCCGGATGGATTGGATCCAGAATTTGTGGATGCTCAGACGCGGCAGAGATGGGCGGAGTTTATTACGAAGGTGAAGGAAGCTTCGGGTGCGAAACCGTCGAAGGCGGACTTTGATCCGGAGGCTGTGAGGAATTATCTTGACGAACAGAGAGAGAAGCTGGAGAAGTGGGTTGAGAACAATGCTTCGCAATAGAATAGCAAGGGAATCATGGGTTTTGGTCTATGGTTAGGTTCCGAATAGGTAGCGGTTCAAGTAGCAAAGGTTTCTGAATGGAGGATTTTTATGGTTGTGACAGAATAAAGAGAACGATGGATCTATCTTGCATGAGATGGCTATATACTTAAGTACTGAGGGCACCCCAGCCCTGAATGGGATTGTTACGAAACCTTACTTTTTATGAGTAAAAAGCCCATCACGTGTATCCGAAGAAAATTAATTTGCATTACCGGTACCGAAGTGCCGCGCGATCACATTCTTTGTCTTCCTATGAACCGTTTATCACTGGGATTAGGAACGTGGCCGCCCAACTGCGGCTCGGCCTGAACCGTGTTGACATGCTCCAGCTGGATTTCAACCACATTGCATCTTTGCGAACGTGGAGTTGAATTTCTAGTAGGAAATATCCGACCTGATAAAGTACTTAATCAAACTTCAAGCCCGATGAGGTTTTAAGTGACCTAACGTAATCCTACCTTAAAATCCCTTTCAATGTTCAATCACTTTCTGTCTCCAACTACACGGTAACTAATGTAATCTATCGCCACTTCCATGCCCATATCCATGTGGGCCTGTTGTGAACGACAGCTACCCACTACATGTACGCACATCGACCGATATGAAGACTCCCCCCACTCTGAGTCGGAAATGTGCTTTTTGTGCTATTTCCCCATACAAATGAAAAATGGAAAGGAACCGGGAGGTACTGGAACTCGTTTTCGTGCTTTTTGAAAGTACTAATACCTTTTATTGCGTGTCCTTTCGGCTTGTGACTTTTGAAAGTGCTAGACTCCCGCCAAAGGTGCCTTAAATCCGTGACTTTCTACTTCCGTACTTTGAAATGGTGCATTTTCAAGACCCTGGACCCTACCGGAAGCGCCTTTATTTGTGTCTCTTTATGTGTGCCTTTCTTCAACTGAGAGGATAGCCACAAATTGCAAATGCTACATTGTAGTTCTACCCATAGAGTGCTTCGATCGGCTGCTCACCTTCCAACACTTCCTGTTACAATACCCATCGCCTCCTTTGCCTGCACAATCTCAATACCAAATTACCGCCGCCACCGCCACGCCACTCTAGACTACACCAATACTGTGGTACTGTGGAGACATCAAGGAGAGAGTACGGCGCAACGGGCGAAAGCTACAAGGATGGAACTGGCAGTGGCGATAGTGTTAACATGATGGGTGCGTTGAGGGGGGGCAGAGTTGGTGCTCTCACTAGTGGTTAGTACCTTTAGTCAGTACCGTTTCGAGTAATGAGGTTCTATAAACTTCGGTATTTTGTAAATGATTGAGTTCATGATTGACTGTATGCGACTATATCTTAGAGCTTCTCAACAGCGAGATAATTACTATATTCTATCTGAGCACGGCATACTGGAAATCGACTTTTGTAGCTTTACAAGTGGTGGTAGCGATCCTTCCGTCGACCAGTTTGACAAAGCACAAAATCATCGCTTAATCCAGGGCTTTAGATGGGATGGACGAATTGCGGTCGCTTGCGGTTTAGTGGTGGATGCTTCGATAATCTAATCTTTGAAATATCACTCGGTCACAACGGTGTCACAAGTGTTCAAAGTAGAGAGATAGAGAAGCTTGATTGTATCCTATCTAAGAGGGCCACAAAGCCACATATATATGAGAGTACAAGTACGAATGCGTGCGTACGCATCTATGTATAGACCCTTCAGGCAGACAGCAATCTCCAGTCATACGAGACTCACCTCCAACCATACGAGACTCATCTCCAGTCATGAGAAGGCAGAGACCTATTATGCAATAACAAGTGTTGCTATAGTACTTAAGGGAAAGCCGTGTGCGTAGATTCTATGATACAGTAAAGAAGAGAGGAGAAAGACTCGATTTATATACAGAAGATCATCAAGAAAATTCTAATGCTTCGCCACTTTGAGTCACTTGCCACCAGATATATAACAACAAGCCAAGAATGTTTCCAGACGGTTAACTTTCCAAGTCATTTCTTGCCAGTCAACTTTGGCCTTCTAGTATTAATTATATCCAAGTATCTACATGCTGCTAGACTTCCATCAAAATTTCTCCAGAGAATTACTTGACCGAAGTCCTGAATGAAAGTACAGCACTCCTAGTCTTTCTGGCCTACTGGATAGTTGCCTTGAGCCTTGGTTTAGCCAAAGTAGCAGTGCTTTTGGACTTCTTCACCTGCCGCTTCCTCCCATCTCTGGCCTGCACTAGGTCAGAGGCAAGAGCTGTAGTACCACTGACAGCGCCAGTGACTGAAATGTCTGGGGGGAACCAACTGTTTCAGCTAGTCTCTGCAACTAAAATATTGCCGATAAACCGCTGAATCACAGGAACAAGATTCATTGAGGCGAAGATCTGGATTCTAGGCGAATGGATTTGAGAAACAAACCTGAGCGGAGGTGTATGGAACATACTGAGGAATCTGCAGTATGGTCTGCTAGCGGAAAATTAAAACTGTAGTTATAAGATGTCTCACATGGTGAGATAATTACATGCAGCTAGTCGAACTATGGGGGGAATCATCCAGAGACCAGCAATGTTCTCAACCGTCCGCGAGCGGACTAGTCTGGACTAGAACAGTCCGAGTTTAGTCTAGTTTGGTCCAAGGGATAATTAGACTAGAACTGGACTGGTATCATAATGTGCCAGATAGGTTTCCAGTCAGTCATGACCGGTCTGGACTGTATAGATTTATGCAAAGTTCGAGTGTTACGTTTGTGTCTGTCTTATGTGTATGAGCTTTGTACGAGGACAATGTATGAGCCTTAGTGTTAGTCACCGCTAACTATTCACTACTAGATGAACAGTGTTCTCAACCGTCCCGTCCGATATTTCTCCAGGACGGACGGGACTGCGTCAAGGCCGTCCGTCCCGTCCTTGCTTGACGAGGACGGACGGGGACTACCGGGGACGGCGAAATCACCGGCCGATATCGTTGGTGCCTGGCTAGCTTCCAGTCTTCGGCTAACATCAAACATGTAGGGGTTCTATATGGCTAGAGATTAGTGAAACAATGCAAATGGATAGTTTGCTGTTTGCAGTACATAGTATGGGTAAATTTGTGGGTTGGTATGGTTCAACACGGTTTACTGTTTCTGAATTTCATCAGCAATGGGTATCCGCCGGGGACGGCCGTCCTGTCCATTCACCCCTATCCTCAGTGATCCCGGATGGACGGGACGGTTGATTTCACTGTGGATGAATATGGTCGATATCGTGAATCTCCCACAATTTCTGATCTTTTCAACATCTGGATATTTCAGAGCAAAATCTATCCCCTCCTTTCTTCCCAGCTGTGTCTACCATAGCACTCGATATTTTCTCCATACCATTAATTGGCAGCGGGAGTTTAAAGATTATTCTCCCAGTGCAAGCTGACGTTAACAAACCGGCGCAATCGATTGCACGTTGATGGCCTTGAGGCAGCGCCACAGCGGAGTGTATGATGTCATGTGACAAGTTACACGCTGGACTTCCGCAGGTTGATGTGATCAGAGCAGCAGAAGATGGGGTACGGAGTGAACATGAACTAGAGATGGATTTGAACGAATGAATATTGGTGAGGCGGATTAAGTTTTTGATATAGCTTAGTAGTTCTGCTTCGCTGTAGCTTGTGTAATAGAATATGATTTTTGGACTGCTCCAGACTGCAATAGTCTAGTGCAAGGCTGCCGTTGCGTGGTCAAGTCCGGTCCTATCCCTCCGGCAGACCGGACCATACTGAGCCCTACTGCAGACCAGGTCCGTCCAGACTGTTGAAATCACTAGAGTCCAATTGAATAGCTGAAAGTGGCTAGCAGGTGCTGTGACAATTCTAGAAGCGATATCGTTTCTTACTATCTATAATTCGCTCTATGTATGTTCCGTACGATATGCGACCCGTGGCCGGTCGCGAACTAGAGTATCCAGTTCACCAACCAGCTGTCCAGTTTATAAATTGGCGTAGGTTTACAAACATGACCCCATCTGCAACCGCTAACAACTAATCTTAGCAATTCTCACTCTAGAAAACTCGCATTGGCAGAGTTGTTCCTTGGGGAGAAGCGATCGTGGTTAGGGGAGTATGTAGAGGAATTTAGGGGCGTAGTGCAGTGTTGTGGGGGGTCTAGGGCACTCAGAGCTCCCCCGTGTAAACTAGACTTTTTTCCCCCTGGTCTGAGCGCTGAGGGCATTTACGGTGATGCAATGGGGAAAAATGAGAGACAGGGGATAGGGTATTACGTGGTTAGATGGTGAGGTGTTTTATAGGGTTTATTCCATCTGTAAGCCTGAAACCAAGTCTCTGAGTTATGTATATTGGTAGATATGAAAACCTGCTCAAGATAGAAAGAACTCAGTGGGGTTATATATGGGCTTCAGGTTTGTGAACAGCCTTGCGGTTTGCGGAAGGGACATGGATCGCAAACCGGATGCATCCAGTTCGCGAGCGGGAATGGGTCGCATATCGTACGGAACATATATATATAACTAGGTAGTCACAGTCAGATAGCTAATTCTCACGATACTTCTAAGCATGGTGCTGAGGGTTCTCTCACCATGTTGCACCGCAGCATTTAAAGTAGCACTCTGGGAGTATCACTTTTCCGACTTACTTTTCTACTATGAGCACAACAATATCTTTCCCGCAAATTTGAAGACGACTGTGGGTGTGCACTATGCAGTTTCTAGATATGTACCACTCACAATTACGGTGATCATGCCAGCGGTGATGAGGCGAATTACCTGGAAGTCAAGGTTGACTTCCTGCCCCTGCTTAAGTACTTAGCATGTACTTGCTATCTCTCTACCCTGGGCCCTGGCCTTAAGCACGCATCCGGACTTCCACTTGCCCGCGTTCCCACTTGCCACGCTCCCACTTACCATGATAATGCTGTCATGTTAACATAATGGTCACCAAGCTGTAAATTATACAACATTGTTAGTCTCATACACTGCCATTACCGCTACAGGTCATGTAACATAACTCAAGCTGTGAGTGTAATTTGAGACTGGCAGCCTAGTTGACTTAACAAAACAGTAGTCACCACATGTATATCATGTGAATGTCATAAAATTATACAGATCGGCTATAAGGTACCTATTCTAACTAATGTCCGAACTGCAATATTTTGATTATGTAGTAATAAGAGCATGTATATACAAGAAGCATCACACCAATACATAGTATTTAGTTTATTGCATGGTCTAATTAACCGCGCTTCACCGCGGCAAAAAGTCTTGGATGGATAGTGGGATGGTAGTCCGCACGGTCCCGGACGGTGATCATCGTCAAAATAGACTTATAACAAGGCGTACTATGTCAGCTACCAATCTTGTATTTGAACTTGTGCACTATACATTGTTCCGGCTAAATGAGGGGTCAATTGAGTCTTTTGTAACAACTATTTTCCTACGTCGCCCACGTATTTCAGTCTTTGCAAATCAACTAGTGGTCTAGTGTACTGGTATTTTAACAGGTGCAATTATTGCTATGGGAACAAGGAATGTTGGTGGACCTGGACTGATGGTCGATTCTACTAAAGTTAGCACGACTGGCAGCCACGGGACTCAGTGAACAACCACATTGCTACGGGGCGGTATGCAATGTTGGGCGCTAATTCAAAGTGGATCCTCAGCGTGTGGCGTTACTGGTGCGGAAAGTGTCGAATCATGATCAATGTGGAGACTATGGTTCGGCAGTTAAAGTTATGACTGCATTAATTTTGACTGAGTCATGCACTGCCTCGGGTAGGCGAAAAGCATAATGTTAGATATTCACTCACTTTGAATCAAAATGTATAGGGCCACAGCTTAGCAGAGCGGGTTTGGCTCACTTTTGTTGCGCTAACGTCAGGAAGTGTCCGGCTACAAGAATAGTGTAGCCTAACTCGGCCCGTTCCCGATTTGACATGCATGCATGCATTAGCGTCGACAAGCAGAATAACCAACATTCGGTTCTTCCGGCCTCACGGGCCATCTCGGGTTCCATATCTACTCTACCAATAAGAAGACTCCTCCACCCACCCTGCCTGCACCGTGCCGTACCCAACGCTTCGTTCGCAACTGACTCGTACGTTCGCTGCAGATCGCCCAGCAAAATTATCTCTTCACCTGCCACCGTACAAGGCAACCGCCTCATCCTCATCCAGCACGATATGACTTCACCACTGAGCCGCACAAAGTCACTCTGATTAAATGCCATAGTAAATATTTGCGAGTACACTAGTAGAAAATCAGTCACTGCAGCAGACGAAAGTAATCTCCACGGTTTAAATTTCGTAGGGTATGAGAGCGGACATAAATTGGAAACGCAAAATGGTACTTGGGAACTAATGATATTTCACTCCAAGTGAATATGGACGAGTCCTGTTGAAGATGCTCTGAGAGGGTGATAAATTAGAAGCGGGACAAGCATGCATTAGCGTTTGCTGGATTGGGTAAGTGGGGTAAGCGGGGTAAGTGGGGTAATATTTTTAGAACCATCTCAAGAGGTATACATATGAGGAGTGAACAATCTCATGTACCACATCATTGGATCTTTGCTATCTCTATGGATATACCACTGGGACTCAACGTATATTTTTAAACCTTCAAAGTCCACCCATGAGCATGTGAGTGACTGGACGTGATCCTATTTTGAAGATTCTGCTTAAACATCCCTAGCTCCTAGCTGTTAGGTCGCTACTGTTTTCCATCTGACTGTAGCAGATTCGGCTCTTCCGGCCTCAACAGCTACTGCTTCCATGCCGGCCATATCATTGTGGGCTCGGTGCCACCAACCCACTGATACGCGCATCTACCAATAAGAAAATTCCTCCTCCCCCCACCATGCCAGAACATCCCAACCTTGTCGTTCAAAACTGACCCGTAATTTTGCCACAGATCGCTCCAGTAAAATTATTTCTTCACCCACCACCGTCCACTTTCAGGCAACTGCCTCGCTCTCATCAAAGTCACTTTAAGTAGAGGCCCATGGTCAATATCTGCGAGTACACTAGTGGAAGGTTTGTCACAGCGGCAGACGAGGGCAATTTATAGAGTACAAGAGCAGATATATAAAGTGGAAAAGCGAAATGATATTGGGATCTAGTGATACTTCACTGCAACTGGATGATGAATTAGAATTTACATGCGAGACAGTTAAAGTTGACTGCCTCACTTTGACAGTCAGATTTAATTGTCTGGCAACACTCTGGTTTTTTGCGGTAGGCATGATGTTGGGTGCTAGGTAGGCTATGTGCTGAGCAGTGAGGTGATCAGATGTCACAACTCTATTACCTGGGATCACTCAGCACTTTGTCTTGCTGTCAATCTGCAAATGCCCTCATTAGTTGATATGCTGCAGCGACAGTGATCTATCCGAGTACTTGTTTACTAAGGCAGTTAAAGAAATGATGACATCGTCTAACCAATGGAACGGCCTCGTTCAGGCGTCCAATGATCTGCACTCCGATAACCGGTAGTGTGCTGTTAGGTTACTATTGCGGACTCCAGTGTCCCCTCGGCCGACAGCATGTCAGAAGCACTGAAAATTAGGATGCATCCCATGTTTCCCAGGCCGCCTTGCTCATAGTAGTATTCTCCCACCCCTTGGCTACTAGCCCCCTAACCGCGATCGTACGTACACTCTGCGAAATTTGTAAACGGTACTTAATTGCAATTACAAACGTTATGTATCAAATGACTAAATCCATCTCAATAAGGACATGACCTCCAGCGAAACCTTGAATCAACCAACTGCGACGGGATACTACAAGAAAGAAACCTCAAATCTAACTAGTTAAACCAAAACTATACTAGCACGTAACCCGATCCTATGCCTTGTGGTTGAATACCGGCGGTGTTTCAACATGCTCTACCGCACTTGTACTAGAGTCCGCGCGTTTAAACTTGATCGCTGTTAACTGCATGCTCACTCCAAGGATTGTATTATCTTACCGTAGATTTCTTCTGGACCGACTCCCAAAGCTTTTTCCCTCTATGGATAGGGTACCATGAGGTAACCATGGCTAGTTCGTATTTTGGATCATCCTTGGTTTGCGGGGGAATCTCTATTGTGGTTTCTTTGGTTTCCGCTTGACCTTTTGCAGAATTGCTGGAAGCCGTCGTCGCGGATCTTGAAGGATTGTATAGTTGAATCAGCTTCGGAGCAGCATATTTGGATTCCTTAAAGTGATTCGAGTTGTCATATTCCATCTCAGTTGATGTGAGTTTCGGATCGACAACACCCGAGACTGGGTACTGCGCTGACACCGGAACCGACACTTTCGGAGTTTCGCTCGAGATTCCGTTCCCCCGACTATGTTTGTTCTTGTGTATTTCATCTCTCACATCCACGACTCCGATATATGGGGCAGAAGAAAGGCGACCTTCCCATCTCCTTTGACCACTCAACTCTTCATCAAGATACCGGTACAACTGAATTGCTGAAAATCCAACGGTCCTAGAGATAAACTTGGAAATCCCAAACCCTTTATCTTTCCGAAAGTATGACACTATTGACAATAACAATTCCTGGGATTTGATAAAAATCCAAAGAGCCAAGATTATTGAAGGTATATAAATCAACAGCCGGCATGACAACGTTTGGATGTCTTTGCTTTCGAGTACGAAGTCGGCTGTCTCGTCCGGGACCACGCCATTAATTTCAGCCGCGTTGAGAAGGCCCTCCCTATTCGGAGACAACATTGCGGTATTCCGTACAACCTCCCGCGAGTAGACGAAACTCCCCATGATCAAGTATTTGAGATCATCTATAATGTTCGCTGCCGAATTCTCGACCCTGTTGTTGATGGCAAAACCTTCCGAAAAGCTGACCAGATTGGAATAACCTAAATTGCGAGACATTGTGACGATAGGTGGTACCGTTGTGAATTCTCGGATGAAGACCGTATCAAGCCAGAATGGTGCCACCTTCAACCCACTTTGAACCAGACTTTTCAAATCATATGTATTTTTGGCAATCGACTCTCCATAATACCATGTCGTGTTGTGGTTACACGATATTGCAGGCCGTTTCGCCTGCACAGCATAACGCGAGTTGGTGATGGTGTCGTTGAGATCTTCGGTAACATACCAAGGTTGTGTCTGGTTGAATTCGACTCGACTGCGGCGCCCGGCGGTATATGGGAGGATGCTGAACCATGCGGAACCGGTCGACTTTGCATCGGCGATATTCTTTGGAGGCACTTCGAAGTTAGCGCGAGGGGGGGTGTAGTTCCCGCTGCTAGGGATTGGGACAATCCTCTCCATCGAACTATTGCCCCATAGCCAGTATATATCATGGGTAGAATTTGACGAGTTTTGAGTCCAAGTGTATTCCGTCTGGCAGTGTCCGCTAACTGCGTGTATCAAACCTGGGGCTCGCTGTAATCCGAAATCGAAGCCAGTGATGTTGTATGTGTAGTCCAGTGAGATGTCGGCGCCGTTTGAGCTTAATCGCAACGAGTTACCGAATTTTATTCTTTCCTGCAGGATGCCTTCGGAGATTTCGACAGTTCCGATAGCACGGAAGGCCGCCGCACGTGCAAGTCTGTTATTCGCCTCACGCTGGAGTGCTGTTGAGTTGGTAGGAAGGATGGCGGGATAAAAGATGACGTTTGGGTTTACTCTGGCCATATTACCCATCATCAATTCGGACGGGATGACTATACCAGCCGCGAATGACGCCCCAAACACTATAAAAACAATGAGCCAGAGGACAGTCGTAAGCCCGAGCGTTCTCCAGTCTCTGTCAATCCATTGAGCGCCATCGGGTTTGGTTTTGATTCGGAAAAGAAGTCTCCATTGATAAAGGCCCAGCACCAGCAGTGCCGCTATGGGATCACTGGTATTCAGGAACGTGACTAAAATGGCATGTCGATTTCCGTTGTTCTTGAGCGGGAACCAGGTAGCGACCCAGCCGAACACGATCTGCCCGACAGCGCCGAAGAGAAGCATAATGAGAATAGTGTAGCCAGAATTCCAATAGTTGCTCTGGTTCTGGGAGACTGCCAATGCCGGAATAGTCTTTCCGTTCTCCTGAGGCATTTGGAACCATCGTGTAAGGCCAAGGATGTATTTAGATTCCGCCGGCTGGGTGTAGAGATCCATGATGCAAAGAGCTTCTATAATCACCGGCCATTAGAATATCCTCAAGACCGTCTGTCTTCACTCCCGGGATGGATTACTTGCTTACGCAAGACCCGTTTGACTAATGTGAATATAGAAAAAGGAAGACGGTAGGAGAGAGGAATAAGAAATCTGCGAACACGGGTCTATTTGAATAGGAGTAGGTAATTCCACCAGAGGCTTAAACCGACGGCACATGAAGTTGTTCAAATTCGGGGACCTTTCCACCATCTCAATTAGTGGCCTAGGTAGAATGGGGACAAGAAGTTTAAAGCCCACCTGAATCCATGCCAAAAATCACATGCATAATCTGCAAGTCAATCATAGGAACACCCCGGGAGCGAAATACTCATTGCATCCAGATCACCAATAGACAGCAGAATGTTGTGCTTTACAGTTACGGAGTACACCGCTGCATGCCACCACGATTGGGGTATTCCACTGCGTTTGTAAATATGAAACCCGGGCCATACAGGTTCTGCGCTATATATTGACTTGTACAGAAGAGGAGGAACACTATTTTGTGTGTCATCACCTTATTGGCAGAGTTATTGATATAGCCCTGGAAAGAGGTGTCTTGAGAACTACGTTACGTCACCCTAGGCCTTGATAGTGATAAAGCGGGGGAGGTTTGTTTCTTTATAACGGTATTACAGTCGGCGACTTACGACCATGGCTATCTATTTAATCTTACCCAGAGTACTAACGATAGTCAGCTCTCCCGTCTGGCTGACCTCGAGCTGGCTTCACGTGATCCTCTGACCCATACCGGAAAAGTTATGATCTACGCCTCCCCCGTGTTGAGAAAGTATGTTGGGGTATTAAGTGGTGAATTCGACGCTTCCAAAACTGACAGTAACGCCATTCTGCCCTTCGTCTGCAGAGCTGCAGATTTAACATTCTCCGCTGTTCATGCTGTCCCACCGGAAAGTCGCCCTACTATTCGCAAGGTCGAGTGCATTGCAGAACTATCCAAATTGGACTAGACCCCTTCTGGTCATCAACTCACATTCCTTCTCAAACTAAAAACGGGTTCTACCCGGTGCTATTATGACAGCAAATTACCGCATAATCTGAAGGGATCCATTCTTTTTTGGTAGTTTGTATAGGAATTATAAGACATTAAATACACTAGTAATATTGGCCTAGTTTCAGCTGTGTTGAGGATTGAAAACTTTGAGGCCAATATAAGTCGCTGTTTGAAGTCGGGATGCGGGCTGTAAGAGCTACAAAAACCAAATTCATCCAGAGTATACGGTTTTGTTACACCGCTTGCCAGCGGTACACTATATGACTATGTGATGGATGAACCACCGCCAACGAATACTGACGATAGGGTAGGATATCCGCAGAGGTGGAATACAAATTGAATTACTGATTGGCTGGAGTCGGAGTTGTCTCAGACTAAGCTGGGTTCATGTGTATAACCTAGGCTTGCCCCGCAGAGGCGACAACCGACTCTACAGGAAGCTAGTGTTTGTTTGTAATTGGTTCGGCCACCGGACGGAAATTGTTCCAAATTCGTACCTCTTCGCATTGTACTCTTAAATTCTTCAGCTTTCCTCGTTATTTTTTGCTTTTCGTAGTTCATATACATGCTTAGGATCAGCACAGGGCAGCACGCGACGATCTACCGTGACCAAATCTGGAATTCGATGGGGACGAAGGGTAGTAGGTAGGAGCTCCGCCATCGAACGGGCTCGCCCGGAGGCGGAGGGGATAAGGGCCTGTCATACTCTAGCTAGAGTAAATACAGTATGAATAAACAACAACAACAATCTGGAATTCGACTCTTTGAGCTCTCGATTTCGTTTGGCGTAGCTTCCACATATTCCGATTGGGCTTTTGAGGCTATGACCTGTAGTTACTAAATGTTAGCGAACTGGCTGATCAACATGGAAGCGTGGCAGCGCATGGGGACAGGAGCTCTACGACGTCCCGGGATTGGATATAGGATTATGACTTTAGGCTATGCGACCTCCCTCTAAAACTACTGGTATGGCTGATCTCTCCATGATAGTTGGCTAACAGAAATGTATGTGTCATGACGTAGACTTAGTGAGATGGACGCGGTGGTACATTTGCTTTCATTTCCCACATTAAGGGAGCGGATGGAGACTCCCCAATTACACCTGCAGCTCAGAGTGCGGGAAGAGCTTATTAGTCTCTGAGTCGCTGGTAGCTACCCTCCTAGTCTAGATACGGCTTTTGAGCTTCTGGTAGGCACTATATCGGGTCCACAGAGTACGCATAATTCAGTCTTCATGGTCCATTAAGCTGGCACAGTCCGTTCTTGACTAGATATTCCCTTAGTCTATACTGGCTTTCGAGCTCTGGCAGACCAAAGAGCGCATTCGGAAGTCATCAAAGATGCTGTAGAACTCCCGCCTATCGGTAAACGTAGGGATTTAATTCATGGTTGGCCCTAACCGCATTTGAGGCTCCAAGTACGATCCAAACCTGCAAGTATATACGTATTTAAGTGTATGTATATAGCCCAAATTCCTCCCATAGTACCAGAAGAACCAGCCAGATTTCTGAAGAGTCCTCACTCGTTACTTTCGCTCTGTTAGCAG
>Ga0307512_10003983_pt1 | contig 16509 bp, 8 predicted proteins | sample 14_EM_MG_FD_200267 | JGI IMG/M metagenome (GOLD analysis project Ga0307512, IMG submission 200267) | Populus trichocarpa ectomycorrhiza microbial communities from riparian zone in the Pacific Northwest, United States - 14_EM | ecosystem: Host-associated > Plants > Roots > Unclassified | place...
TCATTGACAACTCAAAATCCATAGCTGCAGCAAAGCGCTGGCATCAGAACTAGTGTAGTTTAAACCAGCAGACAACCAAGGAAAATTATCCCATACTACCATTTCTATTTCCCTTTTTTTTTTTTTTAAAGATATTGTTGAAAACATACAAATTCTCATTAATAACCGAATAATAGAGTTGAAAAACTTTCATGCTACTATGGAACCTCAAAGAACATAATACAAAAAGGAACAAGATGACGGGAATCTCGTGCAAGAATGCCCTATAAAATTACATAAATCGGAAAAATCAGCTTCTGTTATGATCCTTGACTTGCCTGATGATACTAGAAGCCCAGCTAAAATGGGATTGGCCAGCACTTTTTCAAAAATCTCAAACTCTTGAAACATTTCCCAAAGAAACTCCAACCTCAACACTTTGCCCTTGCCTAAAATTTTAACGTTACCAAATCTAAATCAGATTAGCCCTCTTTAGAAACCTGATTGCCCTACAATAGTAGGGCCATATTGATTCCACATAATCTAGGTACTTCTCCATACACCACTCTTGCAATTCCATCATCTTTTTTCTTGAAAACTCTTTGCGGTCCAAGTTCTTAAAGCTTTGCAGAGGTTGCAACACACGAGCTTGTATGTCTTCTTTGAGCTTCCCTTGTCTGATATAGCCGTAGGCCACGAGATAGTAGGTAGGTACATTTTTGATAACTTTAATTGTCTGCCTAAAGCTGAAAACATAGAGTGCCCACAAGCCCTGGAGTAACTTGATGTAGAAAGCAACAATAAGGGGACCCAAAATCCACAATGGAGTCAATTCCTTTGACACTCCAGCTCCATACACCACATTGACGGCCAGGAACAAAGGAATGCTGAAAACGAAGCAATGCAGTTAGAAGCTGCCAGAAAATTCTCAAGAAAATAACAAATATTAAAAACTAAACCCAGAACTGTATACATAATGTATTCGTTTAGAAATCAAGCATTGGAAGAATTCTTGTATTGCTAGTAGATTATCATATAGCAGTGTAGCAAAAGGAGCTCAGTTGATAAAGATAATTGAATACTGGTTATGCCAGACAAATAATTCAACAAAACCTCATTGCTTCATAGCAGTTGAGTCAGCTAAATGGTGAATCCTTAATCTTTGAGCTATGTTTGTAGCCATATTTTTCATCAGAACAAGTAATGACTAAAATTAATTTTTCAATAACCGTGTGGAAGAAGCAATAATACTTACAATGTCAGTATGGGTATCTTTATTGTTGCATCCAGACTCAGGAAGTGATACCAAACTGACTTTACATTATCAACTCTCTCCTTATTTTGGGTGGTATTTTGAGCTTGTTGCAATTCTTCCCTTGGAGGAGGTCCTTCTTCCAGAATCTCATCCGCAACTTGACTTGGAGATTGTGTGCGCAACATGCTGAGCCATTTCTTGAATAATTTATTAATAGCAGGGGATCCTGCAATCCTTTCATCTGCTTCAGAAGTATAGGAAACTGGAATACTATGCACCTTTGAAGAGTCCATCATGGTCTCCCCACTTTCTTTTGGCACATAAGAAAGTTTAACAGATTTTTTTGAAACTTTGGATCCATTAGCTCTGCCTCCTGATTCATCATTTTGTGCACTGCCTTTAAAAGCTGAAACTCTCAAGAGCTTTACTTTAGGTCCATGTGAGAAAGCCCCTGCACTGTGGAAACAATGCAGCTCAATCTATATGCTTGAAATTCATTAGATATAAACAAAATACAAAAGTGATTTCAAAGGACAAGTTTGCGCCAATCACATAGTCTACTGATAGAGAAGCATAAGAAAAATAAAATTCCAAATTATCATTAACCAAGAAATATTCTTGAATTGCACATCAACAAGTAATCAGCCAGAGCCAGGAAGTTTTGTACCATCTTCTCAGAACAAAGTAAAACAAATAAAACTGACTGCAAAATCCAATATTAAGCAATTTGGATTTGCAAAGACAAGCAGCTGATCATGAATTCAATTATATAGGAAAATTTTACCTTAAACGAAGACTGTGTTTTACTGAAAAACACATATCTGTTCTCCCTACCATCTGAAGTTCTGTTACACGTTGCTTCAACTTCACCCCTTTGCTCCAAGATAAAGGCCTCGAAGGAAATGTTGCATAAGAACCCTATGTGTAGCAAACAAAGCAATATGATGTTATAATTATAGTATATAGGAGTGCTAAACAATGGAGATTGCAAAACAAAGTGAAAATATGATGTTACGAACTTGAACTAGCATAGCATGGGTGAGCATCTATGTTTAGCTTTTTTCACATGTACCCAAACACTTTCAACAAGGCAAGTACAACTGCTGTGATACAAGCACAAGATACTATCAATTTCACTAAATTTCACATCTCAAAAACATGGAAGGAAAACCAATTAAAACAGTAGAATAAATCATCTCAGCTACCTAGAACATTTTAGCAGAGTAATTCATCCACTACATCATCAATTTAAGTATATCTTCTATTAACACAGCCGTGTGTACCACACAAATGACTGATTGAACTTCCATAAACCCAACAGGGACATGTATCAACACTCTAACCCTCAAGTTTAAAAGAAAAATAAAAGACAACTGATAAAGCCCCCTTAGACCCTTTAATATACACAAAAGGTCCGTACAAGCAGAATTGATAAAATGATAAGATAATTTGATTGCTGTCGATTAAGGCCTGGTTGACTTGAAAATAACTGGGGGGAGAAAACGGTAACACTCTTAGAGCACAAGCTCTGCACACAATTATTTTATAAGTACCTGCATCTGATGGGTCACCAATGCCATTTTCTCCACTTCAAGCACCCACTCATTAACTCAACAGCGCCTTATTCAATACAAAGCAACAATGCCTTATTCAATTCAAAGCTAAAAAAATAACCAGAAAGATATCAGCGAAGCTGAAAAAAATATCATTTTTTATTAGTGGCATCACTAGGATGAGGCATCAAAAACACTCATGATCCATTCAATTGCAAGAAACCGTAGGAAAAAGAAAATACAAAAGTTTGTTTGTTTGTTTGTTTTTTCTTTTGCACTGAATCACCAACAGTTCTATCGTCATTAGTTTCAATAAACAAAATGAACAAGTTGAATTATGCCTTCAAATTATCTGAATTAACCTCGCTTTATTATTTTAGCCAAAAACCCAAAAACTTCAAATTCCTCTCCTTTTTATACCTTCAAATTTCTGAGCAGCAACCAAACAGACAAATAAGCTAAACAGAGCCACATCATCTCTAACATTCACATAAAAACTAGGCAAATGCAGAAGGTTCAAGCCTTTCCCTGAAATTTTCATAGCAACCAAATAACAAAGAACCCACAAAGCAAAAACCCTAACCAAAGCAAGGTAGAACAGATTGAAGCTAACAAGTGAAGAAAAAGATAGAAATTTGATTGTAACACACTAACCTGTCCACATGAATTCATGAGAATAGCTCTACAGAAAGACAACCTTTATGTGATAATTTGATTGAAAAAGAGAAACCCTTTTGTTATCTGATTGAAATCTTGAATTCCTATGGATGGATAGAGAGAAAGAGAGGTATCTCTTCTCTTGTTGGTGAATTTTTATAAAAGGGGCTTCTTTTTATTATTATTATTAACAGACTAACAGTGGTCGTGGATAATCAATTTCGCACCGCACCATAAAAAAGTGAGTCAGGAGGTTTTTGGCTACGGTTCTTTATTTTCCTTTTCCCTTAAATGGGAATACAACAACTGAAATAAAATAATATTAATAGATAGAAAAACTAGTGGCTGGGCTTTTATAGAACGGCCCACTTAGGCCTGTTCAGTGGCACCCGCCCGCCTTTTCCCTTCTGGATTTTTTTTCATGTATTTTATTTATGATACAGATTAAATAAATAAATTAATAATTTATGTTTTTTGAAAATAAAATAAAATAATTATTGATAAATATGTTTCAATAAAACTATTTTCAAAATTCATCATAATAGAAAAATAATTCTATTTATGAAAATAAATATATTAATAATTAAATTTGAAAATTACAAATTATTTGTTATTATTCATGACTTGAAAATAGTTGAGTCTCAAGAAACTTATGAGATAAAATAAACATAGAGAGATTTAATATTTTTATTTATAAAACTAATAGAATTAAATTAAATACTATAAAATGAATTGTTTTTAGCATAAATTAATTATTTTATTTATAAAACTAACAAAAAACTATTTCTATAATCAATAAAGAAATTAAACATTTTTTTATTTACAAAAGATTGGATTAGGATATCATTCATTGTCTTGATATTATGATCACCGAATGCTTTTATACTACGATCGGAGGATACTAATAAATTGTTTTGTATTGTGATGGTTTTTTTTTTGCTCAATTATAGAGAAAATATTGTTTAGTTAGGCAAATAAAATTTCGTTTCAAATATTGATTTTAAAAATGCTGAAATAATATATTATTTATTTATTTATATGTAAAAATCTATCTCTCAACAATTTTAATTAAATATATATTTTGAAAAAATTACTTTTAAAGAACTGCAACTAAGTGTTTTTTTTTAATCCACAAACACACAAAAGCTCCCACTTGTCTAATTCAATCTCGTTTCTTACTAACTAACTGTCTGGAATCAAATTAATTCCACATGAAATTTAAATTTAATTAGTAGCTTTTTCTGTATATATACTCTTAAATGTGATTTAAGATGGCTATTTTCAAGAGCTAAATAACGAGGAAGAGCCTGTAAACTCGAGATCCTTAACACTCACACATTTACATGTAGATTGAAGATATAAATGATAGAATTCAAATCAGGAATGTCATTTCTCTCTAATTAATTTTTTACAACTTGACTATTGTGAGTTGAGCTACTAACTTAGTTGTTATTTAATTGATAACTTATTATAATTTTAATGTTTGGAATACTAGAAATTGAATTTATTTTATTTTAATTTTAATTCAAAAATCATATATTTTTGTTAAAAAAACATTTATTTTTTTTATTAATGTAAAAATAGAATCCAGACTTAATTTTGTAATGTAACATGGGAAGTAGGTGTCAACATTATGTGAAATGCATATGGCCACACATCTTGATTACCAATCCAAACAAAAAAGGAATAAGGAGCATCTGGTTCAATAGATTAAGAGTTTCCAGCAATTGTATGCATACTTGACCAGGTAACATGAAAGACTTAGAATGTATTTGTTTTTAAGGTTGTTTTCGTGGTTATGCTTTAAAAAAGTAAGTTTGAAAAAAATACGGTTAGTTCGATTTAGATATGTTTTTTGTAAAAATTATGGTTGAAGTTTATATGTAACAAAAAAACACGTATAAAATATTTGGTGAAAGTATGATTACGATTGCTTTTCAAAGTGTTTTTTACTAGTAAATGCATCAAAATAATATATATTTTTTATTTTTTTAAAATTATTTTTGATATCAGTGTATTAAAATGATCTGAAAACACCAAAAATATATCAATTTGAAGTAAATAAAAAACATGTAAAAACAAAACAAGATTTTACGAAACTCAATTAAAAAAACATGTAAAAACTGCTGCATAAAAATTACGTAAAACTTAATTTTTTAACGGAATCCGCAGTACAAAATATGAAAAACAAACGCAGCCTTACTCGGGAAGACTCTCTCATAAGCAGTCAAAACATTCCAGACTTCACGAACAAGAAATTCTACGGTTATTGCTAGCAAAAACACAGCAATCAACCCCTTCATTTTCCGGAAGCTTTTGACAGTTATGCTTTCCTACCTCTCAAGTAATTTCTCTGGCCAAAAACCCAAAGCTTTTGTTGAAGAAAAGAAAGAGATAGTAAATTCACATCCTGCTCCCTTTGGGAGAATCTATAATCTCAAATTAACTTTCGAAATAGTTACAGCCAGAGCACATTCCCTTCATGGGCAACTTTTTTTTCTTTTTTTTTTAATACCGTGTCAAGAAGAAAACCTCCAAGAGCACCATAGCAGAGACTTAATGAAAACATGAATAAATCTAGGGGCACGTCACACGCTAAAGAATGGAAGATTGAGATAAAGTGGGAGAACCAGAAAAGCTCCTCTACTTCATTCTTTCTAGTGTTCATATAAAGGAGAATATTGATCACTAGATACACCGCTCAAAACATATCTAGGGTTCCACAGCAAACACACTGCGACAAAATAACACTGTTCTGATCAAATACATTTTGAAAAATAAGAAAATAAATCAACCATATCCGAGTGCCTCCTGCCTGCCTCTCTATCTTTTCTTTTCTTTTTTGCGATGCCATTTTGTTTGCTCCAAGCCCTGCTCAATTACCATGCAATCAGTTGATGACGATCCAATATTATTTACAATTGAAAATGACTACCTGACTAAAATACCTGAGTGCGAGAGATCATCTCAAAACTTTTATTGGAGGCATGGTTTTTGACACACCAGAGCCCGTTCAAGAGTTTCACCCCTAATCATAATTGGCATCACCTCGAGCACCACCAGGTTGCCGCCCATGAGAATTCCCCCCACCACGCCTTGAGTGACTCTGACCTCTCTCCCTGGACCTTGCAACAGAATTATGAGAACCATCTTTTGAAGATTCATAATTGTTAGCTTTGTTATTATATTGAGGCCCTACTGGCTGGTACTCATAATGTGAATTCTGTCTCTGCCTTTCACGGTTATGGTGCTCGTTATCTTTCCCAGGACCACTCCACTCGCCACCACGAGAATCATGCTCTCTGCCAAAGCGGCTGTTTTGGTTTCCATTTTTTCGGAACCCTGAAGACACCCGTTGTTGAAAATCCATATTCAAAGGAGATGGTTCAGCCGGATGTCCTTTATGTGATGCTATCTTCCTTTCCTTCTTAACCTCTTGATGCCCAGTGCTAGGATCTTCTTCCAAATTGCTCCTTGCAGACAGAGAGCCATCAGGATGGGACTGGGCCTCTGCAGCAATATCCTTGTCAGGTTGAGGCAGAACTGGCATACCATTTTGAGAAGTGGAATCCTTTTTATTACCCCTACCAACTTCAGAGCCTGTGTTCTGACCACCACTGGCCCTGCTTCCTGGATTAGTAGTTGCTGAAATTGCCTGGGATTTGGGTTGCCAATGAGATGCTGGTCGTTCCCCAACAGCACGATTTTCTTTTGAAGTTGCAGCTGAGTCTGCTTGATGCATCTCTGAACCTAAGGTTTGGACATGAACCTTTTCAGCGTCCCCAGTATGAATTCTCCTCTCATCAGGATCATGGCTACTTTTATGTCCCCTGTATGATGGCCGCCTAGCTCTGGCTGTTGCACCATGATCTTTTATAGCAGGGACAGTGATGGGCACCTCAGATTTTTCAGGAATGTTCCAACCATCAGAGTCGCTCCATTCATCATAATGACCCAGTTGCTCTTTCACTGAACTTACATCAGGTTTCTGGACTTGATGCTCAATTGATTTTTGAACATTTTTACTTGTAAAAAACATAGTTGATTCAGACGAACCCCGTTGGCGCCATGATCCATTCCTTTTTCCTGACTTATTTTGCCTGCCATCCCCATTCTTAGATTCTAAAATGGATACTACCTTTCCCATACCTGTGGCAGGGCTTTGAGAACTTTCATTGCCCAGAGAACGAGATTCAGGTCTTCCAGCAGTCTCATCTGGAGTAATCTGATTGATTAATGGCGCCGCTGAATGGGGACTACTTCCTTGCTGAGCCATTTCTTTGGCTACAGACTTTGGAATGTATCTTTCCATTTCTGCCCGTTTATTTCTTGTATTATTCTGCACTTGCTGATCACTCTTCATGGGTTCACTAATGGCATCAGCCAGAGTCTTCTGACTGGCTTCATCAGTAGCCTCAATTTTATTGTGTGACCGCACAGGAGCCCAGATAACAGCATCACCACTTTGGAATTTCTCAGTTGATTTATTAGCTTGTGGATTCCTCGGCATCCTGCGAGAATATTGAGATTTCCACTGATTATTTACTCTGCCTTGAACTTCTTCATTTGGTGATGATGTGCGATGATCCAAAGACTGATTTCCATCTCTAGAATCAGTCTGGGAGCTTGGATCTGACACAGATTCAGAAGCCTTGGACTTGCTACTTTCAACTGAAATGTCTAAAGCAGTTATTTCTTTTGATAGGGTTGGCGTTACAACTACTGCCATAGATGATGCCTCCTCCACTTTGTACTTGTTCTTTCCATTTCTGTTCTTTCTTCTACCATGATGTACTGAAGACTCGGTCGTGGCAGTTGGGTTGATGGGCAAAGTCGATTCAGGGCTTGTGGTCATTTCAGTTGCACCCTCGATAGAAACAGGAGCATTGGCTGCTACATCAGTAACATTTTTTGGTGCCTCAATTATAGAAGTCATTAACTTATCATTGCAAGTCTTTTCCAAGGGACCATTCTGCTTTTGTCTGTAGCTCACACGCTTCTGCTTAGAAGCTCTATTGTCATAAGTCTGTGGGGCATTATCAGGGTGATCACCATCAGCACGACTAACATCCTGTTGCAATGGCTCCAATTGGTCATGTATCACAACAGATTCCTTGTGGGTAGCCTTCGGCATCCCTGGCAGAACCTCGCTTAAACTCTCCGCTGCCTTAGTCCGCTTATTCAACTCTGCCAATTTTGCAAGTGCCTTGGCCTTTTGATCTCTAGCACGTTCCTCCTCTTCCTTCTCGCGTTGTTTAACCCGTTGAATGGCTAGCTCTTTCATCTTAGCACGCTGATTAAAAAAACAATAGCAAATAAAGATGCTGATAGATAAAAAAAGGAATTATATAAACAACAGAAGGTAAAAAAAATAAAAAAATATTACTTGCACCTGGCTATCACTGGGATCAGGGTGAGGTAGCACAGATTCTCCATCATCCTTCCCTTGATGATATGACCCAGACTTTTCAGTTGCCTCTGCAGGACTATGGTCTTGCCTATGAACATTAGAACTTTCAAAATGAGAAGACGACAATACACTCGACAAGTCTGCAACATGAGATCTTCTCCGCCACCCTTCAGCCTCTTGGGTACTGAATCTCCCTTTACCATGATGATCAGGTCTCCCATGCATACCATGAGTTGATCTCCTGTGAAATTGTACATTAGTGTTGTCCACCATTGGAATAACAGATTCATTGTCAATAAAAGCCTACAGGAAAACACACACACACCTGGAGCTTGCTGTTCCGATAGCATCTGTTACCTCATGGCTCTTATCTGCAGCAGAAATGCAGTCTTCATGGGAAGCAGTGTCGCTAATGCCACAGACATGAGTTCTTTCAAGAGATGCATAACTATTACCAGCTTCATTTGCAGAATGATTAGACCTGGCATTACCACCTTGTAATCTATTCTTATGCTCCTCCCTACTGGAAGAAAATTTAACTTCTTGCCTTCCATCAGAGGCCCTGGCCTTCGCATTTAAACCTTCTATTTTCCTGATTAGACTAGGATCCTTTGGGGCGGTTGAAACTTCTGGAAAACCAGATGCTGCAGGTTCCAGTTTCTTAACTGAACTGTCATCAGCTGCCTTCCAATTTCCTACATGTTCAAGAGGTTTTACTTTAACACCTCCTTGGTTGCCATTGGCCTCGGAAGAAAATTCTTCGCCAATTCTTCTTGTATTCCTCTCTTTATTGTTCTTCTCATCTGCACTCCAACCATTCTCCCATGATGACTTTCTTTGATGGCCTGCCTTCCCAGGATAAGATGCATTGGTTGCCATCATGTCATCCCACTTCTGTTCTTTGTCTTTTCCCTCTAAACCATCATGCTGCTTCAGAAGGACTTTGAATGGTCCACGAGTATCTTGTGGATGACCAGATTCGAGTTGTTCTGGAACCATTGTGTGACCACTAGGAGGACCATATCCAGCTGGCCTTCCATGGGAATTTGCAGGATCAGGAGCATTTTGACCTGAAAATCTGTTATATGGAGCAGGACCCACTGCCATTCCCATAAACTGAATATCTCGATCATTGGAGTTGCAGTAGCCCATGTGAGAAGCGTAATAGCCCTCGTAAGGAACTGGTCCAGGATAAAAGCCAGGACGAAATGGCATGCCTGGACGCATAAAAGCATCATGCATGTGGGGTCTGTACATATCTCCATTTGTTGGATGGGGTCCTCTTGGTCCAGGTCCTGGTGGAGGACCTTGTTGTGGGTTGGCAAGAGCAGTAGGTGGAATCTGCGGACAGTAATAAGGAAATGGCTCCATGGGAAAGCCACCAGGTGCTATTGGCGGTGCAAAAGGTGGACCACCTGGAGGTCCTCTGTACCAAACACCACCTGGAGGATTATTTACAGGGGGGCCATGCCAAGAATCATAATTCTGTGGGCGAATATTAGAATTAGGATACAATTGGTGATCAGGGTGCCACTTCTCCATGCTAGGCCTCAACCCATCTTCACCACACATGGGATTCTCTCTTCTCCAAGAATTTGCAGGTTCCATCTTTGCATTTGTGTTTATAGAAGCATCACCTGAAAATTAGAAGGAAAAAAAAAAACAGTATGACTATCGTTATTTAGCTAGGAAGTGGCGAATGTCACATTTAAGGCATGCACACAAACATGCAAGATTACATCATGAAAGAGACGGCAGCATGCCTATAAGAAATAAGTGTCTGGTGCCAAAAATGCAAACCTGCAGAATTTTCAGCACTCTCTTTCCCTGGAGCTACTCCACCCGATGATGAACCAGGACGACTGTAAGAATCATGGTCTGCAATTAAATAGTTCATGAAGAAATTAACATCATCATTTATGTATTTGACAGATCATGAATGGGAGACATGTCATTGGAATAGACTACAGCATCAATATGAATAAATCTTATGTGTGAACATTATTTGAGAATAAGATTGGCCATCCAAATTTCTTCACTGATGCCAAAGAAAAAGAAAAATTGCCAATTCAATAAGTCTTCCCTCTGATCCTCACTAGAAAATAAAATTTACATGAGCTTTTTTAAATCAAAACAAGTAGCATTACTTTGATAAATATAAGATCTTGGAATATCATCATGCCATTTAGATAATATTGAATACAATTTGGTGATACCTACCAAGGAAATTGAGCTACATGTGATTAAAAGACTAAAACAATGACAGGAAGTTTTCCTGGCACTGTAAGAAGCACTGCAGGTCTAAAAGCAATGAACCAATCATAGAATGAGCACAAATTCTTATTGTGATTCAATAGTATTAAAGGGCAAGGCAATAAAAGTATACCTTGGGACTCCGTGTTTTTTCCAGAGTTTTCTTTCTCTGAACCAAGTGTTGGAAAATCTCCTGAAGTCAAAGAAAACCCCTCATTCTTAGAGGATGTCCCTCCCTGCACGTATAGCAGTTATAACAGTGAGAAAGGCAAGTCAAATTAATAAAAGAAAAGCGCAAAAGCAAACCCAAGAAACCCAGATAAAATTTAGTTTGGCCTTGGCTTGGGTTGTTGGGAATGGTCAAGCACATAGAATGTGAGTTACATGAACAATTCTGTGCCCACACAGACCAAATGGCCCAACCCAATGTTTTTAATCAGTAAACCAAATCTAACCTCCTTGGAAAATCTTTCTCCTTGTATCAACTACTATTCCTTCAAAATATCATAATAATAACCACGATTTCTAATGTAAATGACTAAGACTTTCTTCGTCGAATAAAATATGAAAAGTCGTACACAAATATGACACAGCACACTCAATTATGAATCCAATTATGCTTTATTCCCCATCTTTTTAAAGTGTTTGCCCTTTAACCCTAAAATTACCATGTTGCAACGCCTACCATTCTATAGTTTATATAGAAATAACACTTTACATCCTCCAAAAAAGAGTGTTCATTAACAAATTGGTTAAAGGATCTTATTATTACATAAATACAATCAATGAGTAAAAAAAAGGTTTACAATAACAAGCAGCCCTTTGCAGACATGTATGGGAAAAAAAACTGGTAATTACAGAGAGTAGATAAATGTAGTGGCATTAGATCAATAACAATTTGAAAATTCATAGCTCTCCAATGGGTAGGGAAGCCATAACCTTGTTGTGTGGATAACTTTTAACTGATCAATATGGATTTCTACTGCGAAAACATGGGGATTTCTAGCTACAACCATTCGATCTAGCATGTGGATGCCCATCTAAGAATTTTGAGTTCATTGATTGCAATTGTAATTTAAGAGATCACACAACATGCATTCATAACACAAGAAGAAAGCAATCAACAAATGTATTAAAGAAGAAGCTTGATAAGAGAGGTTTTAGGGAGTACGGCTACAAATTGTAATTCAAACCAACAATGAACTTCACATGCATTCAATTACAATACCTTTTGATGAATGTAATCCTCCATATGACTTAGAAGGTCCTATTATAATCAATTCCAGTGAGCTGTTGCAGGGTTTACCAACAGAAAAACTCTACAATTTTCATTAATATCTCATGGCTACCATTCTAGATATTACTAGCTATATAATCAACTAATTTAAGAATCTGTTGCCTACTACACTCGAACAAGCACCATTTAGCAGCAAGTTACTCAAGCAATTCAGAAACCTATTGCCTGATTGATGCTATTTTCCCTTTCACTGCATTGGTTTCAGGATTTGTTTGAAAGGTTGGGTTCAGTAGAAACTGCCCACTTGTACAAAGAACTGCAATAACAGCGAAAGTGCCAAAAATGAAATGCACAAACTTCACCAGCAAACATTACATAAACAAAAATATATTCCATATGTTGATGATAATTATCCAAGCAAATTCTTGATGACATGAGCAAAAAAAATTCATTTCAAAGTGATTAGTATGAGATGATATAAAAGGTGATCTTTAAGAAAACCATACCAACTTTTCTGCCGTTCCAGTTGCAACCCAAGCAACTGAATTATCAGATAAGGGCTCAGCGAAACGGGATAACTGCGAGCTACCAGGTCTTGTTTCTGCACTGCAAGGACGCAATGATGTAAATGATGTTTGATTCGATGTCAAAGCTCCTGATGCTGAAGATGGCCTAGAATTTGTACCCCATGCACTAGCAATGGGATCGTGGGTTCTATCACTGCCTGCAGTTGATGGTCGAGTGCCACTTCCACCAGATGAGGGGCGACCACTCAGATGGCTTGGTGAACCACTACCACCATCAGTATTTGGAGACAGCGTTGAAGAACCCCAGGCATTAGGAGTGGAAGAAGATGATCTGGTTCCCCAGCTATAGGTACCCCTGTGAAGTTTAGGAAGCAGTTAAGGATCAAGTCAAGCTATATACATCCATTCATACTGAAGAAAAAAAGTACTGGCACAAAGGCATTTCATAAGGAAAAAGAAGAACAATGGCAGGAGAACCGGAAAAGGGCATCAAAAAACCAGAAGGTAGATAAATTACTCACTTGGGCACAATTTCGACATTCGGGTCCAGACCATGATTTTCTAACCTTGAAACATCAGAGTGGAAACATAAAAATTTATTGGAGGTAAACCAAGAGCCTCATCATACAGAACCACAATTTATTCAGCAGAAACCTAATACCTTTGGCTGGGTAGGTTTATTGGTTTGGGAACAGCGATTTTCCCCAAACTTGTCATGCCACCACCTCTTCTTGCAGGAGCATATCTGCAGACACTCATTTTTAGATAACAATTCATAAATTTGTTGGTTATACCCAATAATTTCAAGATCAAAACCATTCATACATAGAGGTTGGAAGCTGCCAATAAGCACAAACGTAAAACATAAATAAAGATGCCCACACTGCCAAATCCAAACCACAACACTTTTAAATGTGAACATGTCAAATGCAATATAAAAAATGCATGGATTTTATGAAGTATGGTACGCCAAACAATCTTTTGATAAAATGGTAATGCCCCTCTAAGCCAATATTGCACAAGTTTTAGAGGGGTAATATCAATACCATGAGAAAAAACTGTCTGTCCTCCCACTGGCCCATGCAAAACCAAACACATGCTTAAAGATGATAGTTTATTTTGAAGGAGATGAAAACACATATAAACCCCATACCTGCGATCTCCGGTCAACATACTTGATGTCATAATTCAGTAGTCTTAGCAAGGTCATCCAAAAGACTTTGACACAATCTAGGAAGATAAAGAAACAGATAAACTACATCAAAATGATGCATCACCATAAAGACCATGGTAAAAGGATGGTAAGCATTTTATGTGCAGTGGATAATGATATACATGATTTTGTCTTCAATAAGAGGGGAAAAACGGGGGGCTACCAAAGCATGCACAAAAAAAGACTGAATCGATTCTGAAATCTAAATCCGTACAAAACAAATTTCTGGAATCTTAGTCCACACAAAACAAAACCCAATAAACACACACTCATTGCTCCCTCTTTGACATCCAAATTATAATTTTCATGTTAAAGTTTCTCCTTAACTACTATCGATAGACCATTAGGATCTTCCTTGAATCACTACTCTGTTACTGATTACTAGTGCCTAATTTCCACTAAAGCCACTAAACACTTCTTCTCTCACTCATTCAAAATTTTAATCAAACAAAACCAAGAAAATGCACAAACAAAACAGCATAAATGTCTGGAATACTATTCCATATGAATAAAAAAAGATGACTAAAATTGAATCAATTGGGCATCAAAAACTAGTGGTTAACTAATAATCATAAATTTTGATTGCTATAGGACGAAAAGAACTCATGCAGGCAACCTGGTATAGTTTGGTGGGGAACATAATTAGCAGAGTTGAGTGTTCTATAGAGGAAAATAACACATGCGACATTTCCTTGATAATGCATTACAGAAAAACTTGCTAAATCCAAATAGTTAACTAAGCATGCATAACCTCTTTGCAACATTTCCAACTTGATCAATTAACAGAATTTAGATTTCTCAACATTCTAAACCCTAAAATCATGCCCTATCTTATATTCACTTTTGATATTCTGAACCCAAAATGCAAAAAGGTTCCCTCTTATCACCAAAATATAATTCCAATCTACAGTTTCGCTTTGACTACAATCCATTGAAAATTTAAAAATAAGCCAAAAAAATATAGTATTAATTTATTTATTTATTAGAGCTAAGAGAAATTAGAAGATCAAGTCACATATTCTACAGAAAAATCTAGGAGACTCGCTCGAATAAACAACGAATCGGATCAATCGTAATTATAAAGCAAACAGAAACTAAAAAACACACAGGCTAAGTACAATTTTTATTAAAAAGAATAAAAACCATTCTATTTTCCTTCCTTTTTCCGGCAATTTCTCGGCAAGCAAACAGACACGTATATTAATAACAAACAATAAAATAGAGAACTCCTTGCCTGAGATTTGATTCCTTTCGTTCTATTTTTGCTTGATTAGTTTTTTTTTTTTTGGAAACCCTAGCGGAGAGTAAAAGGTGGGGAGAGAGAGAAAGGAAAGAAATTTCTCTCAAGGGCTTCGTATGAGATCGGGAAGGGAAAAGAGATCCGTGCAGGGAGAAAGCAACGATTGAAAAGAGTGAGAGCTCGCCTTATTTATTTATGTTTTATATTTTTCATTTAGATCCGCTAGAGAGAAGAAAAGGAGAGAAAACTAAAGAAGGGAAAGAGGAAGACCAAGCGAGGAAGGTTTGATGGTTGTGGCCCTGATATTTGACATGGAACCTTTTTCTCTCTCTCTCTTTCTTTCTAACTCGAATAAATAAATAAATAAATACAATGGATTTGGATTATTTTGATGGTGAATAAATGAGTGTTAATGTTTGGTAATTACAGATAATGATGATAATCGAAGTTAGCTCGCTGGAGAACAAATAAAGCCGGAGGGAGGAAAATTAATCGGGCTAAGAAAACAATTAAAAAAAAAAACAATATATTTATATATATATAGAGAGAGAGAGAGTAAAGGTAAAACTACGAACCAACAGAGTACACGTGTCGGGTATAATTTCATGAGGAAATCAAATCGGATTGGTGTCTACATAGCACGTATTCTAATTTGTACTCGTATACAGAGCGTTACCGAGGCAAGTTCCACACGTACATTATCCAGTATGATATCTAATTTTAACACGAGAGACAAAAATTTGATTAACATTTTATTGATAATTATGTCGTATGCTGCCAGGTTAGATTAAATTTTTAATAAATATAAAAATAATATTTAAATATTGTTAACATATTTTTTAGTAAAAAAATTTAAAATGATAATTACAAAAACTTTTTTATAATTTGTTTATTTTACTTTTCCTCTATATTTTCATAAATTATATTTTATATTATTAATCAAATAAAATACATTGTTAAAGATGTAAATTGTTATTAAACATATAAATCATAGGATGTAAAATATAATTTATGAACGTCTAAAAAGAAATTAAAATTCAAATCAAACTATGGGAGGGTTTTTGTAATCATCCCAAAATTAAATTACATGGAGGTTAACTTGATATGACATAGTCGACCTTGCAAGTTCAAAGATAACCCGAACAATCAATTAAAATATAGTTTGATAAAAAAAAATCAAGACGA
>Ga0307512_10003984_pt1 | contig 16506 bp, 14 predicted proteins | sample 14_EM_MG_FD_200267 | JGI IMG/M metagenome (GOLD analysis project Ga0307512, IMG submission 200267) | Populus trichocarpa ectomycorrhiza microbial communities from riparian zone in the Pacific Northwest, United States - 14_EM | ecosystem: Host-associated > Plants > Roots > Unclassified | place...
ATATAGCAGGAATTTAATTGTAAATAAAATTAAAAAAACATGTTTAGTATAAGATTATTCAAGTGAAACTGACTAAAAAATGAAGAAACAATTTTGTAAGAATCACTCACAACTCCTCTTGATTTTAATAAAAGAGATGGCTACGAGGAGATTATGTAAAATTGATTCCATTGTATTATTCATACAAAAAGTCTTACTTATAGTCTACTTTACCCTATTTGACACTAATTATTTTCTTATAATAAAATCATACAAGGACACTACGATTTTTGAACATGGGCCTAATCCGATCTTCCTCTGCCCAAAATGGGCCTAATCCGATCTTCTTCTACCCAATATGGGCCCAATCCGATCTTCTTCTAATCGAAGCCCGCCCAGACTTTACAAGCCTTGGCAGCGTGCTGAGAGATATTGATGATTTTGACAGCCCATGTCCAAACAAAAAAACAGAAGCCAAACCACAGTAATATGGATCGGATTCGTAATTTCCTCTTCGTCTTGTAACTAGCCCATAACCGACGTCGCATAACCTCCCAGACAAAACATCATCAAAAACCAAACCCTACTTGCACTTCTCTTGTACAGACACAGACAAAAGCACCATCTCCAATCAAACCCCGACGGCCACCAGAAAATATCCTTAACCTTAACCATGTCTGTAGACATATCAGCGAAACCAAGCAAGCTGCGTTGGGGTGAGCTAGACGAGGACGATGGTGAAGATCTAGACTTTCTGTTACCTCCCAAACAGGTGATTGGGCCCGATGATAACGGGATCAAAAAAGTGATCGAGTACAAATTTAACGATGATGGTAACAAGATTAAGATTACGACTACGACCCGAGTCCGCAAACTCGCTAAGGCTCGGTTGAGCAAGCGGGCCGTGGAGAGGCGAAACTGGCCGAAGTTTGGAGATGCAGTTCACGAGGATGTTGGGAGCAGGCTTACTATGGTTTCTACTGAAGAGATCTTGCTTGAAAGACCTAGAGCCCCTGGTATTTCTTTTATTTTAATATTCTTTTTGGTTTTTATGCGTTTTGCTGTCCTAGTAGGTGTCTGCTTATGTGAAACTTGATTTTTGTCGCATGCTTGATTCTTTAAGGATTTGCATGTTTTTTAGTTCAGTTTTGGGTGGCCAACCAATCATAGATAAGCTTCCCATCGAATTGTTTTCTCTTATTATGAATGCTAAGTAAGCTCACCGAAATTTGAGCTCTGCTGGTGGCATTTGATGGTTATCCGGAGTTCTAGTTTCCCTTTTATGGAACTAATTAATTAATAACGCGTTACATTCTGATGGTTCAATCGATTACATTCCTGTATATAATGATTTCTCTACATCTGTTTATATTTTACTGAAGTTCTGCAAAACTGTTCTGTTGGGTTTATTCATGGAGGACAATGCTTCCTTGACGTTGTTAATTTTTCCTGATTTTGCTAGAGTGAACTTGCTTTTAAAAGCTGTGGGGTTTGAACTCTCTGCAATGCATCAGTGGATCTATTGCTGTCCTGATTCCTCTCCAAGAGAATATGTGTTATTGTCTGCCCATTGGATTTTAGTGTTCATATTACGTGTATAGTTGGATGCCTTGGAACTGAAATTGGCTTTCTGCTTGTTAATTTTGTTAATGCTTTTTGCCTAGTATTCTGCAACCCTTATGCATGCAATAGTTACTTTTAGTTGCAAACCAAAATCATTGCTAGTCTTCCATATGTTTTACGGAGAGATGGTTGAGTTTGGAGAATTCTGATGTCTGGTCTTTAGATTCTTCTAGAGTGTATCTGAAAGTCTTGTTTGTCAATGACTATTTTTTTTTAAAGTCTATGGGTTGGTTGGTTTTCCATTTTAATAATGCATCGTCATGCCAAAAGGTACGAAAGCAGACGAAGCCAAGATGGCTGGAGATAACTTGGCTCAATTAGGTAAAGGTGGGGCTGTTCTCATGGTTTGCAGAACTTGTGGTAAGAAGGGTGATCACTGGACATCACGGTGCCCATACAAGGATCTTGCTCAACCGCCTGAAACCTTCATCGATAAACCTGCTGCAACAGAGACAGCTATGGCTGCCTCTGGAGCCACCAAGGGTGCTTATGTCCCACCAAGCATGAGGGCTGGTGCAGAGAGAACTACAGGATCGGACATGAGGCGCAGGAATGAAGAAAACTCAGTAAGGGTTACCAATTTATCAGAGGACACCAGAGAACCTGACTTGCTTGAACTTTTCCGCACATTTGGTCCTGTGAGTCGTGTTTATGTTGCTATTGATCAGAAGACTGGTGTCAGCAGGGGCTTTGGTTTTGTGAACTTTGTAAGCAAGGAAGATGCTGAGAGGGCAATAAACAAGCTCAATGGATATGGTTATGACAATCTAATCCTTCGAGTCGAATGGGCCACACCAAGATCAAACTAGATTGTTTAGAATCGCTGTGCATTTCTACTGTTAAGCACAGTTCTAGGCTTCCTAATATTGTCTTCCTGAAGAGTGCTTCTTGTTCTCCATCAACCTTGGGATTTTATTATCAGATAAGAGTCGTTTAATGTTCATGACTGGATTTTGATGTTCTCTTTGCTGTTATTGTTTCTCCGTGAATTATTTTTTAACAAAATGCTGACGAGTAAATTTTTTAACAAAATGCTGAAGAGTAAATTGTCCATTTTATGCCTCTTTATCGAAAGTTTGATCTCAACATGCAGATACTCAATGATAAATGGGAAATAAGATTTTAGCTAGTTGGGCACCATGATGCTGAGATGCAATGAACTAAAATTTGATGAAATTGTCTGTTGTCTGCTATTGTGCTAAATGCGTTGCAATTGCAGTGATTCTGCTTCTGTATATGCAAAAACTGCAATGCGGGATTGAAATTCTCAAGTTCTTTACGGCAGAAGAAACTAAATCCCCCGGAGGTTGCAAGGATATTAACATCAAGCTCATCTCTGGGCAAATAAATTGTTGGGACATTTAAGAATTTATCACATCTATCTGATTTAGAAGACCCTTTACTTAAGAAAGAAAGAAAGAAAGAAAGCTGATAACTCCATCAAGGGAGAAAAATCAATCATGTTGGTTATCTATGCACAAAAAGCTATTGATGGCACAGAGAAGAACTAGTTTTGTATGATTTAATCTAATTAAGGATCTCACTAGACCCTACAAACTAAAACGGGGAGTGATAGCGGTGTCTTGTATTGTAGGTGAAAATGATTTTTTAAAGTGATTTTCTCCTAAAAAACCATCATTTAAAAAAATATATATATATAAACTTATAAGCACTCAAGTCACAAAGCAAGATAGTGATCAATGTGATTATGCAGTGTTTTGGAGTTAGTGATCCATTTTCACTTTTTTTTAAAAAAAAAATATCAAGGATGCATGTATGTTCATGATCACATCTTATTGTAATTACATCTTATTGTAATTACATCCATATACATATAGGGCAAAGCCCCAAGCAAACTCAAGCTAGGTATAGTAATATCAATTCCACAAGCACATCATAATCTGATCATTCAAATCATCAATCCCCATACTAGAGACCCAATCCTGTCTTCAAATGTTCTCTGCATATTGCAAGCTAGTTTTCGACCTCCCTTGCTGTTGCAATAGTCGTAATGCACTCAATTTCATCAGCAACTTCTTTCATAGAAGGCCTGTTCTGTCTCTTTTCCTCTATACAACTCAAAGCCAGAAAGGCCAATGCCTTAACGGTCTCAAGGTGCAGAGAGCTCGCCTTCACCTTTAGCATTGGGTCTATCACATCCATTAGCTTTTCCTCTTCCATCATCCTCTGCACATAAACTGCCAGGTTTATATCATCTTCCGGTCTAGTAAAATCTAATGCCTTTTGAGAAGTCAATAGCTCCAACAACACAACCCCAAAACTATAAACATCGCTCTTATCAGTCAACTGATATTTCCTGTAATACTCAGGATCGAGATACCCTAGAGTGCCTTGGGCACAGGTTGATATGTGACTCAAATCACTATGAGCTAACCTTGACAATCCGAAATCCGAAACTTTGGCATTCAATTTCTCATCGAGAAGTATATTGCTTGACTTGACGTCTCGATGATATATTGGAGGAACAGCTGAGAAATGCAGGTAAGCAAGACCATCAGCAGTATCATGAGCAATTTGGAGGCGATGTAACCAAGACAGTTGGCTTTTTCCATCAGGTTTTAGACCTTGTAGACGGTCAAGAAGATTTCCATTTTCAATGTACTCATAAACGAGTATAGGTTGCTGAAGCTCCACACAGCAACCAAGCAAGCATACAAGGCTTCTATGATTGACTTGGCATAGAATTCGGACCTCATTGAGCACCTGGTCAGTTCCCTTGGTGTTTCCAAGCTTGGCACACTTGACAGCTACTACTGTGCCATCATCAAGAATGCCTTTAAAAACTTCACCATAGCCACCGGCTCCTAATAGGCGGTCTTTTGAGAAATTGTTTGTAGCCTTCTTTATCTGTTTGCCTGTGAAGATTTTTGCTGCTCTGCTTCCACCCGCGTTCAGGATCTCTTCACGTTCTCTAGCCAGGCGTTCTTGCGCTTCTTTGATCCGTCTACGGCGTTTATAGAGCAGGACAGATATGACGATTACCAAAAGAGTCAAACCAATCCCAGATGTTAAACCTATAGAAATTTTTGGGTTTTGTTAAACATAAATAAGAGAGAGGAGAGAATGGCTCTGGAGCTTTATAGTATAAAGAATCCTCAGCAAAAGCAATTAACAATCACGGAACAGACAAATGAAACAAAAAAATTAGTGTCCTGAGGTCTTCATCTCCCTACTATGGTTCGGTGTCTCCCACCCTGCTACACAGGAAGACATGTCTCACATTGGGACCTCTATGGGTTCTTGATGCCATACCAGTAGCATCTCAGAACCTTTGTCCATCGATGTGTTAATGCTTTGCATCAATCTAAGCCCCCATAGTCATTTCCTTATTATTTTGCAGCTTATGATCAAGAAGCTAATTTTATTGGTGCTCAACTGCCTTGTAAATTGTTATGGCGACGTATTGTTAACATTTGACGAAAAAGAAAGAGTCCTCTACACGTAGAAGGAGAGTCGGAGGGTTTAATATCCTGCACGTCAAATGCTGAAAGAGTTCATGGGATGGATAGCAGGCAACTGTTCCTTTCTAAAATTTTCCATCTTGCTTCTAGAATGTCGACTCCAGCCGTCACGACTGAGGCCCGATGGGCTGTTTTGACTTTTGAACCCGCAAACAATTTTAATTTTTTTTCAACCTAAGACTGCAGTAGTAGTTAGGACTTGGGACTGGGAGGCTTGGATCATTGTCGCCGTTAGTCAAATGAAAAATCAAAACACGAAAAGAAAACTAAGAAAATGTTAAAAGTAGTTTTCTTTTACCTAATCATGATCAAAAGTCTTGGAAGCTGCTTTTTAATTTTTTATTTAAAAATTAAATATATTTTTTAATATTAACATAATTTATTTCAAAATAATAAGGAAACATAATTTGAATAAAAAAATTATTTTTTTAAAAAAACATTTTTATAAAACAAAAAAAAATGTCAATCATGAAAAGAAGGGGAAGAGGAAAGGAAAAATAGCTGCCGAGACAAAGACATGGCAATAGTTAAATCAAGGTAAAAAAAAAGATTGCAAGTGGTGTTTACCGGTTCAATTGTTAAAAATACGAAATTTGAGTGAAATCATTCTTAGATGTTTGCAAATTATCGGTTGAGATTATTAGATCATTTCTAACCGAAGCAGCTAAAATAATAGTAAAAATAAAAAAAAAATTATATTTTTACTTTTTATTTATATTTTTAATAATTTCAACGGATAAGTTATACGAATAGTTAAAATATCTATTTTTATTTTGAAATGTTATTTTTACGTTTTTTTATAGAAAAGCTAAAAGTAAATAAAAGAACATGTATAAAAAATAACTAAATTAATTATATAATTATATTAAAATTAGTTTAATATAAAATATATTAAAATATAATTGGTTCTTTTAAATAATTTTTTTCTATTCAAATATATATATAAATAAAGAAACTATATTTATATTATTAAAAAAATTATTTTATCAATTTGAGTATTTAACGTAGCATCTCCCATTTGGCTACTTATTGGAGATGCAATTATTATAGTAACTAGTCAACCATCTTGAATAATGACAAGAGAAGTACCAGCAATGAGAGCAGTCTTTGTTGATCCACCACAACTCCCATCATTTTGACACGTAGCATCTGCACAGGAATCCAAATTACACACTTCAACCAATCGAACAAAAAAAAATCAACATTTCAAGAGTAGAACTAGACTATGGGTTTTCAGGTTCCACAACACAATCCAAAATGACTACAGGGCACAGGCAAACTTACCATGAGCACAAATTCCTTGAATCGGATCCCAGTGAAGTCCACCTGTACAGTAACACCTCCTGACACCACTCAGATTTGCAGCGGGCCCACAAGTAGAATTCCCATCACAGTCAGCCTGAGACCCACAAACCGGTTCCTGAGGCAGCACCCACTCGATTGCCAGTCCCGGGTTAGACCACTTATCCACGGGCAAAACCGAATCCAAATCAACAAAACTAGTGTAAGCCCTGCACCCGGTGTCTCTTACCATTATTCTATGCGCCGTCGATGACCCGCCTGCCCTAAAAGTACAACAAATAGGAGCAGCTTGACAAGGAGCCTCCCCTTTGGTACTATTAACGTACACGTGACACAAACTGGTTGAGGTACAGTTCAACGGTGATCTAAGCAACGACTCCGTACAGTTCAAAAACATGATGGTGTTATCACTTGTGATGTTAAAAGGTAAGCTCTCGTTTAACGATATACCTTCGTAGATGTAATCAGACGTGACACATGTGTTTGGTAAGAGACTGGCTGGTTGGATCACTAGCCGTTGGATGGATGGATTTATGGACATGACCGGATAGGAGCTGTTGAGTGTATCAAACAAGAGGGTGCCTGAATTGCACCTGATCTTGTATTGTGGATCCCCGCATGCAGGAGCAGTGCTAAATGGGTAGGGGACTGGGGTGGTGCCACAGTTGGGGCAGTTTTTGGCTGAGAATGTGCACATGGCGCATCTTAGGAGCAGGATCGCCGCGAGGAGGAGGCGATGTGGTGGTAGTTTCATTGTGTGGGAGATGACACAGAGGAATTGGGTTTCAAGGTTTTTTATGTGTTTGTGTTTGTGTTTTGGTGATGATCATTGTTATAATGTGGCAGTGATTATGGGCAGATTTCGTGGGAGATTATTGGTGGACTTTAATCGGTGTTTGGAATGTAATGTATTTTTTAAATTAAAATATCTTTTTAAAAAAATATTTTTATTAATCCATTAAAATAATTTAAAAAATATTAAAAAAATTATCAACTTAACATTTTTCTAAACTAAATATATTTTTAAAATAAAAGGGAGTTTCAAACAAACAAAAAAACAGTAACTAAATACACTGGCTTTGGTCTTTATGTATAATATGTTTGACAATTGACTGTCGGTTTCATTAGTTGACTTTTTTTGTATTATTAGATAGATTTTTAGTACTTCTTCTAGACAGGGGCTGTTGAAATTAGAAATAGTATTTTTTTAAATTTAAAATATTTTTTATTTAAAATTATTTTTATTATTATTTTGATATGCTAATTTAAAAATAATTTTAAAAAAATAAAAAAATAATTTTAATATATTTTAAAAAATAATTACTACGACAACCTTAATCACCCTATCATGTCTGACTGGTTCAATCCTAATGCCATCTGTGCATGATAATTAGAGTTGTAATTAATCCAAGAATTCTTTGACAAAATTGAAGGAGTGGATTAGTGGAGGGTGGCCAAGCAAATAGTCTCTCGCAAACTGCAACTTGATGTTCATGTGCGATTGAGCGCACTAGCGAGTTAGCATTTGGTCCACGGGACGAGAGGTTTTTTATCGGTATGTTTGAAAGGTGGTTGAGGATATTTTTTTAAAATTATTTTTAATATTAATATAAAAAAATTATTAAAAAAATGTTAATTTAAAATTAAAAAATGAGATTTTTTTAATTTTTTAAAAACATTTTTAAAATATAAAAATAAATATAAGACAAGTACGGCAAGCAGCTTTATCACGCATGACCTTTCATTTGTTTCAAATTAAAAATTCTGTTTGTCAATGAGGATGTGTTCGTTTCGTCAATGTTAACGATATTGCGATAGTGATTTGGGACTGCACGGGAAGCAAGGCTGGCGGAGTACCTGGCATACTAACGGTGTTAACCAATAATTTCAACTTTCCATCAAATGGAAAAGAAGAAGAAAAAAACTCATGAGAATTGTTGCACAAATGGATATTTTTATTCAAGTTTTTTCTTCTAGTGAGTGGAGTTATTTCAATTTATTTAATATTCTTTTATTCTCGAAATGTAATTCTATAAAATAATTTTATAAGTGTAAACATATTACATGTTTTTCCTTTTGATTCCATCATATAAAATGATAGAAAAGAATTAAAAATAAAAACAATGCATGAGAAAAGCTCAAATTGTCTTCATCCTTTCTATATTATATTGTCTCGTGTCTTTTATTTTGAAACAACATTTGAACGTTACCTTAAAAACAGGGGCTGGTGCTCTTTAGTCTGGTGGTCGTGTGGGTTTTTGGGCTGTAATTTCGTTACATGAATAGCTCAAATTGATCCGAGGGACCGGAATGAATAAATAAAAATCAAAGTGATGCTCTACCAAACTGGCATGATTCTCATGTTTTAGAGAGGCAAATGGGCGTGCGCTTCGACCGGAGATGAACAAATCAAAACCAGAAAACTAAACCGAACTTCCATAACTTGATTCGTCTGTTTTCAAATTATTTGATTGAAAACTCGATAAATTAAAATAATTAAAAAGCTAAGTAAAACAAACTACTGAAGTTCTTTTTTCTCCCTTGCAATTCATGTTCTCGTAAAATAATTAAAAAATAAATTGAAAACTGAAAAACCAAATTGAATATCTTGGTTTTCACGAATCGGTTTTTCAATAACTCATGGGTAAACCCAAAACCGAATCGGATCGCTATTTGGTCACCCTATCTTCGACAATCGTTTTATCTCAAGGTATTGTAAAATATTTCCAGCATATAAGAAATAAATAGTTTATGCAGGATGAATAATCTTGGCCCTCTAGAAGAAAATTTTATAGTCTTAGCCCCGCCTCAAATAAATTCCCGACTCTGCCACTACTTTCAAGTTCATTTTACTAGTTGAATTCTGCTTTGACTTTGACTGGCATCTTTAGGTAAAGCCCACTTCTAATCTCCCTGCAAGAAGTACTCTATTCATATCCCATAACATACCTTACCAGCTCATAACCCTATAGCTACTGTTGCCATAAATAAAAAAATAAATATTTACAGGTCAGATCCAACTAGGAAATGTTTTAGAACAACTAGTGGCTAATTACGTGTTTGACATTGTTGTAATTTGATATTATGGTAGTTTATAATTTTTATGTAGAAATATTGTGTGCTGATTAATTAAAAAAATAAATAATTAAATACTTTCAATTTTTTAGTTGAGGCAAAGAGTAAATTGCGTCACATAAATAAAAAGAGTTTAAATGAGTCGGATCTCTTCTAACGTCGAGTCATTTGAGAATTGATACCTCAATTAAAAAAACTCGGAATTCACCTTCCACAATTAAATTTTGTGAGGTTCCATCCATTGATTAACAAATTTGACACTCTAGCTCTTACCTGGACATGACGTCCCAGATGGATATAAATGGAGGGTCAATTGTAGATATAATAGATAGTAAAGGGACTCAATACACATGTATTATCGAAGGCTGTTTGAGTTTGATTCATTGTTTTCTATCACCATTTTTTTTCAAGTTTTTTCTTCTAATCATGGAGGAGCTGGCTCTACTTCAAAGGCTCACGAGGAGGGAAATAATCCCTTGGAACTCCCTGGTAATGTGCATCTGTGTGTTTGCTAGTGCGGATTAGAGGAAAAATGAACGAGGAGAGTGGGAGGGATGGAGTTCATTGAAGCCTTTCAGTTGGGATATATTGACCTTTATCTCTCGTTTCTTTGTTAGCAAAGCAATTAGATTGAATACAAATTTAGTAAGAAATGATTTTTAATTTCAAGGATATAATTAAAATATTTTCAGATTTTAGGATTAAGATGTAAAATTAGGTTTAAGCGTGCCCTTAACTCTCTACCCGGCTCCCCCGTCCTTCATGACCCAAAAAAAGAAAAACCTTAAAAGAAGGAGAGTAGCAGCAGCGAGCAAACCTCGTCAGCTGACCACACTAATATGGGAATTTTTTAGCACATTCCTGCAGAAAATGTTGCCATAGATAGTTTTGAATTTTGACTTTGCTTAAATATACAGAAAGGAAAGGACCCCACAACTGAAACTTGACACATCAATGCTATGCAGGCTGCCAGGCTCATCCAGGAGACTTCAAAGTCGTCTTCAAATAATAGCCATAATGTCAGCAGCTGCTATTTGCCAACAAACCTTGCCGGACAATTATTGTATGCGTTAAGCCAGATAAGGATGGACAAGAAGCTTCGAAGTAGGTGGTGAACACTGAAATACTAAGAAGAAACCATATTCTTAGACATTAATATTCTTCCCGTGAAAAGAACGCCCCCGGATTCAGCAGGACGCCATTGACATTTTATCCAAGAACACGCTAGTTGGTTTTGACCTTTAAACTATCACCAAGATTCTCAGATACGAAGTTTATAATTTGAGCCCTACAAAGTGTGGTGGACAAGAATTTATGAGACCAAATTAAAACCTTACATTTCATGAATATATTAAAATCCTTTTTGTTCCTGATCAGGATTTATACATGTGTGACCTTCATCCTAAGATTGTGAGCCGAAATTTCTTTACCATACAAGGAAAAAATTGTAATTTGAACATCCCTCGTTCGTTTGGAAACACGGTGCAAACCGCGTTCTCAAAAATTTTAATTTTTTTTTGCAAAAAATTAAAATTTTTTTGTATGTTTTAGATCGTTTTGACGTACTAATCTCAAAAATGATTTTTAAAAAAATAAAAAAAAAATCATTTTGATACATTTTAACACGAAAAGTTATTTGAAAAGAAACAACTACATTCTCAAACACTCAATGAGGCAACAACATCTTAAAGCTTCCTATTTAAATTGGTTTTGTATTTTTAGGAGGTAAGGAAAAGCTTATAAATTGAACGTTTCATCAGTCTCCATCCCCATGGAAACTTTTTCAAGCTTGGTGTCCATGTTCAGATTGCACATCTCAAAGAGAAAATGCAAACTGAGACTCTTCTAAGAAAAGTAACCCTCGATGGCACAATCACGAGCAAATTCATGAAAAATCTGAGGTCACAACCCACTTGCGATCACCAGAAAATGAAATGCTGCAACTCGTTCATTTTTGGGTATCCAAAACAGCACTTCTTTTCGCTTTCCTCAAGCGCGGTTTGAAAACATGACATGAGCTAAGCACAATAGCAAGCTTGCATTAAGTTAACAGACTCCATAACACTTTATACACAACAATACTTGTCTTTTCATGACATTGAGTACAGTATAATGTTCAAATGGTACTAAATAAAATATACACAACGGACCTAGCTAGATCATGTTTTACATCTTGAAAGCGTTGTATCACTGTAATAGTTTTAAAAGATGGAACTATCTGTGGTGCACCTGAGCCACGAAAGAATGAGGACGAGCACGTGTGTAAGCATACAAGCTACTGCAAGTAGCTATACATGGATCTTAATGATATGTCAGCGGTCTGAAAACACTTTTTACCTAACAAAACTGTGCCGAGGCTAGGCAGAGTCAGATACTCAGGTAGGTGACTCGGCCAGAAGTAGGGTATGCCACCAGCCACATGCTACATTTTTAGGGACACAGCCATCAATGGTAACTTGAGAAGGAACATTGCGGTCAATCACATCACCCAAGCCAAGCTGTTTCACATTAACAAAATCATACGTCCTTAAATTGGCAGACATAAACATTGGAACATAATGATGCGAACCTGAATTCCATATCAATTATAGTGCATGGTAAACATTATAAACAACAACGGAGGCTTATTTAGCTTGATATGAATCACAGAAATGAATGTATTCCAATGTCATTCCAGATGCTCGCAAATTAGATGATTGATTGGGATTAAGTATAAGTACCTGGCCATACTTGTTCCAGCCCCAACAGAACACTTTTCCATCCTCTTCGAGAAACAAAAGCAGAGAGTCAGGCTTCATAGTTATGTAGTATACACATCCAACGTAATTCTAAGAACATGCATATGGGTCACAAGTCTAAAAAGTATTGTAATAGTACTTAACAGAATGGTGAATATATACTTATTAAATAGTTGTATTTAACACATATTTGCGCTATCTTTTACATACATCAATGATTGCAACATCTCATTCACCACTAAACAATCTTTTAACTGGTCTGGTTCCTGATCAGTTATTTATTATGCTAAAAACCTATGTTTTACATTGGCTATATGTTTATCCCTTTCAAAGTGGTCCTTTTATTTCTCCATGCAGTCATCACATTTACGTTTTTAGGATTTAGATAAGCATTCACATTTTTGTTTCACCCAACCAAAACATTAAATGTCAGTCTGTTGCCAACACCAAACAGGGAGATGAGGAGGCCTAAAAATAGCCACAAACCTGAAATTATAGTACTGTGGCGAGCCCCACAAGAAATAGTTTTTGCATGTATATTTTCCAAGCTCGGAGCTTCCAAGAGTCTGGGAAGAGTCTGATTTAAAATTCAATAAATTGTAAAGTTAACCACAGAACATTCTTCAAGATAAAAACATTTGCTAACATAGTAGCTATGTTTGAGGTGTCAGTAGTCAGTGACAATGATGATGATTAAGATATAGTGCAGTACCAGTGCTTAGATCTTTCAGTGCCCAAATGAAATTTCGAAACTCTAGAATCTACACACCCCAGTATTATATTGGCGATGAAGAATAATTAATAACCTTTTCTTTTTAAGCAACACATTTTTCCGTAATTTGTTGATGAAATGCTAAATGCAATCGAATTAGTCTTCCTTTGAGATCTTATTATATGCACACCGTCTTTATCATATCCAAAAATCAGTATTTCCATTTACTATCCTGCAGTCAAGGGAAAGAGGAAACTTGAGCAACCCAGTTATAATTTGTAATGTACCTCTGCTTGGTCACCACCAGTTCCCAACTGTCCAAACTGGTTCCCACCAAATGTGTAGACATCACCATCAGCAGAAACACAGACTGTATGCCATAGCCCTGCGGCAACTCCCTCTATCCTAATTCCCAGCAAGGAAGATACACAAGTAGGGCTTAACTCATCATCTGTGCTTCCTTGACCACACTTGAAAAAACAATATAACAACAGATTTTATTCCTTTAACCATGATAAGCCAAAGCACGCAGCAATAAAATTAATCACAAGAAAAATATAAGTATATAAGCATTAGAAAGAGAAAGAGTAAATAGATAATCCCTTGTTCGAGTGGACCTCATTTTCAACATCTACATTTCTTTTTCTCCACCGTTATCTACATTACCTACATGTCAATACTGAAGAATGGTAATGCTGGAAACTGTCACCCCCAGATTAAACTTTTGAACTGCTAGTTTAAGAAGAAAAGCATGGTTTAACAAAAAATGCTCCAGGAACCTTTAGTTACACAATCTTGAAGGCACAACCAATGAACTTCAGAATCTAGAAACCGAATGGGCAGAAACACTATAGGATTTAATAATTCAAGATTGGGGAAAACAGTTGGCAATTTAAATCCACTGCAACTTTGCAATCAACTACACTATCAAGAAATGAATAATTATATCCACCATAAACATGTACCTTCATTGCTTCAAGACATGAATTCTTTACTTGTAATTGAGGGGATACTTTCAAGTTTGATTTGCAACCAATGTGCAAGAACTAAAACTTATACAAAGCACGAAGGTTCTGAAAGCATAATAGCTTAAACTATAGCAAGTAAACATGGATGAATGGTAATAAATAATGTAAGGACTGACAATTTTATTGCAGTAAAATTGGCGTAGAATTCACTCAAATACTTCAATGATGATTCTTAAAGTCTGACGATTTTTATAATGTGAGGACTTCAAAGAAGAAACTGCTGAAAACAGTGAACCTTAAAGTCTGATGATTTTATTATCGTAAGGACTTCAAAGAAAAATCTGCTGAAAGTAGTGAACCTCCTAGATATTCAAAGGTGCATCACTGATGATGAAATTTTGAGTTATTCTCGAAATAGAAAAGTTTAATCGGATGTGCATCCACTCTTTCCTTTAGTGGTGCTATTTCATAAGTATGGCAACTTCACAAAATGTATCTGCAGTTGCTCATAAGGGGCGTGTCCCACGCAAGGAAAAGATTGCATCATAAGCAGTAATAACAAATGTAGGCCAATTCTCATGGCATCAAAATCACTTTTTACTGGCCAAGATGTTAGAAAGTAAGTCATCCAAATGAGGTTCGACAGTCAAGAAACAGACCCAACATTTAATATTCGAGTGGTTAAAACAGATGCATAAGAGTTCAACCAATCAGGACTTAATCCACAAGAGTTCACCTAATCGAGACTTGCACAAACAAAAGACAAGCAACTAATGATTTGTGTTTTTTCAAAATATTATTTACTGATGCTATTTCTTTGCAAGAACCAAATTCAAATAAACAGTCAGATCAAGTCCATATTCGCTGAAACACATAGCTAAGTAACGTATGAATAATGAAAAATGCATTTTTCAAATAAAAAAGCACGGAACAGGTCACACAACAAAAAAAATTTACTTTCAGAAAATAGAAAACCCCAGGAGAGACTCATTGACTGCCAAGCATCTACCAGACCAAAGTACCTGTCCATAAAGTCCCCAGCCAAAAGTAAGTAATGCTCCAGCATCTGTAATAAGTTTGATGCCAAAAGTATCAATTAATACACGTGAAGGTCATAAAACACACAATAAAAAGGAAAACAACAAAGGGAAAACAGGTATGCATTGATCATGCGGTCAACTCATGCCGTGGCCAGAATTCAAAACTTGCAGTCTAGGTCATAAATCTTGTTGTTGCACATCCAGATACAAGTAAACCAACTGCAGGGCTCAAATGCTCCTAAAGCATGTTGCTTGTTCATTGAATAACAGATTCAACATAGCAGTACGATCATCAAAAAAGAACATCATCATTCAATCGTACCTGTAATTACTGCACTGTGTCGACCTCCACAAGCGATCCCTTTAACATAAGTTCCAGGAACTCTAAAACCCTGTCCCTCTGAAGTCATGCCCCCTCGAGAAAGCACTGCATCTCTCTCTTTTCCATAAGAAGAGTCAATGCAAGGTATGGGATGAGGAGAGGACACCATCCGTATTCGGGAGCCCAAACCAAGCTGCCCTTCGCCACCATAGCCCCAACCCCACACCTGTCCTATATCTGAAACTTCAGGAAAATTAGGATACATCAAATGTCTTGCTTAGTTTCTTTACATAAAATATCTTCCATGGCTTCAGGCTTCATACTGCCTATAATTTTGTTACCATGATTTCCTTGAATAGAGAACTACACATGAAAATACTGAGTCAGCACAGCACTATCCCAGGTGAGGACTTACCTGACAATGTTAAAGTGTGGCGCCCGCCAGCAGAAACAGTGACAATCCTCACTCCAGGGTTAAGTGTTACTAGGCATGGGAAAGCTGAGGGTGTTTCATCTCCAGTGGATGAGCTTTCAGCTGCTTGTTTTGCTGATGATATTCTCCGCCTCTTTGTACTTTCATCTTTACTTCCTCTACCATCAAGCCCAGACAAAGTTCCACTTCCACCACTGGACCTCGGACCTTGAGAGCGAGGGCTGCCTGCAAATGATCACCATTCACACATTAGCCTACTAAGAGTAAATTACTTGGTGCACTGTGTTTGAAAAGGTAGCCATATGGAAAGTACCTTGCTCTGTAAAAAAAAGATTCTGCCTTTCAAACACATCCTTCTCCATTCCTCCCGCCCCTGATGGATCACTAAAGACTTTCCCTGAGGGAATACATTCTTTCCATCCCCATGTATAGACTTCTCCATTGCCTGTACTTGAGAAGTCAAAAAAAGCTTAGTCATTTTAGGCAACGTAATATGATGCATAATGAATTATTTATCAAAGCAAGACTTCAACAGTGCCCTAGCGTACAGTTATTTACCTGTAGCTGCTACACAATGTGCCCAGCCAGCTGCAGCTTTTACAATGGAAGCCTCTGTTGGGAGAGGGAAAGCCTCGGGAGTTTCCTTAAACAAGAAAAAGAAAAAAAAAAACTTGTTTGTCAGTTCTAAAACATGTAAAATTAATCAACACATACGGAATGAAGTTGAAGTGTTTTATGGTGCAGCACTACCCCATGCTTCCCGGATGTGACATAGCTTTGACCTAGATCATCTGTTGAACCCCATGTAATGAGCTTTCCAGACTCTGATTAA
>Ga0307512_10003986_pt1 | contig 16496 bp, 14 predicted proteins | sample 14_EM_MG_FD_200267 | JGI IMG/M metagenome (GOLD analysis project Ga0307512, IMG submission 200267) | Populus trichocarpa ectomycorrhiza microbial communities from riparian zone in the Pacific Northwest, United States - 14_EM | ecosystem: Host-associated > Plants > Roots > Unclassified | place...
TTTAGCTAATGCAGATGATAGAGCAGAAGCAGTCGTATGAATTCGTGCGATCTGTATTTGAGAGATATCACGACTTGCAGATGGGCCTGAGATACTATGGCCCTTGAATGATCGAATGGCACAATCAACGGAGATTCTTCTTCATACAACTTCGTCATCGAGCATCTGGCAGGAAACAGGAACCCGGCAGAAGGAACCTCTATACGACCTGATTACGAGATCCGATATGAGAGACCGACTGCACGACTTTTAGCAACTTTGCAGCCATTGAACCCTACGATGACTACCAGTTATCAAGACAGCCCAGCCTACCGACACACTGGCTACCGACAGCGGAGGGTGCAACGGACTCGCGTAAGAATTGGAAAGTCATCCCAGGGACCCTGACCTACGAAGGGAGGATATAATGCAAATATGGCTACCGAAGCAGCTTCCAAAGCTGCAACAATGATCACTGATGGGTTGGGCCTGCGGAGCTTTTCACGAGGAATTGGGAGAGCTCGGGTGCTAGCGCACTTGAAAGTATGGTGAGTATGACCGGATACCGGGATGCTTACAAGTTGGATATACCGATGCAATCGGCGATGGTGACGGCGAGGGTGATTATGTACAGCAAGCGGAAGCAGTTCCGAACGAGATACCGAACAACTGCAATCGACTTCTGAATCAACACCGAATCAAGTCTTACCAATCGATATGGCACCCATCAAAGCTGTATGAGACTAGTCGTCGGCAGAGCAACGACATTTAAAAAGAGGGGGATAATCATACCGGAGTCAAGAACCCCTACCGCAAACTATCAACATACCGGAAGTGCTGGAACGAAGCGCCGTGAAGTGCATTCACCAATAGAGACAGCTAGCAGCTCGAAGCGCACCAGGGGAACAATTGTCAAACTTGACTCAGGGAACGGCGATGATCTGTCCAAGATATCGTGGATCCACCCAATTGCATGGATCCACAAGGCCGGATAGTATCATATCTTCTCACCCTCTTCCTACGCTCGTCGAGCCAGAACCGCTCTTTCTCACGAATTCCTTTTGGAATTCCGCGAGAGGTGCGGCGGAATGTTGATGATGGGCTCTCCGCCTTCTAACTCCGCCGTTTCACCACACCGTACCTGACGAAGAAGTGGCAAGCACACCAGAGGAAAGCCAGCGAGCGCACCCAGCAATTGGAGATGATCATCACCGAGCATACGACGGATGACAAGTGTACATGCAAGTGCACCGGAGAGATGGATGGAAGTCAATACCCGAAGCGAAGTCAATAGGATACCCGAATGTGGATGGACGAAGCATAGCCGTTGCAGTGAGGTCGAGATTGAGGACATTGGGACGTCTCATATGACAGTAAGTCAACAGCCAGAGCAAGTCTGGGTAGTTACTGGGGAAGAGGGTGACGCGGAAGGACGACTGAAGCCGAAGATAGTTAGTCTGCAGATGAAGCTAAAGCCGAACCGGATTACGTGTCGAATCTCAGATTTCGATTACAATCCTGAATCACGATTACTCTGCTACGGAGCCACGATGACAATCGATATAATTATAAGTTGTCGGCGGAGCAACGAATTTTCAAAAAGAGGGAGATAGCCATGTCAACTCAGTCAAGCCCTACCGACAAGTCAAAAGCCCACCAAGAGGCAGTCTACTGAGACAAGCACCGAGAGTCTACCGAGATGTCAAGTGGCAAGTCCACCAAATCGACCAACATGCTACTGAAGCCGCCTATCGAGAGGGCAACCTTGAAGTCGACCGGATGGTCACTGAAGCGGACTTCGAAAGATGATTACTGAGTCAAGATGCACCTACCAGTCAATGCTGAGTACCGATGACTACCGGCTGCAAGATATACTCTATAGAGCTTGCGGAAGCACAGCGCAAGCACCCTTGAACTTGGTAACTATAACCTTTTTAGAGAAGCTAATGTGTCAGATATCGATGAATAAGACGCGATTGACGTATACGACTAATGGCTACGACCGATGCCGGCAGCGGAAGCTCCCATCGATGCCGAATTATGAGCTGAAGCTCTACCACCTTGATGATTCCGACAGTGACCGACGCCGAGATATCCAGGCTACGGGAATGGATGGTCGGAGGAGTATGGGTTCAGTTCGGAAGTGGAGATATGGAGGACCCGATCACTTTTGGTTGTTTTCTTGTTTCTCTCTCCTCCTCTTCTCTTCTTTGGATCTCGGCCCGGTACAAATGGCGAGCGCATGGGTTTTTACCACCTTCGGAGTCAGTCAACTGGAGGTGGATTTTCCCCGTGTGCCGGATCCGCCGAAAGGTCGCGATTGAGCTGTACCGATCGGTTGTAGGACTTATGGGTTCGTACGATTGGGTACGTAGGATGATTGTTGCATTCTTTGTTTCCCTTTCCATCTTTTCTCTTATACTGGCTTTGGCAGCCCAGGAGGTCTGCGCCTAAAGAGAGGGATAATGTAACGGCACGACTGCATGTGACGTGTCCAGGGCCAGGTAACGGCCATTCCATATAGTCGGCTTACCGTGAGCCTTAAATCTCTAGCGATAATCTTACATATACATCTACACGTCTACATATATACTCACTCGAGTCTATGTGTGCAACCATATCCATATACCGCCGGACGCTGCGGTATGCGTCCTTACACTTTCTAGGCAAAAATGCGTTCGACGACATCGTCACTATGCCCTAAAAATGACCGTCAACGGAGCGTCAACGACTTTTCGCCATGCATCTGGGAAAATCCGAGGGCAGCGCGGCGACATTAACACACAATCGAACTATCGGCCGTCTTTCTAGGCATAAATGCTTTCGACGACATCGTCGCTATTCCCTAAAAATGAGCGTCAACGGAGCGTCAACGATTTTAGGACTTCCATCCTGGAAAATCAAGGGGCTATGCGCCCTCAACGATCTACAATCTTACTATTACCTTCCTTTCTAGGCAAATATGCTTACGACAAGATCGGAACCATGACCCACAATGAGCGTCAATGGAGCGTCAACGATTTGTGCGCTGGCATCTTAGATAATCTAACCGGAATGGACCGCAGATAAACCACAATCATTCCATCGACAGACTGTATTGGCAAAAATGCAAGTGAAGATATCGCGTCCGCCTCCTACAATTCAGCGCCCACGTTGCGACAACGCTCCGGACGCTAGACAGCAGTAAACTGCATTATGCCGTTCCTAAATGGAGTTTGACACGGTCAGTCGTTGTAATCTATCCTTGTATTCAACTTCACAAATATGCATGCAATGTCTTACAGATCTGAGTATTTTCCTTGTAGCTGTAGAGTCAATATTTAAGAACCCCCAGTCGGCTTTACTGTATCATTATTTTTGGCAGTCTCTCGAGTCGTAACGCCCAGCGTCCAAATTTCCACCGCCATGTCCGATACAAAATCTTTGAACACCTCATCGCTCGAGGTTATGATCCCTTCCAAATATGAATGTGTCTGTATTCGCGATTTGAGCGACCTTACATTGCAAATCATCTTCGATGCTTGGTGGGCTTCAATAAATGAAGGCTTGGAGCGGCCTATGGCTTGGAACATTTCTAGACATGCGCCGTCGTGGCGATTCTATTTACACTGCGGAATTGAGGAGACCGGCAGGCCTGGCATCATTTGTATCGTTTGTCATCAAGTTCTTCGCCATCCATCAGAACATGGGACCAGCTCAATGGGGAAACACTTGCTGGCAAAGTTCACATCGCAAGGTTAAACTAATTAACCGAGTGTGAGGTTACTGAATTGACTAGTTCGACCGTGGATGAAACAGTCTTGGCCATCCTGATAAGGCAAGCAAGTCGAGGAATCCCAATAGTAAGTGTGCAGAGGAAAATCAGATTTGATATTCACTCAAATCCGTATTAATCGAAATGACAGACAAAATGTTCCAAACTGGCAGATACAGACTTTGACACTTCCAAATTTCACCAAGACACGTGGAATCGCTACCTCATGTTAGGATTTGTTTCAGCACATGTTCCATGGAACGCCACATCAAATCTTGAGCTACGACGGTCATATAAGGCATTACACGACGACCTAGTCCTGCCGTCCACTACGACCCTTAGTAACATTTGCCGGAGGGAATACGCACTAACTGTAGATGCAATTAAGAAGCAATCGCCGTAACAAAATAAAGTTAGTTTAGCTTTGGACGGATGGACTTTGACGAACAAACTAGCCATAACGTCGGTCATTGCTTACTATATGGATCAAAATTGGGCATTGCGTGAAGTTCAACTCACTTTCAATGAGGTTTATTGCCTGTTCTGTTCCCGTTTCGAAAGCTAATTAAAGATGATAGATCAAGGGCCAACCTACTGGAGCAAGGATTGCCGTACAGTTAAAGGACGTGCTTGATCATTTCGAGCTCCCCGATGGCTGTTTGCTTGGTATTACAACTGATAATGCTTCCTCAAACTACTCTATGACATGCGAGCTGCAATCAACACTTGAGGCCTCGGGAATCGAGTGGCCGGAATTGAGGAACAACATACCATGCGTGGCGCACGTCATACAGCTGGCTTTAGGTGCATTCATGAGCAGTCTCGGTGGAAAAGGCCGCACCAAGTCTTGGGAAGCCCATGAGTGCGATCAGCAATTTGGAGAGAATAAAAGCATAGACATTGGGAAGGGTCAAAGACTTCGAAAAGAGGGCAATGCTAGAATCAACAATGTGTCGGCCATGAGACAAGGTTTAGCAAAGATAATTGAGAAAGTACTTATTTCATGAGATTTTCAAAGTCCTGAAACTGACCTTCATATAGCAGAGAATGCTTGCTGTATGGATTACGCTGACACCTGGTCGCCGAAACGAGTTCATTGACTGTCAAAAAGCCAAAGTCCGCATTACAGTACTTTCGATTATGGATGTGAAGACACGTTGGAACTCTACTCTGGAGTTGCTCGAGCGCGCCTACCAATTACGGGAATTCACACGCGACTGGCTTCAAAACCCAAAATACGCTGAATATCGGCCACTATTCACAACTCAGGATGAATGGACGATTGTGCAGTATGTCATGGAAGTATTGAGGCCATTTCGATATTGGACCCTTTGGATGTCGAAGAGGCATACAGTCACATTGCATCACGTTATCACAGTGTACAATGACATGTTCGATCACATGGATGGCGTGATGCGAGCTTTGGCTAAGAAGAAGACTCCATGGATGGAAGGCTTGTTCTTCGCAGTGAAGTTAGCTCAACAGAAGCTTTCCAAATACTACACTGAAGTGACTTCAACGAGAGGCATGCTTGTGATTGCCGCACATATGCTCGATCCTTTCCGGAAGTTGCGATCATTTAGGAAGTGGGACAAGGGAATGGATATCAATCCTGAGGACGAGACATCCTACACTACACAATACCAAGAGGCCTTTCTGAAGTATGTGGAGAATGAATACTCTGCCAAATATCGACGTGTGCCGGGCAATAAACTCGAAACGATACCGAGCAGCAATCTCGTCCATTCTGCAATGGCTTCAGGGTCCTATCAATCATTCTTTGATCCATATGATTTGTCCAGCGATGATGAGGAATACTTAACGCCTAACAATGTGGCTGAGACGACACCAGGACAAAGCGATCGTGCCGCCAGCTTATTGACCGCCGCCAGGCTCTATTTGAATTCGCCGCCTGAAGCACCGAAGAACTGGGGACAAATTAATCCAAATCTCCATGATTACCACTCCAACCCAATGGAGATTAGAAGTACATTTTCGTTACCGCACATAACCGATTGGTGGCGCAAACAGGAAGAAACGCACTCAAAGTACGCCGATCACTCCGACGTGGCGTGCGACATATTCTCCATCATACCACATGGTGTCGGAGTGGAGGCCAGTTTTTCCCTTGGCCGAGATGTTATTGGCTGAAGGCAGTCAAAAACCTCAGGCGAGACCCTTCACGAAAAAGTCATTGTCAGGCAGTTTGCTCGAGCCAATAATGGGATTTTGGCAGGCACTGACCCAAAATTGCATACTACAAACACTGAAAACGACTCGGAAATGAAGAACAAGGCGGAGGAAAGGAAATTGCACAGAATGGTCATGGTTCACGACTTTTTGGAGATGTGGCAGGGCAGCCAAAACCTACGTGCTACCCAGAAGGAATCTTGCGCTCAAAAAAAGCTGATGACCGCCGTAGGATACATTTCGGACACGGAAGAGATCGTTAAAGCATCCTGGTCACTCTTTCAACATGATGGTGCGGCTGCATTTAAATTGTCAGAAAGATCACCTTTGCCACCAGCTTTGTCTGCAAAGAACCTCCCTGGAGGACGAACTCAAATCTTAAATGTCCGCCGAATCCGGAGAATCAACCGTCATCCAGTCGAAACCGACGAGGACAGCGCACCTGAAAGTATTTCGGACACTGATGATTGGCTAAACTGGAATGGCGACTTGGATAATCCAAATGACAGCGAAGAGGATTGCGCAGAGGACAATGAATCCGATATAGCACCGAATACTGTCATTGATGATCCGGAATGCCCAGAGCAGCAGGATGTGAGCGCCACGCCAAATGTGCCCAGATTGGTTCGGCCAACACGCAAGTCAAAGAGACAGGCTGAAAAGGTGTTGGTGACGGTCAATGCAGTAGAAACGCGGAGAAATAAAGGAGGGAAGAAGAAGTAGAACAGAATGCGTCAATGGTTCACCAGCTTTATGTAGCTTGACCGAGAGATTCAGTTAGAGATATATTACGGGCAAATGGTAAGAAGTAGCATGTAAATATCAGTTCATAAATTGATGTATAGCAGGCGCAATGAATCTTTTGGCATGATACATCATTTTTAGTCGTGTGAGAGTGAACAGTGCAAGATTATTATGCCGCTCGGCTTTGCCACAGGGTCGAGTCTCAATCATGTAGAAAGACAACCGATAAAGTGAAATCACGATGAAAACAATGATCGACGGCAGCTGATGTTGAATGGACAATACATTACAATGAGCGTCAACAGAGCGTTAACAATTTATGGTCTTGTAAGTACGGTAATTCACCAGTGACTTGGACGTTTTTATGCATAACGGACTTATTGGCGGCATTTATTTGCAAAAGAGATAGCAACACGGTCACCGCCCCATTCCTAGCATGAGCGTCAACGGAGAGTCAACAATTTGTGGTCTTGTCAGTACTGTGATTCACAAGTGACTGGGTCGTTTTTATGCATAATGGATGTATTGGCAGCTGTTATTGGCAAAAGAGATAGCGACACGATCACCGCCCCATTCTTAGCATGAGCGTCAACGGAGCGTCAACGATTTGTGGTCTTGAAAGTACGGTAATTCACGAGTGACTGTGTCGTTTTTATGCATAACGGATGTATTGGCAGCTTGTATTGGCAAAACAGCTAGCGACACGGTCACTGCCCCATTCTTAGCATGAGCGTCAACAGAGCGTCAACAATTTGTGGTCTTGTAAGTACGGTAATTCAAAAGTGACTGGGTCGTTTGTATGCATAACCGACGTATTGGCAGCGTATATTGGTAAAAGAGATAGCGGCACGGTCACCACCCCATTCTTAGCATGAGCGTCAATGGAGCGTCAACAATTTGTGGTCTTGTAAGTACGGTAATTCACAAGTGACTGGGTCGTTTTTATGCATAATGCACATATTGGCAGCTGTTATTGGCAAAGAAGATAGCAACACGGTCACCGCCCCATTTGTAGCATGAGCGCCAACAGAGCATCAAAAATTTTTGGCTTTGCATCTTGGGTAGGTTATGTTCCGATTGGTTACAGACATCCATTTATGAGATATTGGCAGCCTTTACTGGCAAAAACAACAGCGACATGCTCCCTGCGGCATCTTGAATATGAGCGTCAATGGAGTGTCAACAGTTTTAGGACTTGCATATTTCATAATCAAGGCATAGTGCGGATTTTCGCGTGCATAACTGTATTATTAACCGCCTTGCTAGGCAAAAATACCATTTATCGATGGTGAAACACAGATACCAAATTAATCCATATTGCAAAGTGCTCAACTAGAAAAAGCACATTGTTGGTTGCTGAAAACGCGATTCTGATAAGATACTATTAACACACTGCAAATACAAGAGCCTTATATGAATCTATCGATGGACCCGCTGGGCGACCCGCTTACAACCCGCCCGATCCAGATGGGTGGGGAGTTTACTATGGAACCGTACCCGAGTGGGCAGTTCAGGTTTCTTGACAACCCGGACCTCCAATTTGGCAACGGTTCAGTTTGGACCCAGACCTGGACCCGAAGTGACGGTCCGGAACCATTGATAACACTACTTATGCCCATGTTGGGAAGCTAACTACATTTCGGTATCTCATCTCTCACATCGGGAGATAAGGGTGGAATATGGACCACCTGGATGTAGTTACTGCTTTCCTAAATCCCGAAATCGACGATGACGATATCTACATGACTCTACCAGATGGATGGGCAAAATGCTCCAACACCCCAAAGATCGTCGTCAGACTCAGGAAAGCTCTCTATGGTCTCAAACAAGCTCCACAGCCATGGCACGACAATATCCATGCCTTTCTACTCTCTCTTGGTTTCACACAGTCTTCAGCCGATCCTAACCTCTATCTCCGCAGCCACGGTATTCTGATACTCCTGGATGTCGACGATATCTCCATGTCATATCCGGGGGCTGCCGCCAAAGCCGCCATCGAAGTCAAAGTGAAACTCTCGGAAAAGTACAAGATCACCAACCTCGGCCCAGCACGCCATTTCCTCGGCATCGAAATCAACCGCGATGATACCAGAATCAATCTCGGACAGAAATCTTATATCACCACAAACCTCAGACAATTCGGCATGTAGCATACTCACGGTGCGTCGACGCCCATTGATCCAAATGTAAAGTTGGACTTAGCCGAGGATCGGGAGGAGAAGGAACTGGAACAGGAAGATATCACAGACTATCAAGCAGTCGTGGGATCACTAATGTACGCAGCACTTGCAACTTGGCCAGATATCTCGTATGCGGTCACTGCTCTCTCTCGTTACAGTTTGCGGCCACTCACCAACCATATGACCGCTGCGGAGAAAGTCCTTCAGTATCTCAAATCTACAGCCAATTTTTGACTACACTTCCACGGCCATGGCATTGGCATTGGTATTGGCATGGGCATTGGCATCGACATCAGCGATAGGCTCGTAGGATACTCGCATTCCGATTGGGCCAATGAAAGCACAGACCGCAAGTCTCAGGGAGGCTATGTTTTCGTCACCAGCTATGGAGCTATCTTGTGGCAGTCTCGAAAGCAAAGTCTCATTGCGATGTCAACTCTCGAGGCCAAGTTCATCGCCTGCTCAGAGGCTTCTGGAGAAGCGAAATTGTTACTCCAATTACAAAAAGATATTCACGGTTCTCAGAAAGACTCACCACCACTGCCAATCAACTGCAACAATCAGGGTGCTCTCACTCTTATCACCACGGGAATCATCAAAGCTCGAACTAAACACATCGACGTTTGCTATCACAACAGTCGAGATCTGCATACACGACGAATAGTGGACTACTTCTACGTACACACAGATGAAAATGTGGCAGATATACTTATGAAAGCACTTACAAAAGATAAGCATAAGAAGTTCACAAAAGCAATGGGTTTATGGTAACAAGGAGGTCGATTTAAGGTTGGATTCAAGGCTGGATTTAAGGTTGTCTTACTTTTCTTTTGGAAATACAGATTTTCTCTGTTTATATGGATGGCCATCCTCAGGCTACGGTAGTACTCTTTCCCTGCTCACTTGCCACGCAGGGTTTTAAGGAGGCCACTATGGAAATTACAGTTTGTTTCCTCCTTGGTTCGTTTGTTTGTTTTCTTGCTCCACGGAGCGTAGCAAGAGGGGGGAGTGTTGCGTATATGGTTCATCTCCCTGGCGTATGGCTTCAGTTGTATGATGCATAATCTCTCTAAGATGATGGTCATTCCATACTCAGCTGGAGATGCCAGACTCAGCTGGAGATGCCAGCTGAGTGAACATGCATGCGTACAAGACATACAAGACATACTCCGAATACCGCCTATATAAGTTCATGAATGTACCTGTACTTTAGAGATATACAAGCTTCTAGCAATTAGTATTTCAACATATGCCTTTATTGCATATCTGGTCGCAAAGGGTGGCAAAAGACCGCGCAACTGTCGCCATTCGCTTGTACTATATACCTCCAGTCTTTTTTCTCTTTTCTCTTTATACCATAGTCTATACACGCACGCCGGTTCTCCCCTCCATATTACAGCACTATGTATAGTACGTACTAGCTTTTCTCGGATTTGATATGCCAACGTTCGATTATTAGTTCGTTCCGTAAATGGAGATCTCATTGACCTGTCCAGTTGATCACCACCTTAAAACGGAAATGGCAACAAATCCGAGGTAACTGAGTGTGTAGGAGAATAACTTCAGTAGAAATAGAACCACCGACAACACCAAACGTGAAAGCCTAATCCATAAGCTATCGCTATGTAACGACCGATTGAAACCCTCGGACAGCTTCTAGCTAAAGTCGCCAAAGGCATGGTACATTATTGGGCGGCGGTAATTACAAACTATGGCTGAACCAACGCTAAGAGTGAGTAATCAACCTAACATTGCCGTGTCACCAAAATTCTTTCTGCTTATGAAAGCGCATCACGCATTAAATAATCACGACGCAAATTTGGGTAGAACGAAATAATCAAATCAAGTCATGTCCGCGCCCGGTTTTAATGCGCTAACACTAAATCACTCTACTAGTTCTTACTACATCGCGGTTCATAGCGACATCTACCTAGGATTCCATTGGTTTCAGAATTTGACCGTCGCCCAAAAGGAAATTGCAACAACGTCGACGAAATTGGGAGCGTGGATAGGCGTTAGGCAGCCGCTTCATGATCACTTCCAGTCTGTCTAAAGGGACGAAAAGGTATAAAAGAGACGTTGAGCTCCCGCTCTAGAACGTCTTTCACCAAGCTCCAAACATCAATCTCCAGCACTGATAATACACTCTACCGCTCAAACCTTGTGAGGCCATTTCAACTCCCTTAGCACGTTCATTGCTAACGTTATGATGAGAGTATCCACTCCCAACTTCACTCTTCATCACCCTACAGTCTCCGTTTCTATCCACACCTTGATTGTAAGGCGAATGGAACCCCCATCCACGACTAGAACAAAGAACCTAACCCCTCCAGATCAAATATGCTCGCCCTCAGCAAGCTCACCCTCGCTCTCGCGACAGTCGGCTTCTTCGCCAGCGTTCATTCCAGCGCCATTCCTGACGCCGGACTCGAAGCTCGCGCACCGACCGGCTCGGGCAACGTCTACCTTTATGACTGCGGAAACTGCAAATGCAACGCTAAGGACCAGAGGACGGGGTTTTCGGGTCAGAGCGACTGCATTGTCCCCAATGGCGGTGCTACGGCTGCGGGCCTCACGGGAATTAAATTTGGGTCTAAGACGACCTGCGCTTTCTATAGCGACGATAATTGCCAGCATGAGTACCAGAGCGCGGGTGTGTATAGCAGCCAGACTTGGGGGTGTACGGCGGGTGATCAGAGGATTCAGAGTCTCAGGTGCTGGTTTAATGCGTAAGAGGATGTTCCGGGAGATTGTCCCATTACGTATGTTTGGGATTGCTCGTAGGGTTATAGTTAGGAGGATGGTTTTATGAGGAGTGGAAGATATATAGAAATTGGAAGTCATGTGTTTATTTTGTTTCTGTAATATCTATTCGTCTCTTGCTTCTACCCATAGTATCGCTCAGGCTATGGGTTTGGGTGTGATAATCGATGAAAACTATGGATGAAAAACGCCCTCCGTAATCCTTAGCCACGAAATTATACCAATATTAGATGGTGATTGCAAGTTAATGTGGACTGGTCCAGACCGGTGGTAACATTGTCAGGAGCTGTGGTATATCTTGTTGCGACATGGGAGAACCGAGTGCATACACTAAGGTAGAGAGAAGAGATAAAGCAAGACTCGAGATATATACCGGAGACTTGTGTGCCATCAGCCCCGGTTATACTGAGCTTGTATTAGGACTGTAATACATATCAGGTCTAACATTCAACATATCTGGAGCTCGAAATCTGTCACCTAATATTAAGACTAAACCCCCAGACTCTACAAGCAGTGTTCCGAAACGGTCAGATCGAACTCCCGGTAATCCACAGATGGGAAAACTAGTCAGATGCCGTTGGGATTTCAAAAGCCGCCCTTGGCGTAGAGCGGCCTGATTCAATGCTGTAGATATCTAGCGCATTCATAGAGCTTAAAGATATCTAGGCCAAGGAAAATATTATAGTCCCTGACAATATCTAGTGCTGGGGAAAGCTACTGATATATTTCTGATTTTACCCCTTGGCTTAGAACAGAATACAGCAGAATATATAAAGGTGTATGCTCTGATGTTAAAACCTCCGAAAAACAGGATCTTTGAGCATTCTGGTAGTGGATGCTTACCGCAGCTGTGCCGATAGATTTGTATCACACACATACTTTTGATCCTCGGTTGTCAAAAATGCCTAGATATCTATATCCCAACTAGATAGATACCCATCGATTCACAAACCAGCAAGATACCCCAGATACAACCGCCCTTACACCGATCTGCTCGGTCGAGTCCCATATCTGACCGATCTGACCGGTTTGGTTCGGTTCATTTACGGAAAATATTCTGTTACAATCTCAGAATTCATGGGAGAGCGCATTCAAACATCCGCCCTACCACCCGCAAATTTAAAATCTACATGTACTGTAGTAGTATTACCCGTGGGACAAGTTTCCCGGGAGGTTCCAGAGATATTATTCTGGCAGTACTACCTGCTTCAAATTTCTGCACTTGGGCACTACTTGCATTTAGTTCGGTAATGTCGCAAAGTTGTAATGCAACGTGCATGAGTGCTAAAAAATCTTCCCTCGAGGCACATTCTTTTTGAGTCTTAGATGTGGATCCTGAGAGATCTAATGCCGGTAAAGCGAACGCACAATATCCCATGTATTTAGTACCAGGACTATAAGTCACAGGGTGTACCTTTGAAGTACTTTCGTAGTAATAACCACCAAAATATGCAGGATCTACGACACCTCCTGTTTTCTATACATCTACGAAATTTATTTATGGTTGCCCTAGTAGTGCACGTAGTATCGTCCTCCATGCTCCATACCTTAAAACTTAAGGTTTTGTGGCACTCATGAATTAGCAACCTTGGGTAAGCGAAACTTAGGAGCGGCGAAAGAAACCGGAAACGAGAGCAAGGCTCAGTTTGAATTACCAGATTCCAGGGTAGGTATCTCGCAGTATTCAAGTCTAGAAACAGCGGTGAATACCGCATTCGACCTGAAATACATGAATTCAAAGTCATCGCAAGTCCAATGTTCACGACGCCTCTCGGGGGCGAGGTTTTCCATACAAACACGAGTCGTTAAAGGCACCATTGAAAAGCAGCAAAGATTCATGGATTGGGCTTTAGTCTTTCCGGCGTGGTGTTTCTGTGAGAGTATACTGAGAAAGCGAGACGTTTCGGACGCTGAGATTGATATACTATGATGTCACAGAGTGATGCAATAGCATATATCCACCAGGTTCTCTCGTTCCTAGTTGTCTAGCCACATACTTGCAAGCTCACAGTCGGCAGAATTTATTTCGCCATCACACTAGGCACGAGAGAATCTACCAAGTGTACAAAAGCATGCAGAGCCGAGCCTAGCCCCGCGGGGAGAGATTATCTCATCCTATCCCATTTTCAACGCTGCAGACTTTAGATTAATGGAGGCAGCGAGTCTGTACTTACAATTGGCGGCTTAGTACGAGGATATGATGAGGGGTGAGAAATGGATGGGGCTGATCTCAATAGTTCCAAACTCTGGCTCGAATTCACACTTCGAGCGTACGGCTTCTGCTATGAGTTTCCCAACCAATCACTTTTTATCCACGAAAATGGGCCACGAATTCATCCGCTGCGGCTCGGCTTCCAGTTCCTGTTTGCCACCAAGACAGGTTCCCGCGTTCCGCGCTAGAAGTTCCGGCTTACTTTAGGTGCTTGGGCAACAATTTGTCTCGGCTATTGCTCAACAGTTAGTAGAGAGTTTATTCGAGCGTTGAATCGGAAGCGCACATCTGAGATTATCTTGAATAAAGAAATCCCAGTTGTGTTGCAATATGGGAAGAAACGTGTATATATAGAGAGAAGAGAGAGGGAAACAGACTCGAGATATATACAAATTAGTTGAGTGCTTTGTGCCTTACTGGCTAGGTGCTTTGCCATCAGCTCAACCAAAAGTCAGTTCGGACAGGTCTATATGCAACAATTTGTATTGCATGATAGGTATCTGCCTTCTCATGGCCGAAGATGAGTCTTGCATGGCCGGGGGTGAGTCTCGTATGACCGGAGATTGCTGTCCGCCTGAAGGGTCTATACATGGATGCGTACGCACGCATTCGTACTTGTACTCTCATATATATGTGGCCTTGTAGCCCTCTCAGATAGGACACAATCAAGTTTCTCTATCATCTTTACTTTGAACAATTTTGTTGAAATGTACTGATTGCTAGAAGCTTATATTCTCAAGTACAGGTACATTCGCGATCTTATATATACGGTGTTCGGAGTATGTCTTGTATGTCTTATACGCATGCAAGCGCATTTAGCTGGCATCTCTAGCTGAGTCTGGAATGACCATCATCTTAGGGAATGACCATCATCTTAGAGAGATTATGCATCAGCCCAACTGAAGCCATACGCCAGGGAGGTGGACCACAATATATGCAACAAATTTGATGAATCCGATAAGAGGATGAGATTCTATGATCTAATCCCCAACATGTCCCCTATCATGGTTGTAAGTTAACATCTAGTCCAGCATAACCCAAGTCAATCATACACTATATTCAGCATACACCAAGTACTGCAAATGCCATGTACAGTATACACAGTGTTCAATATAGACTGAAAGCAGCAGACACCGATTTCAGCATGCACTGAGAACTACATCAACCCACTATCCACTATTTCTCATACACAGCCAGTCTCTCATCAATCATCTCTCATCACACTGTAAATAGTGTTGTATCCGGCTCTTTATATTTCTACACTTTTGAGTTACCACATGAACAGGTTCCCAGTTGCAATTGAATAATCCTCCCAATTGACCGCGTCCAGTTTGACCACCCCCAGCTCAACCTTCTCCACATACATGTCCGATTTGACTTGATTACTGCCACCATGCTTATTACAGAGTTCACACTCTCAGCCTTCTAGTATATGTCAAAACTTACACAATCATGCCCTTCAAGTTCACAATATTATGCCAGCCAAGTGCATCTCCATACTGGCTTGATTATGGTCTTCCGGTGTAACTTCAATCTCACTCAATCATCGCCTCCAAGTTCACATAATCATGAACTCTATGTACATGTCCAAACTTCCACTATCATGGTTACCAAATTCACATAATTATGGCCACCATGTTAATCTTCAAACTCACCCATTCCCATCCTCAATGTTTGCAACACCATGACCTTCATAAACATCAACAAATACACTTGGTCATTGCCTCAAAGTTCACATGATTATGACCTCTATCTGAATCTCCACACTCACTTGCTTGTGGCCTCCAAGTGCATCTTTGAGTTCACTCCATCTCAGCCTTCAAGTATATTTTTGAGTTCACCTGATCATAGCATCCATCCATGATTATCTTCTAGCTTCCTCAATTTCAGTCCCCAACTGTATATCTAAGTTTACCAAATTGTCATCTCAGGTGGTCCTGTAATTGTGCTTGTGTACTATTTGCAGTCAGATTTACCATCTGGATATGTACAGAAAGATGGAGATAATGCTTGGCATAATATGTTTTACCTAATCTTGTTGTGATTGTAACAAAAAGAAATGTGATAGATGAAATGGCTAGTAATTATCGAACTCTAAAAACTGCTGCCATGGGAGTACTTCGCCATGTGTAAAGTTTTGAGCAATTCAAGCAGCGGGCGAGTCATAAGGTGCTCTTAAAATCTCCCATGGATGTACTGAGATTGTCTCAGCTGCTCTCAGTCTCTCCCTCAGACCTGTACAGTAACCTCAGCCGCTCCTGCACTTGGATGTCTTATACGTCCACTTTTAGAGCCTCTTGAATGTAACTCCAGAACTGCAGGTAATGTCAAATGGACCAGGGAATAGTCTTACAGCATGTGCATGTACTTTGCTTACCTCGTGTAGTGTTAGCAACGGGTCCGGGTAACCCGCCAGCGGTCCGGGTTTGGACTGCAAAAACGGGTCGGTTTGGTTCCAGACCCGTCCAAAAACCCAACCCGCTGACTCTTGGTGGGCCAAACCCGGACCCGTACCCGTCAACCCGCGGGTTTCGATGGGTTTGGCTTGACCCGTCGGTTCCAATCTCTGGTTCCGCGTTTCGGGTTTCACATTTATGGTCGCATTCAGATATGCTACTGTTGATTGTAAAATAGCGCCATTGGTACGTTACAGTCCATTTAGAATGTATTGGCC
>Ga0307512_10003987_pt1 | contig 16489 bp, 10 predicted proteins | sample 14_EM_MG_FD_200267 | JGI IMG/M metagenome (GOLD analysis project Ga0307512, IMG submission 200267) | Populus trichocarpa ectomycorrhiza microbial communities from riparian zone in the Pacific Northwest, United States - 14_EM | ecosystem: Host-associated > Plants > Roots > Unclassified | place...
CGCTAAAGGCCGTCTGACTGATGACATGAGCTGATGCGCAAGCAGGTGTTTTGCTTCGTGACTAATGGTACCCAATTCCAAATGGTAGCCACGTGTACTTGCTTCAGTCCCATGTATCATTACCGCTATTAGGTTGAACCCCTAACAGGAGATGCAGAGGTGGTGCGAGAATGTGGCCAGAGGGTGGCGGGATACTTTGGTATAATAAGGAAGTGCATCAGCAAAATGTATTTTAGTCACTGGAAGACTCCAGGAGTGTCTGAAAAGATGTGGAGTGAAAACTTAGATGGGTCAATTTCAGGAGAGTATCAGACCTGAGGAGGGCATTCCGGCCGACCTTCAGAGTAACTGGGATCTCTGATGACTGGTACAGGAGTACCATGGGAGTGATTGTAATCAGTTTGAGAACACCTCGGAGCGCCAGAGAGAACTGTGGGAACACCTGGGAGCGCCGACAAAAAGCCTGGGAGCGCCGACAACAAGCCTGGGAGCGCCGACAACAAGCCTGGGAGCGCCGACAACAAGCCTGGGAGCGCCCACGACAAGTCTAGGAGCACCGGCGACAAGTCTGGGAGCACCTGGAATCACAGTACAGCAGTCTGGGAACAGCATCATCTTCTTTGGGAACGCGGCTGGTGCGCCTGGAAATCATAGCTACTACTTATCGTTCAACAATTTTTAAAACTCATGCATCCAGTTTGTATTCTCATCCATGTATCTATGTATCTATGTATCTATATAGCTACCCATCTACACACAGTATATCTGGACTGGCTGCAGGTGGTGCTTGAGAGCAATTTGAGGTGTGCCTGAAACTGACGACCGAGTGAACTCAGATGCAATTGGAGGCCATGATCGAGCAAGGTTGGAGATATGCACTTAGTGGCCGTGAGCGAGCGAGTTTGGTGATACACATGGAGGCCGTGAGCGAGTGAACTTAGAGATGCACTCCGAGATGGTGATCAAGTGAACTTAGAGATGCACTCCGAGATTGTGATCGAGTGAGTTTGGAGATGCACTTGGAGGCCGTAATCGAGCGAGTTTAGAGATACACTTGCAGGCCGTGATCAAGTGAACTTAGGGATGCACTCCGAAATGGTGATCGAGCGAGGTTGGAGATGCACTTGGAGGCCGTAATCGAGCGAGTTTGGACATACACTTGGAGGGCGTGATTGAGCAAGTTTGGAGATGCACTTGGAGGCCATGATCGAGCGAGTATGAAGATATGCACTGTGAGGCCGCAATCGAGCATGATTGGACGAGTACTTGGAGGCAGTCGATAGACAGTGCGCCGGGTGCTGAGACTCTATTCACCAGTTAGTTAACTCGCAACGCTGGGAATGTGACAATGTGACTTCACCTCTGAGCTCACATGGAGAGCTGGCTGATGGCGGTCGATCATGTAGGGAGGCACGCCGGAAGCTGAAGCTACATTCAGGGTTCAACTTCTCATCATGAGAATTCAGGGAAGACGAACAAGGTTAGGTGGATGCTGTACTCGGTGTATGCTGTACTCGGTGTATGCTGTACTCGGTGTATGCTGTACTCGGTGTATGCTGTACTCGGTGTCTGCTGTACTCGATGTTAACTCTTGATCATGGCATGGAGAGATACAGAAAGATGACTTAGCTTTGTGTTCTTGTGATGATGGTAGAGTTGTGGATGAGGAAGAGAGATGGAGGATGAAGATGGGAACGATATGGAGGATAGGAGTGGATATCGGAAATCAGGGGTACAACATGCCTGATTGGGTTTAGAAGACCTCGTATCGGTGTAATTACACGCCGGATCGGGACTTGCACCTGCCATATAAGGAATGGTAAATTGACTTGCACACGAAATTCTCATAAGTCCCAGTTTCTCATGATGATTTCCCATCTGCTCTCATCTATCTCTTTCTCGTCCTCAACTCTACCATCACCTAAGAACAGGAAGTTAAGTCATCCCTCACTATCTCTCCATGCCATGATCAAGAGTTAACACTGAGTTCAGCATTCACCGTGTACAGCATTCACCGAGTACAGCATACACCGAGTACTGCATACACTGAGTACTACATACACCACGCACTGCATCATCCCAAGATCGACTGTCTCCCGCTCCCAGCCAGTCTCATCTCTCATCAGACCATGTTGTACTCAATTCTCTACATTCCCACAATTACGAGTTAACCAATGAATGGGGTCTCAGCTCCCGTGGCGCCTCCCTCCCGAACTACCACCTCCTGATTGACCGCCTCCAAGTTCACCTCCAATCTCACCCGATCATGGCCTCCAAGTGCATTTCCCAACTCGCTCGATCACGGCCCACAAGTGCATCTCTGAGTCCACTCGATCTACGGTCCCCAAGTGCATCCCCGAAGTGGCCAGATCCCGGCCTCCCATTGCATCTCTGAGTTCACTCGATCTCGGCCTCCAAGCGCATCTACAAACTCGCTCGATCACCGACTCCAAGTGCTTCTCTGAGTGCACACATTCCCCCTCTCCAAGTGCATCTCCACACTCGGTCGATCCTGGCCTCCAAGTGCATCTCCAAACACGCTCGATCACGGCCTCCAAGTACATCTTTAAGGAGCCACCGCTGGTGTACGGAGTTACAGCGGTAACGGAGGTGGATAGAGTGACGGGGAGTGTACATTTTGGCAGACACCGGAGTAGATAGACATCATCTCATTTCCGCCTCATCGTATCATTCAATGAAAATACACATTCTATCTTTCCCAACTGTCAGTCTCACTCGCTGTGTCCGAGATTTCGTGGATCCATGCAATTGCGTGGATCCTCAACGCCGGGTAGCATCATATCTTCTCACCTGGCTCCTACGCGGCTCGAGCCAGAACCGCTCTTTCTTATCAATTCCATTTGGATGTCACGAGAGGTGCAGCGGAGTGTTGATGGTGGGCTCTCTGCTTTCTAGCTCCAAGTGGTGCATCTCCAAGTTCTCTCAATGGGCATGTCCAGGTGCTCCTCCGATTATGCTCGACTACCATCTGCAGCCACATTGACCGTATGCATATATATATAGAGAGACTTAATAAATGCATGCCATATTACGATGTTGCGAATCTTGTGACTGTAACAAAGACGAATATGATAAGACGAAATGCCCTGTGGGTATGTTAGAACCACTGCTGTGAGAATACGGCACCAAGTGTCCCACAGGGGTCTCGGATGCTCTTGAAGTCTCCCGGAGAGCTGCACAGCGGTCTCACCTGCTCTCGAAGTCTCCCGCAGATTTGCGCAGATGTCTCAGGAGCCCCAAAGCTTGAGTATTCTATCAGTCAAATCTCGTAGCATCCTGAATGCACCTCCATAACTGCAGGTGCTTTCAGGAGCACCTGAGACTGCTCCTGGAGAGTCTGAGAGCGATTTGCTCAGCTCCAGGGGGGTCTGTGAGGATCTAGAAGTACTTAGAAGCACCGGTGAGGTCGCCCGGAGTCTCTGGGAGGATTGCGTATCGCTTCCGGACCCATTTATATTTTGCTGATGTGGTCTCAGCTGTTGTGACGTCAGGAGATGTGGTGTGGTTGTGCTGATAAGAGATGAGTTGGTGGTGTGTAGTGTTAGCAACAATTCCGAACTGTCGCTTCAGGGCCGGGTCCAGGTCAGAACCGAACTGTTGCCAAATTGACTGTCGAGGTAGTCAATAGACCGGAACTGTCAGTTTGGGTAAAGTTCGATGGAAATCCACAACCCGTCTGAAATGGGCGGGTTTCCAGTGGGTTGTCTAGCGGGTCCATTTGTAGATTGACATAATGCTCTTGTTGTTGCTGCCTGATAATTGTATTTTACTTAAACTGCTTATTCAACACCTAATAATCACTTTTTGCGTATTTAGCAGTTTGCAATATGGACTGTTTTGGACTCCCTGTTTGTTACGGGGGTTCTTAGTCCCAATAATCAATACAACACTTTTATTGAACTAAGTACAGCCGCCTATCCAAATATCTCTTTCTCTCCTCGTCTTATCCTAAGACTCAACTTCTCGTTCCAAAACAACGAGAACTCCCGATCTAAATCTGTACCACAGACCCGACCCTCTGTAGACGTATATCAAGTTTCCTCGTACACGGAATCGTCCTCGGAAAACTCCTCGAATGGTAGTAACCCGGTGTTCAGATACAGTAGCACCAGGTAGTCGATATTCTCGAGTTGCGCGAAACGTAAAACCACTCGGTAGGTGTGGGTTAAATTGTGCTCGTGTAAAGTAAACAGCAGATTGCCGAAAGTCTCGACAATTCGAATCAGTGCGTACTCGGCGTGTGTGTACCTGTGTCCAGGCATATACAGGATAATCGCGTAGGTTGATTAAGGAAGAAATAGTGAAGGCTATTTCTCTGGTATAGATAGATAGATAGGATTCTTAATAATATTTTATGATCGTCTTCGGTGTTCTGATAGCAAACTTTGCTCGCAGATGATTCCCAATTCCTTCGACCATCGCTTGCTCTTTATAGCCCACTCTTCTTCTCAGCTCTGATAGAGTTATCTCGGCCACGCCCCCTTAGCGCCCGGCGATAACTCGCCTCAACACCCTCAGGTAATTGTGCTCATGCAATGTGGTTTGAAAGCGTTATGCTCCTGATAACAATCAGGCCATCCATTGCGCGATAACAGCCCACATATCCTTGACAACATGGGTCGGTAGTTGGAACACTTATCGCTCTCGCGATAATGCTTGCGCCTCTTAAATCCCTCATGCACCTGAGTTATTTAATTGCGTCATAGACTTAGTCGGCGACCAACCGATGCTATGCCAATGTAGATTAAAGACGCGTAAGCTCGTATCCGATACGAGGTTACATTGTGATCCATACTACCAGAGTCAACTTCGTAGTGCTCGCTCTAGGCGCAACGCCTACGTCATTAATCCCTCAGTTACGTCATGCTAAGGTCGAGACTTAACTCCAGACCGGAACGTGCCTCTCCGTATCCATCCCACATGTCGGGTGGGGAGAAGAGCTCTCTTAATCGCATATGACTATCAACTGCCGTGTGTGATTAACACACATGTCACGCATAGTATCCGGGTGTGAACGAAGTCCCCACACTTCGCGCGACCAACATGTACTCTCTCTTAGAGCATGTTGCTGCCCACTTGATCGTTCACATGCATAGGTGTATTTCCATATCTTCGATATGTATGCATCTCGTATCATAATTCAAGTATCATTATCGCTATTAGGGACTACCCCTAACACTGTTTCTCCTTCTACATGTTGGATTTTTGCCTATAAAGTGGTCTATACATCTGTTATAAGCTTTCATATTCGCGTGATGCAATGATTACCCAGTATGTAATGCCAAACATTGTTGCTGCTCCGTTGACATTCATTTTCATGATGGGGTAACAAAGTTTTCAGAATGGGGAAGTGACCATGTCGCATCCTTCTTTGCCAACAAAGGCTGCCAATGGGTCAGTTATGCATAACAGCGAACAAATCAAGGTCCAATTACGTGAGTAACAAGACCAAAAATCATCAACACTCTGTTGACGCTCATTTTCAGAATGGGGCAGAGACTGTGCATCTTCCTCTTTTGCCAATCAAGGCCGCTAATACTGCTATTATACTTAACTACTACCAAATGACATTTTGATTACCTGACGTACAAGACCAAAAATCGTTGACACTCCATTGATGCTCATTGTCATGATGGGGTAACGAAGATATCCTACACTGTTTAGACTGAAAAGGCAGCCAGTACATAGAATATGAATTATTGCCAGACATTGCGATTCAGATAACCTAAGATGCATAGCCAAATATTGTTGATGCTCTGTTGACGTTCATTTTCAAAAGGGGGCAGCGACCGTACTGCATACATTTTTGCCAATAAAGGCTGGCTATACACCGTTTATAACAGTGTACAACAATTTACAACTCAGATTACCAATGATGCAAAACCAAAACTCGTTGATGCTCATTTTCATGATAAGGCAGGGAGCGTGCAGATATTATTTTACCCTATAAAGGCTGCCAATACTCGCATTATGTCTAATAAAGTTGATATCCAGGTTCATTTACCAGACTTACAACACCAACAACTGTTGACGCTCTGTTGACGCTTATGTTGCCATGGGCATATCCGCAATATCGAATCATTCAATTTGCCACAGTTTATCATTCATGATGTTTTGGCAACCATTCTAACGTCTTCATGTACTTTGTCTGTGATCACCACATTGTTCTTTAATAATACATGTAAATATATCCTTTGAAATATACTTCAAAATATCCGCAAATTGTAGATTATAATGTACTAAAAATCAAGTACCTTTCGATCATTGCTCGTTTCCACTGACATGTATGTTCAATAGGCTGCTCTCATCTTCAATTTGTATATTAGCAGCATTCAGACACAGCAGATAGTGTACTAACCACATGATGTTCTTTCATCAGTCAGCAATTCTGGATCAAAATCTTCATCGAGTATGCTATCCTCTGCGAATGCATCAAGATTGACAGGTTGAGTCACGGGAAGAGGAACACATGAATCTGCATTTGCTGCTGGCAAATTGTCTGGTTGCAATCTTTGGGTGACTTGAATGGGACCGGGTGGTGCAGGTGGCGTTCCGGGTGGAGATGGCATCAGATCTGGTGTTGGATGTCCACGTCGGACAGGTTGAGGAGCACCCGTTTCTTTGCATCTCCAGAGTGTCTGGGGATTCTGCGCTGAGCCATTTTGGCAAGGAAGAAAGCTGTCCATGTGGTTATGATGAATTATAGCCAGGTGTCTTTCCATCACAGCCTTCACCTTTTTATGCCGAGGAAACTCAACACCCTGCTTTTTCTCTTCTCTGACTTCAGCCTGGGGTTTCTTGATTGGATATTGCGTTTCCTCTCTAGCGGCGCACGAAAACCCGCCTTTGGCCATTTTGGCCATATTCAATGCAAGGTGCATGTTGGACTGATCGAGCTGTACCCGACCTCCTTGCTTTGCCATTGTTGCAGACATGTTGAAAACCTGCAAGAAATTGGTTCCAGCATCTAGTAATGGGATTCGGCAATGACCTCCACCATATACACTTCCGTTGCCTCCTATAAGGTGATTAAAGCGAGGTTGGTCCACTCCTGGGGATGCTTATCACGAAGTTCGTCCACAGAAATCCCAGAGCTGACAACATCATCATGTTTGATTTCACGGACTGTGCGGACAAATGCCTTGTTAGACGATGGAGGTTTCCTGTGATGGGCAGAAATGAATTGGTCATGGAGCACCTTACGTATACCCGCTGTATATTATACAGTTAGTTGACCATCATTTACCTTGATATGAATATACTCACATCCAATTGCGTGCTGTTTCATATTCTTGCTGCTTCCAGTTTTACGAACGATTTTTGAATGTGCATCCTGGGTCATATTTTTGGTGGCTGCATTGGCAGCATTGCGGTGAATTTACTGGTGTCTGCCTGCTTGCTGTGTGCCAGCGAGTGACGTATTTGGTGTAACGCCTGTTGATTCGCCAGGTTCGGTGCCGTTCTCACCTTGCTGAGGTGTCTGTGTAGCCATGATTTGCCGGTGTAGAACAGGAAAGGAAGATGATAACAAAAAGAAGTGGGAAGTCCTAAGGAATATATACTTCGCTACATGTCAAAATGAAATATGTAACTGCCAAGTTGCACATTTCACTCGAGTTAAATCTTCCTGCATTTGATTGCACATCGCAGGGGTTTCTAACCATTCCGCGATTTGCACTAAGTCGGTCCGATGTCGTTTGTTTGCTAACAAGGATTAATAGACGTTTACGACCACCAATATCCCACAATTATTTGATATAAACAGGATATGCTTTGCAGGAAAGGACATCTCATGATGTTTGTCTCAAGAAATCGCAGGGATCTTACCTGAAACTAACACTAAAAATCAAGTCATACTGTATTGTGAGCATAACTATTCCCATTTTAGTGACGGTCAAAACGTTGATTTTGCTTATTCAAGTTGATCAAATGTACCAACCTTGACATGAAACACATAACTTCCCTCTATATTGTCCAGATCTTGCAACATCGAACATCTCACCCAACAACAAAGTTAACACAAACTACAATGGTCAATTCTCCACCAAAGAACTTTTCACCAATTCAAGCTGGCAAGTACGGCAAATCGACCAACCGGTCCACACCAAGATGTCATCAAGTGAATGAGGGCAAGAGTGGCTTGGAAGCTGAATGAGTCCCAGCCCTAGGTGCATTGCGTAGCTTGTGATCCATAAAGAATCTTGCAGCAGAGAGAAGAATAGAAACAAACTTTTTGAATAACGGAGAGAAAGAGGAATGAATCGCGGATTACATGGAGAGAGAAACCGCTGTGGCAAGGAAGCGAGTTGAGGACGCAGAGACAGCAATTGAGCAGGAGCAGGAAGATATGAGAAGTGCTGAAAGGGGGGGATTGACATTCAAGGAGCCCAGACGAATGTTTGATGAGATGTTGGGTGCTATCGGAGACAGTCTGAGCGATCTTGCAAGTTCGGACAGTGAGGAGGATGGGGAACATGATGAAGATACGGAGCAGGGCAAGCTGAGAGAAGATGATGAACCTGGCTGGGTGATGGGCACAATCTCGAAAATGGTACAGCAGCGCATGGAGAGATTTCGGCAGACGCAGATGAAGCTGGGCAAATTGACTCAACAGGGATGGGGGGACGAAGCCGACTGCTTCTGTGAAAGACATAAGAAGTACAGCACAACTGAATTGAAGGTTCCGGCAGTCGTCAAACCGCATATCAACGATGATGCAGCAAATCCTGCACGCACAACATTTGGAGAGCTTATGGAGTCTCCTGATATCATCCCCGGAATATTGCGAATGCCGCAAAGGACTTCTCGACCAGGAAGTCGTCTTATGGGGTGAGGTCATGGGAGACCAAAGTCAAATTAATGCATACTGTCACTGCCACCCAACATGGAGCCAGATTCGTTACGGAATAAGAAAGCTAAGCCTATTGAATACGTAAACCTTTATCCCTGCATATCCCCCTTTACCTAATTACCATATAGAAATTGGATTCGGACAAAGAAATGGTGATGGCGCATGCATTGCTAGAAGAATAGATAGGCAAATTACAATTTTTGATGTCATATCAAGTCGAAAAGCAATTTGTGAACCTATTTTGCTACATGCCAGCTTTTACTTGATTTCAGTGACCAAACTGTGAGACATGATAATTCATCTGTGCATGTGCAAGGGCGGTATGTACCATGCAAAAGTTTTATTGTCCAAATTTAGCTGCAAGACGACCAATAAACCTCATAGCGCCTTTATGGTTACTGTTAAGTGGGAAAGCAGAAACTAAATTAGTGACAAAATTGACTAATAAAATTTAAGTGAGTGATGTCATCCAAGTTACAGCAGGAGCGGTCAGTGCGCGATACGAATCTGTCTGTATGACGACCGTAATGCCGCATCCATCCATGCATCCAACTGGATAACTCTCTGTTCAAACCTGGTGTATATGTTTGGGATTTTGAGAATTGCTTATGGTACATCATGGAAATTGATGAAAATGAGCTCGATCAGGACAGGTAAGGATGTCGGGCTATATTAATCAAAAATTAGTGTATAAATCATAATACCATAAATTGCCGGCCTAATGTGTGGGAATGCGCAATGGCTACGTCATCCATTCCTCAGATAACTTGTATGGTGGTGGTTCGGAAATTGAGAGGCCACGAAGATTCTGCATGGAAACCATCAAACATAGAAACGATTCATTGCTTTTCAATAATCATTATTTGATTCATACCAAATAGTTATTGAACATACAATGATGGTTAGAATGTGCTCAATGTAAGCCCCAAAGGAGCATCAATGATTTTTAGTCTTACACTTTCAGCAATCATACATGCTGCATAGTTCCATGTTAGGGGTTCTCCTTTAGCAGCGGTAATGATACATGTTTGAATGAAGCAGGTACATGTGATAAAGATTCGGAGTGATAATCATATGCAATACACCTATCTGCGAATACATTAACATGTTTGTCAGTCAAGTGATCCTTAGCGGGATTACACTTGAGCAGCGTGTCAATCAATTAGTGAGGACTACGGTCGCACTAGCGGATTCAACTATGATCATGCAATTATGTCGCCATAACTGGGAAGTAAAAAACCTTCAGCAGTGCGCTTAATTATTGGCCACACCTATTAGACCTTGTCTAGCGGGACAACGCATAGTTAAGTTGCGATAACGCAGAACTACGTGTGCAGCAGACGTTATTGCAATATGCCAGAATGAGGGATCTGCAAGCTCATGTGCTAAGCGGTGAGAGCACTTGCGGCACTCCCCGGTCTACGGAAGGTCGAGACCTAAGCAAGCATTGTCTGAGGGATTAATGACATTGGCTGAAGATAAGAGGCCAGAAGCAAACCGGCTTATTGAGTTAAGACCGCATGCATTGCAACGTCGTACTCGATAGGAATTCGAGGTTGACGTGTCATTATCTACGCTAGCGGAGTATTGGTTGGTCACCAATTCAATCTCTGACGCAATGCCGAATAGCTATAGTATAGTGAGGCAATTAATAGTGAAGAGCTATTAATATTAAATTGCGATAAGAACTGATAAGACTAAGGTTGTCAGATGTTCTAGCTACTGAACGAATGGGAAGCAAGATGTCGAACACGAGGTTATGAGCTGTCATTATTTGCGTTTGATATCATAATCTTGAGGATGGCCCGATAGGGAACGAAAGGTTTTAAAACCACTCATGCATGAACATGATAACCAAAGGGCACTCGTGGCACTATCAATGGGCACACCAGTTGATCCCTGTGATAAGCTATCAAGCAAGAATGGTGTCATGACGGAAGACCGAAGGTAAACTTAACCTGAGGGAACCGATTATAAAACGCTCACGTTGTCTCCGACAATGAGAACAACCAAGCTCTAGCAGCAATCCACAGTCAGACATTACCAGCGAAGAACACCTTAAAATATTATTAAGAATTCTATCTACCAAAAACTTCAAAATTACTTCTTTATTTTCTATCCGTGAATACGCACTTTATGTGTTCGTGGAGACCCACTGCAGCTCAGTACGCACATCAACAGGTCATCAGAACTATCGGCAATGCCATCATTCATTGCAACGAGCTGGGTTTAACCCACATCTCCCTGCATTATTTGTTCTTAGCAATTATCAACAATATCGGGTACGAGGTACACCAGTACATCACTACCAGACTGTTGCCTTACGAAGAGTCATCGTACGAGCAACCTTGGACCGACGAGGAAGAGTGGTAAGCTCTTATTCCTAGAGAATAAGAGATTGAGTCTGGGAAGACGAGGAAGGAAGGACAAGGAGATAGGTGGCTGTATTTAGTCTAATAAATGTTGTATTGAAACTGGGACTTAAAATACCCCCGTAACATCCCATAATGTCAAAGATAATTTATTGCGCGTCTTTTTAGCCGAAAAGGTATGCCGCACACTCGTTGCCACATCATAAAAATGTGCGTCAATGGAGCATCAATGATTTTTAGACTTGCAACATGGAGAATCCCAGGGCTATTCATTGAAAATGTCACATAATAATCATATTGGCTGCCTTTCTTGGCAAAAATAATGCAAAAGACATTGCTACCACCTCCTAAAAATGAGCGTCAATGGAACGTCATTGATTTTTAGTCTTACACTTTCAGCAATCATACAGGCTGCATAGTCCAATAATGCCAAAGATAAACTATTGCGCGTCTTTTTAGCTGAAAAGGTAAGCCACACACTCGTTGCCACATCATAAAAATGTGCGTCAATGGCGCGTTAACGATCTTTAGACTTGCAACTTGGATAATCCCAGGGCTATTCATTGAAATTCTCATATAATGATTGTATTGGCTGCCGTTCTCGGCATAAATGATGCAAATAATATCGCCACCATTTCCTAAAAATGAGCATCAATGGAGGGTCAATGATTTTTAGTCTTACACTTTCAGCAATCATACACGCTGCAAAGTCCCATATTGCCAAAGATAAACTATTGGCGGTATTTTCAGCTGAAAAGGTAAGCGGCACACTCAATGCCGCATTATCAGAATTAGCGTCAACAAAGCGGCAACAATGTTTAAACTTCCAACATGGATAATCCCAGGGCAATTCATCGAAATCGTCACATAATGATCGTATTGGGTGCCTTCCTTGGCAAAAACGATGCACACTATATTGCTACCACCTCCATCAGCATAAACTAAATATCCTTCATTAAATTTATTGAGTGTATTGGACCCACAAACTCAAAAAAATGAAATCGAGGTTTCCCTGAAATATGGCATTGCTTCACTGTTCCAGAGTGTTCTTTGAGTCGTCACGATGCTGTTTTCAAGCGTCACGACCAGTGTACCCACTGTTGCGAATGTGACAACGAGCACTTGACGAATGGTTCTCACATCCTTTGGCAATATACCAAATCATCTATCGCCAGACTCCTACGTTGCCCAGTTCGATTAGTCCTGGCGATGATGATAGTACTGGCTCCATACGTCCAATGAAGCATGTACATCAGGAAAATGTAGTTTAGTCTCTGGAAGCCTCCAGGAGTGTCTGAGAGGATGTGGAGTGTAAACTTGGATGCATCAATTTCAGGAGAGTATCAGACCCTAGGAGGGCATTCCGCCCGGGCCTCAGACTAACTGGGATTTCTGATGACTGCTACAGGAGTACCATGGGAGTGATGGTGGTAGGTTTGGGAACAACTTGGAGCGCCGGAGAGAACTCTGGGTGCACCTGGGAGCACCTGGGAGTGCCAGTGACAAGTCAGGCAGCGCCGGCGACAAGCCTGGGAGCGCTGGCGACAAGCCTGGGAACGCCGGCGACAAGCCTGGGAACGCCGGCGACAAGTCTGGGAGCACCACTAATCACAGGAGAGCAGTTTGGGCAAAACACCATCTTCTTTGGGAACGTTGCTGGTGCGCCTGGAAATCATAGCTGCTACTTATCGTTCAACGATTATTAAAACTCATGTATTCAGTTTGTATTCTCATCTATGTATCTATATAGCTACCCATCTACACACAGTATATCTGGACTGGCTGCAGGCGGTGGGTGAGCGCAATGTGAGGAGCGCCTGAAAATGACGATCAAGTGAACTCAGAGATACACTCAGAGGTACTAATTGAGCATATTTAGAGATACACTTGGAGGCCGCGATCGAGTGAACTTAGAGATACACTTGGAGGCTGTGATCGACCGAGTTTGGGAGGTGGCAATCGAGTGTATTTGGAGATACACTGGGAGGCGGTGATTGAGTGAACTTAGAGATACACTCCGAGATTGTGATCGAGCGAGTTTGGAGATGCACTTGGAGGCCATAAACGTGCGAAGTTGGAGGCCGTAATCGAGCAAGTTTGGAGATACACTTGGAGGCCGTGATCGTTCGAGTTTGGAGGCCGTAATCGAGCGAGTGTGGAGATACATTTGGAGGCCGTGATCGTGCGAGTTTGGAGATGCACTTGGAGGCCATGATGGTGGGCACTTGGAGGCCGTAATGGTGCAAGTTTGCACCAGTACTTAGAAGCGGTTGATGGACGGCGCGCAGGGTGCTGAGACTCTATTCATCAGTTAGTTACATCAGCAAAATGTAAATCGGTCCGGAAGCCACACGCAATCCTCCCAGAGACTCCGGGCGACCTCACCGGTGCTTCTAAGTACTTCTAGATGCTCGCAGACCCCCCTGGAGCTGAGCAAAGTGCTCTCAGACTCTCCAAGAGCAGTCTCAGGTGCTCCTGAAAGCACCTGCAGTTATGGAGGTGCATTCAGGATGCTACGAGATTTGACTTATAGAATAGTCAAATTTTGGAGCTCCTGAGACGTCTGCGCAGATCTGCGGTAGACTTCGAGAGCAGGTGGGACCGCTGCGCACCTCTGCGGGAGACTTTGTGCCGTATTCTCACAGCAGTAGTTCTAACATAACCCCAAGGCATTTCGTCTTATCATATTCGTCTTTGTTACAGTCACAAGATTCGCTACATCATATTATGGCATGCATTATTTAGGTCTCTCTATATATATATACATACGGTCAATCTGGCCGCTGATGGTAGTCGAGCATAATCGGAGGAGCACCTGCATCAGCAAAATGTAAATCGGTCCGGAAGCCACACGCAAACCTCCCACATTCTCCGGTAGCCCTCACCAGTGCTTCTAAGTACTTCCAGATGCTCCCAGGCCCCCCTGCAGTTTCGCACAGTGCTCTCAGACTCTGCAAGAACATTCTCAGGTGCTCCTGAAAGCACCTGCAGTTATGGAGGTGCATTCAGGATGCTCCGAGATTTGACTATTAGGATAGTCAAATTTCGGAGCTGCTGAGACCTCTGCGCAGGTCTGCAGGAGACATCAAGAGCAGCTGAGACCTCTGCGCAATCTCTTCGGGAGACTTGGTGCCATATTCTCACAGCAGTGGATCTTAGAGTTCCGCAACCACAAGGCAATTCGTTAATCATATTTGTCTTTGTTACAGTCACAAGATTCGCTACATCATACTAGGGCATGTATTATCTAAGTCTCTCTATACATATACATACGGAGATGGACTCAGTGACAGGGAGTATATATTTGGCAGACCCCGGGGTAGATAGACATCATCTCATTATACGAAATACACACTCTATCTTTCCCAGCTCTTGGTCTCACGCACTCTTGCCGAGCATTCATAGACCCACGCAATTTGTGTGGTTCCTAATGCACTCTTTCCAAGCATTCATAGATCCACGCAATTTGTGTGGTTCATCATGGCCGGGTATCCCTTCGTATCCTCTCACCCTCTTCCTACGCTCCTTGAGCAAGAACCGCTCCTTCTCAAGAATTCCCTTCGGATGCCATGCGAGGTGCGGCGGAGTGTTGATGATGGGCTGTCTACCATCTAGCTCCACCAGTTCACCACACCGTGATCGAGTGAACTCAGAGATACACTCCCAGGCGATGATCGAGAAAGTTTGGAGATGCACTTGGAGGCCGTAATCGAGCGTGTTTGGAAATATAGTTGGAGGCCGCGATCGACTGAGTTTGGAGATGCACTGGGAGGCCGTGATCGAGCGAGTTTGCAGATGCAACTAGAGGCCGTGATCGACAGAGTTTGGAGATATGCACTTTGGAGGCCATGATCGTGCGAACTTGGAGGCCGTAATCGAGCGAGTTTGGAGATACAATCGGAGGCCGTGTTCGAGTGCGTTTGGAGACGCACCCGGAGGCCGTGATCGAGCGAGATTGGAGATGCACCTGGAGGCCGTGATCGAGCGAGTTAGGAGATATGCACTTGGAGGCCATGATTGTGCAAACATGGAGGCCGTAATCGAGCGAGTTTGGAGATAGAATTGGAGGCCGTGATCGAGCGAGTTTGGAGATGCACCTGGCATTAGCAAAATGTAATTCGGTCCGGAAGCCACACGCAATCCTCCCAGACACTCCGGGCGACCTCACCAGTGCTTCTAAGTACTTCCAGACGCTCCCAGACCCCACCGGAGCTAAGCAAAGTGCTCTCAGACTCTGCAAGAGCATTCTCAGGTGCTCCTGAAAGCACCTGCAGTTATGGAGGTGCATTCAGGATGCTCCATCTAGGATAGTCAAATTTTGGAGCTCCTGAGACCTCTGCGCAGATCTGCGGGAGACTTCGAGAGAAGCTGAGACTGCTGCGCAGCTCTGTGGGACACTTCGAGAGCGGCCGAGACCGCTGCGCAGCTCTGCGGGTGACTTGATGCCGTATTCTCACAGCAGCGGTTCGTATATAACCACAAGGCATTTCGTCTTATCATATTCATCTTTGTTACAGTCACAAGATTTGCTACATCATAATATGGCATGCATGATTTAAGTCTCTCTCTATATATACATACGGTCAATCTGGCCGCAGATGGTACTCGAGCATAATCGGAGGAGCACCAGGCCACGCCCATTGAGAGAACATTTAGTGATGCACCATTTGGAGGCCGTTCTGGTGAAACGATGGAGCTTGAAGGCAGAGAGCCCACCATCAACACTACGCCGCACCTCTCAGGACATCCAAACGGAATTCATGAGATAGAGCGGTTCTGGTTCAAAGAGCGGTTCTGGTTCAAAGAGCGGTTCTGGTTCGAGGAGCGTAGGAATCGGGTGAGAAGATATGATACTACGCGGCGTCGAGGATCCCATGCAATTGCGTGGATCCACGATATCGCGGACAGAGCGAGTGAGACCAAAAGTTGGGAAAGATAGAGTGTGTATTTTCATTGTATGATTAGATGAGATGGAAATGAGATGATGTCTATCTACTCCGGGGTCCGCCGAATATATACTCCCCGTCACTCTTTCCACCTCCGTTACCCCTGTATCTCCGTAGACGCGCCGTCGCTCCTTAAAGATGTACTTGGAGGCTGTGATCGAGCGAGATTGGAGATGCACTTGGAGGCCATAATCGTGCCAGTTTAGAGATACACTTGGAGGCTGTGATCGAGCGAGTTTAGAGATGCACATGGAGGCCGTGATCGTGCGAACTTGCAGGCCGTAATCGAGCGAGCTTGG
>Ga0307512_10003989_pt1 | contig 16486 bp, 23 predicted proteins | sample 14_EM_MG_FD_200267 | JGI IMG/M metagenome (GOLD analysis project Ga0307512, IMG submission 200267) | Populus trichocarpa ectomycorrhiza microbial communities from riparian zone in the Pacific Northwest, United States - 14_EM | ecosystem: Host-associated > Plants > Roots > Unclassified | place...
GTTTTGCTTGTTCCTGACTGGGCCCGTTTGGCCGGCGGTCTCGGATGGGGAGATGTTCATGCGCTCGAGCAAGGTCGTCATTTTGGATCTCAAGATAGAAGACGCGAGAAACGAAAGGAAGGAGAAGGAGGGGATGACAAGAGGAAGAGGAGGAAGAGGAAGAGGTCAAGGGTGCTGGGAACGAGCCGAGGTCGGTTTCTGTGGCGATCCCGTGCCAGCTCGTGACTGTTACGTCACCAACAAGATCTCGTCACGCCTCAAGCTTCACCGTCGACCGTAAATCTGCAGAAAAATGGGATTAATACGGTATATACGACTCATAACGACCGGACTGAAGAACGATTCAAAGTGATGACAACTTGGGATCTCATTTCCGCCAGCGTTGGAACTGAGACAGCAGCGGTGATCCTCCCAGGCGCTCTGGGTAACAGCCAGCCCGAATGAAACCCTCTTACAGCCGTGGGGCTTTGTGGCACCCCTCTCAACACACCAAGCTCTTCGTCGACTCCTGTTGATATATTCTCGATATCCTCGGATTTCTCCTCCTCGATATCTGCCAGGGGTTCCGGTTTTCGCTCTTCGCAATCACAAGCTCCTGGTGGACCGATACACAAGAGTGAAGACGTGTTCCTGCTGCGCATGCTGATTCCAAAGACAGGTGTGGAAGGCTCTTCTCGCTGTGGGTGGTGTTTATCATGGTAGTATTGAAGCAGGGCTGTGAGTGAGACCGGAGTCGGCTCCCCGTGGATGTCGCGATACCATACTTGTGCGTCAAGTCCGGTGATATACACCGCAGCGGCCAAGGTGAAAAAAGAGAGAGCGTAGCTCGAGACTAACAGCAAACTCGATCTCAAAACTGCGGAATCAAGTGCAAGTTGGTCAAAGCTTACGAAGGGCCGCATTCAGGAAATAAACGACTTTCATCGTCACGAACGGTCGGTCGGTCGGGATCTCGGCGGGAAGCACAAATGCGACCATCAAACAAGCAACTAAACACCATTTATTACTCACATGGGTCGATGGGGGTTCAAGAGGACAGACCTATCACGAATGGCGCCACGGCAATGGTCCAGATTGCCTCCCAGAGGACCGTCTGCTTGACGATCTGCCCGAATCTCCATCGTCTGCCAAGTGCCGGAAGCAAGAACCTGGGAGTATCCGTTAGATCGAGCTATGGTCCACAATCTATGTCGTACGCTGAGAACACGAGGAGGGCAGTCACAAGTAGAATGGGCGTAATGATGACGAGGGCGGACTTGGAGTGCAGATAGGGGTATTCGGTCCAGACGAAGATGATTGAAACGAGTGACAAGACAAAGATCAAGCCTAAGGTCGGATGGAACACGTTCAGTACGATGGTGCAGGAAAGACGATAGCGTTTCGCATACTAAAGAATATTGCTCGAAAGTCCATGAAATGAAACCCCATGTTAGAGGTGTGCGGTAGGGAGCGTGGAGATAGACTGTGGGGGCGTCGACAGGCCAGGCAGGAGTCCGAGAGAGAGGGAAAACAAGAGGAGCATAAGAACTTCAACCCGGGTGGTTCGATCTCGGTTTGGAAGAAATATTTCAACAATTCCAGAAACCCAGGCAAACTCGTGAAACGGTGGCACCCTCAGGTAGAATCCAGACGAGAGTCAAAGACCGGTCATAAGAGCTGCAGGCAAAGATTTCTGCAGTTCTCATGTTTCCCTATTCCCGCAGTGGAACTTGTTCGAGTGTAAGAGACACCGGCCGCGATCAAGCTTGCTCCAGAAACACCATCGCGTCTGCTGATGAGGCAACGGACTGAGCCCCTTCACTCCTTTCTCTCTCGGTGTCTTCATATATATGCTATACTGGCCACGGCATATACCCTTGGCAACTTGTGCATCTCCGTTCTCCCCCTTCGGTCTCTCTCGCGAAACCGCCCGCTTCACCCGTCACTGGCCTTCCCCTCCAACATGACAACTCAACAGGCTGAAGAGTTTCTCTGGTCAAACTTCTCGCTCTCCAATCACGTCTCTCTTGTTTCTTGGGACTCGTTCTTGTCTAGAGCCTTCCCCCGCCTCATGCACCCTTCGAGAATCATCCCATACTATTATCGTGCTACTGAAAACTTTGAAAACGAAGACATCACCGTAACAACTTTGATATCAAGCGATAGGTTCCCCGTCTTCCGCAACTTAGTCCGGAGATATAAAGGTGTGCTCACCCCCGCTATATGCTCTGTCAACCCATCCTCGACGTCCGCTTAGGCCCGATCTCTGTCACAATCCACGTCTCTCTACACTCTTTGGATATCCTAGTCGATCTCCACACCATGTATACATCTTCGCCAGACTTCTCAACCTATGTCGACGTCCATCTCGTTCTCTCCCCATTCCAAGTGTCTGAAGGATCTAGGCAGTTCAACGCTTGGAGAAACTTGGCTCGGTTGTACGCGCGAACGGACTTTGTGATGATGCTGGACGTCGATTTCGTTCCCTGTACCGATTTTCGGTCTTTCATAAAACGCAACCTAAAGGATCACCTGCTTGGACTGGGAGCGCACGACCCAGACACTAGCGAGCTCATGGAACGGTTTATACGAGGGAACCTCGCCTTTGTGGTCCCCGCTTTCGAGTATGCCAGGCAAGAGGATGGTTTGGATCCTGAAACCTTCCCTCATGACAAGACAGTCAGCTGCTTCGTGTTCGCCGCAGATCTTCCTTATTTGACAATTCATTAGGAGCTTTTGAGTTTAGCCCATGCGGATCCCCCGCGGGTCACCCCATTTCATGCTGCCTGGGCACGCGGCCATCAAAGCACGAATTACACCAAGTATTATTCCATCCCTCCGGGGTCAGGTCAAGTCTACCGGGTTGCTGAACACGACAACGCTTACGAGCCGTACACCATCTTCAGTAATAAGGCTGCGTGGTGAGTTCGGGATTTCCTTCTGCGGTAACGCACTGACAGCACGGCTGCAGGTGTGACGAGCGTTTTATTGGTTACGGCGCAAACAAGGCAGCATGTCTATTCGAAATGTCGATCAGTGGAATGGAATTTTACGTCCTTGCCGACCATTTCTTGATTCATAAGAGTCATGTTTACGCTGAAAAAGCAAGAGCGACAGAGGTACTGTTCAATTATGATTTTTCACACAGGCTCTGAATCCGTTCCTTAGAGAGGGTACAATCGTAAACTTTATCTCGATTTCCAGGAGGAGCTCTGCGTGAATTCCGTACACACGTCTTTGCGACAGGGTGGATCTAATACCACGCTGGTACCCAGCATTCACCAACTGTGCATGCTCCCAAGGATCGCAGACTCGATGGCCCAGGTAATACTCCGCCCTTGCATCCGCAGCGGTCGACTCACCCAATCGAACTTGTCCAGATGATCGAGGAGTATTCGCAGCGGCCCCCATCAACAAGGTAAAACACGGGGAGATGGCTTGGACCATTCGTGATCATAAGTTATTAACATATATATTTACGGGCCAAAGATCGATGCCTGCACGGAAATTAATCAGTAAATAGCTGCTCTGTCAAGTCCACTGTTCATAATCATGAGGAGAGGGATATATAAAAAACCGGCATTGTGAAACAGAAAAAAAAAACATGAGGCACGAGTCGTACGTCCGAGATTATAAAGCGAGTGTTATACAAAATTATAGACAGTGATCATAACGGTCAAGATGGTCCTTCACTTGGCCTCGATAGGAGTGGAAGGCGTCAGTATCTCCTCCAGGATGACTTTGGGTTTGATCAGGACCGTATCAATCCAACCGACCTCGTTGTCCGCTTTGACGAGCCTTCGAAGGCCGAGATCGGTGGTGCACAAAACTTTGAGGTCCCTTCGAGCGCCATAAGTCTTCCAATCGCCATAATCGTCTTCCATCCACTTGGGATCATAGTCGTCCTGAGCGTGCGCCCAGGTGGTCTCGATATCCGTTGCCGTCACTTCCTCGCCCAACATTCTGTTGAGCTTCAACGACATTTCGACGACGGCCGAGATCCTGTCGCCCGCCATACGGATGATCGTGTCGGACATCTGGTCGTGTTTGTTGTGAATGCCGGCGCAGAGGATGACATCGGCCAGGGAGTCGGAGATATGCATAACGAATCGCTTGCGGATATTTTCTGGGTTAGGATCGAGGATTTTCTGGATGTGTTTGCGAGTTTGAGCGCGCCAGTTACCCGCAGCAACCTGTCCTTCTGTACGAAAAAAAAGAAGTAATGTCAGATATTCGAGCGCTCGATCGATTGAATGCTAAAGCCACGTACCATCCAACCAGACTTTCCTGTAAATCTCTCCAAAGAACTGAGGCGGCGGGTCCGCTTGGAAGTGCCAAGCGGCGCTGATCCAATCCGCGAATACAACGCTGCACGCCTGGAACGCGATGCGGAGCACCGCAGGGTTGTTCTCGTGAGGGACGTTCTGGATGAGATCGACGAACTTTGAACCGAACATCTCCTTGACACGAGTGCTGGCCGTGCGGTTATCGTCGTTTTGGAGAGGTCGACCTTTGACGGAACTGCAGGCTTCAGCGAGTAGAGCAGCAGCCTGGAATATCTCGGCGTTGATGCGACCGACAAGCTTGATCGCGTCGGTATCCACGACAGTATCGGGTCTGGGGAGGTGCGTACGCATGTTCTTGAGGTCCACAGACTGTGACTCCACGGTGGAGAGCGCGCTATTGAGGCGAGACTGAAGTGGGCCGATTTCTCCCTCGCGAGCTGCTGCGACTTCCTTGGCTTCGGCCAGCTCATCCACGAGCGAATCTGCCCGGTCGGTTTGTTCCTGAAGCCGTCGGACCAACGCGTGGTTCTCCTCTTGTATACGGCCCATCGTTGTCTCGAACTCGCTCTTCTTCTTCTCCATCTCTTCCGCCAACACCTCGAAGCGTTCGGCCACAGAGGCCAGCTTCTGTGTCACGTCTGCGAGCTCCTCCCGCCCCCTCCTCTCCTTATCGTCCAACAATCGCACCTCGTCCTCTTTCATATCTAGTTCCTCAAGCGCGCGCTTAAGCTCGTCCTCGAGGGTGCGGAATCCCTTGAGACCAATGATCTCGTAATCATCTTCGGAATCGAACTCCACATCTGGATCTCCAGGATCGTTCGAATCGGTTCCATTGGTGAAAGCCGTGACCCCGCCCGTCTTTTCCGGCGTCTCGAAGGCAGGGAGACAAGGCGCGTATTGGGATGGGAAAGAGAAGAGGCGGGAGAGGAAATGTAAGAAGCTGAGAGTGATTCGGTACATCGGTCGACCCACACGCATAGCTCAGCTACGGCAGGGGGGATCGGTGGGAGCGAAAAACCAGGTGAGAAGGGTGGGCGGTGGCCGCACGGGACAGCAATTAGTCAGGCTTTTAAGTGGTGCCTACCACTGGCAGGACGCACTGTGTGGCTGCGTGAAGGGGGCATGTCACTTGGTGGCAGCACGCAGCCAACACGCCAGGGAGCGGGCGAGTCGCCCCCTCGCACATGCGATGGCAGGCGATATTAAACTCTTGGGTTCTGAGGAGCCGCCGGGAAAGTCGAAATCATGTTGTCAGATTTCAGTTCTTTGGGTGGGGACGCGACGGAGTAGACATATGTGGTTTGGGTCTTACCAAGGACTAACATTGGTCCGGCATGAGGCAGACGCGTTGTGAGAATCATTTTGAGATCCATAGGGGCGGCATCGCGGTTGAGTTTTAAGGCAGAATGGCCGAGTGGTCTAAGGCGCTAGAATCAGGCTACTATGGTAACCTATCTAGTCCGAAAGGGCGTGGGTTCGAACCCCACTTCTGTCAGATCGAGTTTCTTTTTTCCGGAGGTTGCCGTCGGGTTCCGCCCAGCTTCCGTTCTTTTGCGAAACATTCAATCCGAACGATACTTCGAAAGCTTCTCAGCACCCCCGTCATGTCACTTCAATGCATTTGGGATGGAAGGTGGATAGAGAAACAGGAGTTGAATGGTATCTCATGTGAGCCCCGAGTCCATCCCGGGAAACATCAGAAGGAGAGGAACACCGCTAGCGTTTGTCGAACCGAAAACCTCGTCTAGCCAAATCCTGAAGCCCCATGTTTCAGATTCAGGATCGTGCGGAGTCCAGAATGAGCATCCGCGACACCCTTTAAGTAACCGTCACTAATCGCACCCACGTTCTCGCGGAAATAAGAAACGTCGATGCCGAGGTCTTTTCTGAGGTGTTTAACGTATTGCGTGTATTCCATGCGACTGTGGCTGGGGTAAACGTTTCGGGGCATTCTGGATACGCAAAAAGGACTTACCCATGCTTCTTTTCCCAAGCTCGTGCGTCAGATATTAGCAGGGTGACGTCGTCCTTGCGGTCCGCCACGACCCCTCTCTCTTTTTCATCCCAGTCGGCGTAAAATGGCCTTTGGGGAAGAGACCGACGAGGATCGTCGCCGTACCATTCTGACATTCGCTTTTCTGCGTCACCTAGTTTCCCTTTTGCCACCAAATCGTGGATAAACTATTTGAATGAGTCACAACAGGAGTGAACAACGGAGGAGGACCAAACCTACATTCAGACAGGACCAAGTAACGAGGGAGACGTACGTTTTCCTTGCCTCTTGCTGCCGTGTCCAAGAAGAAATGGATTCCAGGGTCCGTTCCTCGTCTTCAGGCAGAAGCGCGAACCCGTCGAGTCTCCTGGCGTGTGCGTCGTTTTTGTAGCTCTTATTTAGCCTGAGGACATAGTGGCACGTATTGACGGTGTGTCGCCTGACCGCCTCCAGTTGCGCAAGAAGATCGAGGAGGTCCCTGGTTTGGTCGACGATTAAGATAGGGTATAGGATGCCCTTTACCGCATAGCATAGCATATCGACCGCAGCAGGTTGAGATTTATCAGAATGTTTATCCCAATAGCCTGTATCGACCTCCTGTCAGTCATAAGTCGATGAAGACGGAGGAGTTGCGACTACGTGCTAAATATCTCCCGCTGGGATTTCAAATCGGCCAAGTCCGCCATCCGGACAACTTCCATGAACTGCCCGGTACTTTTAGTGCGGTGCATCATGAGAGGGGCGTGCGGGGGTCCACAGGTTATCAGGGGCTGGGTGGCCGCGTTGTGGACAACGTTGACCGCGGCCGGGAGGACGCGCCGTTTCGATCATCAAAAAACCCCGATTGAACTTTTCCACCGGCGGCCTTGATCCAAAATCACAATCACACCCCTCGTGTCATGGTGCGAAAAAAAACAAGTTTGACGCTTCATTCGCGCTCATTCTTATAAATCGACCTTTTTTTTACTTGTTGTGAATAGGCTTCGAGGGTGGAGATCCTCAATGACGGTGGCTTCCGTTCTGATGGACGGAAACAATACGAGCTGAGAGATATCGTCATCGATCTCTCTCAACAGGGCTCAGCGGATGGCTCTGTCGTGCTTTCGCATGGCTTGACTCAGGTCTCCGTGTCGGTATTTGGACCGCGAGAGGCCAAGATGCGCTCTCAAACCCTGCACGACCGAGCGAATATCAACGTTGAAGTCACGATCGCGCCTTTCAGCATGGGCGAAAGGCGAAAACGTTCCCGGAATGACAAGTAAGGAAATTTTCCTTCCGAGTATGTCTAGATTTAATGTTCCTTGGTTTCGCTGTGGTGCTGCCTGCACTCCCAGACGTGTTTTGGATTTCGCATCGACGATCAAGGCGACTTTTGAACCTGTCATTCAGACGAACCTGTACCCGCGCTCCCAGGTCGACATCTACATTAATGTTTTACAACAAGATGGGGGGGTCTTGCAGGCGTGCATAAACGCCACCACCTTGGCTCTCGCCGCCGCCGGAATACCCCTTTTGGATTTCGTCTGCGCTGTCACCGGGGGCGTTCAGTCCGCCTCGCCCCTTCTCGACCTGACGACTCTGGAGGAGAGCGACATCCCCCATCTTACGGTGGCGATGATGCCCAGGACGGGGAACATCACGCTTTTGACGATGGAGACGAGGTTGCATGTGGACAGGTTTGAACAGATATTTCAGTTGGCGACCAGTGCAGGACACGTGCTGCATAAGGAAATGAAGGCTGCGATCAAAGACAGAACGAGGTCGTTGGTTGCAGCCATGAGCGTGGCACCAAAGGCTGTAGGGGAGAGAGACCCTCTGTATACCGAGCGAATGGATGATTCTTGACTCTCAACATCACCTTTAACCACACTTAACCACACGAAAAAGCATTCGATACGTGGTATCTGGAAAGGCGGTATGTACATGAAAGCATGATATATACGTGATCTACACGAGGATTGCAATGTGCAGAGCACCAAGTTGAATTTATACGGGAAGAAGGCGACAATTCGGATAAGTAGGAGGAAGAGAAAGGGGACACAAGAAAACAAGGCAAAACGAGGAGTAAGGCAGGGAAAAAAACTACAATACGTGCACAGAGTGTTTCATTTCACGTTTACGCACCATCCTGTGCCAGTTCGGTCGTTTTTGAATGGCCGGTTCTGTCCAGACCGTAACATCTGTCGTAAGGGCGGGAGAAGCAGCGAGGTGTTGTTGGGAGCCAGATTCCAAACCGGACTCACTGCCCGGCAAACGGTCGAGCGTGCCTTGTACTATCAAACGAGGATGGTAAGAGGGTCCAAACCTGAGCACCAGGTGAAAGGAGGTGAAACTTACCCCGTTCCTTTACATGTGATGTGATGCGGCATTGGGAGGTCGTCTCGACAGTGAATATGCCAGCATCCGCGCAGCATCTCATATCTCCGTACATTCCGCAGGTGCATTCATCGATGGCTCGCTTGAGGACTTTTGTTTCCCAACCGTTCAGGAAAGCGGCGTAGAAGCCGTATCCCGTAGCGTCGCCGCTGGAAAACACGAAAGGCTGCTTGGGATTTAGAGCACGCTTTGCGAGGGAGTAGAATTCGGTGGTGTCCCAGTGAACCTCGACTTGGATTTGGGGGAGGGTCACGGGATATGCAGGGTCCGTACAATTTCCGTTGGTCGCGAAGGCAACGTGGGCCTTGTGATCCTTGGAATCAGGATTCTGTGGAGAGCGAAAGTCAATGCATGTCGAGGTACGTCAAAAAGTGACCGCACCTTCCCGTCCCAACAGCTCGGGAACGTCTGTTGAATGTGAGTTTGTTTCTGCGGATGAATGCGGCGGAGCGGCACATACAATTTGGGACCGGAGTCCGCCCGGGCACTGGAGAGCTGGGAAAGTGTCATGACGAGAGGGTTGACCCAAAGGATTGAGACAAAGGAAAGTTTCGTCCGAGGTGGAGTCAGACTCGTTCTTGGAGCGGGAAGTCGGACTGCCGGTAAGCATTCTAAAGTCATCAGGAAACAGGGTGGCTTCGCCGGGGTTAAATAGATATTTGACAGAAACTGTTCCATCGACGCTTGTGAAGCTTCCGTTGGCCCACTGGAAGTATACGGTCGGCGTCCAATAATTAGATTTGTCCTCTACGATCGGTCCGGAAGTGCATTTGCTGGCTCGAAGGTCCTCGGAGGTAGCATAGGGGCTGAAACTGCTGCCACCGGTAACTGGGGTGGAAGGTTAGATCAAGCATCCGTTCAGGATGATTCCGGGGACAGACGATACGAACCCGTGTGAACGTGGGGGGAGATCGCGCCCGATGAGCTGACCGGGTCGATACGCTCAGTTATGAGGACATTCTCTGAGGGGACGCAGTGGGTCAGACAAAGCACAAGGCAAAAGCGGATCCCCGTCACCCGTGTCGGCGGAGCGCGGGGTGATAACTCACTCATGTTCATGACCCAAAATGCATCGGCCAAGACGGTTACTGCCAGGATGTACAACACGGAAAGGAATGACTTCATGTTGAGGGTTTGGCGGGAATAACGGTCGCGGGTAAAGAGCGTGCTTGAGTAAGGGACGGGAGTTACAAGGGAATGGCTATGGATCGCCGAGCGCGGGGACTCAGGGGGCTAGCGACGCGGGCGGGGCCTAGGGAAAGAAAGGTCGCTATGAGAGAGAGGACGCGGTCGGCAACGTGGGCGCTGCAACTTGTGGAGTGTCTCTACGTCCAATACTTAAAAAGAGCGCACCCGGGGATGTATACACTCGGTTGTTCACATCAGATGCTGAGAATGTCCGTTGATGGACGTCCCCAGGAACAGGAGATACAGCCAGAACCGTTTTGTTCCTTGGCATGCGAGAAAACTTATGCGGAAACGCCACTCGGCCTCGAGCACACCAGGCTTACTTACTTATCCGCCGCCAGGGAAAAGACACGGAGGAGTGCGGACGCAAATCCATTCGATCATCCCCGACTTTGGCTTTCTCCTAGTACGGAAACCTCCATGACGATCTCTTTTCGATACGGCATCTCCCTCGCCCCCACACTAGCTTTGGGACGCCAGGCGTCATCGGGCCGTCCGAAATGACCCTCATCGTGGTTGCAACGTGTCTTTCGATTTCGGCCACCCGGACAACGGCCAATGTTCGGCTCTTACATCCAGGACGCCATTCACCACCACCCTCATGGATACGCTCGAGCAACTGCCGTACAATGGGATATCCACCAAGCTTTGCCTGGCGTTTGATGTCGGCACATCGTTCAGTTCCATCTCCTATTGTGTCCTCGATCCCGACCAGGTCCCCGTGATCCGGAACGTGAACAAGTGTGGTCTCCATCCAAAACCGTTCACCCTAACTTCGATTCTGACCGATCCCGTCTCCAGGTTTCCTCATCAACACCACGCAGATCGTATCGAAAAGGTTCCTTCTGTGATCTACTACGATCAGGACGGACGGTTGCGCGCGATTGGTGCGGAGACATTGGACCCGGACACTAAGGCCGAAGCAGCAGAGGAGGATTGGATCAAAGTTTCATGGCAAGTTTACAACCCCACCGGGGTTTGTCGCATCTCGATTCGTCTCTTACGCGTTGACAGGTTCAAGCTGCTTTTCGGACCTAAGAAGGGTGCGAAACCCGGTCTTCACTGCCCCTTTCCACCAGACAAGACGAAGGAAGACGTGCTCTCGGATTACCTTCAATATCTTTATGACTGCAGTCGGGAATTCATCGAAGACACGCATCCGGATGGTGTGTTACTTTGGAAATCCTTACATGGAGACACGCAATTCATTCTCAGCCACCCAACAACCTGGGGCGGGAAACAACACAACGTGCTGCGGGAGTGTATGGTTCGGAGCGGGTTACTACCCGACGTCCATTCGAATAGGATAGCATTTGTCAGCGAGGGAGAAGCGAACCTGCACTACATCATGCGCCACAGACACGAATTGGGTTTGAATGGTGATGTGGGTTATATTGATACGCACTCTCCCCACCGGTTATCCTCATACTCCAATACCAGCAGAACGGGGCAGGCATTCTCGTCCTCGACGCTGGTGCAGGTACTGTAGATATCGGTTCCTATAATGTTATCCAGTGGTCTCCTATTATCATGGAGGAGATGAACATCCCAGAGAGTATGTTGTTTCGATTTTTCAAATTCCAACCTCCAACCGGCTGAAATCTCCCAGGCTTTGTTCTTGGCTCTCATGTACTCGCCGTTCAATTGCGGGCAATGCTTGATCGTAACCAATTCCCTCCTACCCGCTGACATCGGTCCTGAAGCTTGCCTAGGGGTCACCGACAAGCATGAGGCTCTGAACATGTATGAGTCCTTTGAACAGTTCACGTCTTCCCCTCCCGATCAGAGGACAGAAAGAGTGCAGTACGCTCTCGTATTCATTTCATCCCCCCCGGATCATTGAATTACCCGTCAAGTCCAGCCGTTGTCAAGATGTTTGAATCCAGCATTTCAGCTTTGGCTGAGGCGATAAATGTGCAGAGGCGGGGGAATTTTTCCAAGATCAGAGTGAGTTTGCCCAGTGCTGGCGACAATCGGCAAGGACTAAAACCTGCTGACAGACAGCATTCTTTCTTGGTGGCCTTTCTTTGGGATCTCGCTTTTACGAGAAACTAGTCTCTCGCCTCCGGTTTTTGCACATCCGGGTTTTCAGACCGGAACATCTACTGTAAGTTCGCTAGACTCCAGTCCGTCGGTTCTGTCTCTTACCCAGGTCCAAGTGGACACGCTGTATCGGAGGGATCGATCTCCTGTTATCTGAATAACCACGTCATATATCGCGTCGCGAGGTTTACGTATGGTGTGAAATGCACTCGCGAGTTCGAACAAAACGATCCGGAACACCAGCGAAGGCGGAGGGGCGCCTTCGTTAACCCCTCTGGGAGGGTGTTCTTACCCGATGGGTATCAGGCGATTCTGAAAAAGGTGAGAAGGATTACGATCGGTGCTCCCAGGTGCTAATAAACCGGTGATATAGGGAACTAGGGTTTCACGAGATCGCGAGTTTTCGTGGGTGTTTGTCCATGAGTGCAATCGCCAAGCGGAAACCACCACCGTCTCGTGCGAGATCATCTGCTATATCGGGGACTCGACTAATCCTCAATGGATAGACTCTGAACCAGGTGCGGTCGTTTGCTTGGCTTGCTCGTTTTGATCCCGCACCTGACTTCAAAGTACAAAGACAAGTACAAGACGCTGTGCGCCATCAAAGCCGACGTCTCGAACGTCCCAGTTTCCCCCTTGAAACGATCCTCGGTTCATTTCACCCAAGCGGAGAGTGCACGTCCGTACTATCGGCGGAAGTTCTGGGTCGTTCTCTCATTCGGGATGACGGAAATCAAGGCCGAGGTGAAGTGGTTCGAAGGGGTACGTACAAACTGCTTATTTGGTTCATCATTCTGGCTCATCGCGGCACCTTAATGGGTACATAGAACGAGGAGAGGAGGCAACTATTCCTCCTATTTTTCTCGGCAGTTTTCGCTTACGTCCCTCCTAGGACTCCGGCGAAGGTTATTTATGGAGAGTGATGAATACGCACACCAACAATGCATACAGGAGAGCTTTGGAACACTGTAACGGTCCTAACAAATACCTCCCACCCTTAACTCTCCCCTTCGGACTCGACCAGATCCTGCTCCAGGATCACTTTCGGCCTCCGAAGAACTTTCTCCACGTTACCCGACTTCTGCAGCAGTCCCACTTCCGTCGTTCCTGCCACGATCGAACGCTCTCCTCCTTTTGAATTGTTCCCGAACTCGTTCGCCATCCTTTCTTCGTCAAAAATTGCGCCTGGCCGTACAATGTAGACAGACATGTCACTTGAGGCTATCTTGGTTTTAATGGTATTGTCCAATTGGAGAGTTGCCTCGATGAATTTCTTGACTTCGGTGCCTGTGCTGTTCCCCACGGATTCCATCGCTTCTGAAAAGTCGGAAAAAGACCGGATGATTACCAGGACTCGAGCGAGGTCTGCCGTGACCTCCTCGTCCTGAGGCAGTTCCTGATGTGGTATGTATCGTTTCGTCAGCGTTCTCCATCGTGATGCTATCGTCTGACCCTCTGTGGACGCGAATGGTCAGCCTCTGGGTCAAATATACGCATCCAACCTGCCTTTTGTGGAGATCATGCCGTATATCTCACCCAGTGTCCCTGCCGCCTGTCCACCTCCCCATCCCGATGTAATCCGTTCAATGAAGTATCCAAGACACATCTGAATTGCGAGGTTCACTGCAACAGAGTTCCTTGCGGTGACCTGTTCAAACAAAGAGCTGCCGAGGTTGTCACGGATTTGCTTCATGTCAAGCTCGTCTCCAAACGCCCCAGGTACAGGATCTCGGTGGTCCCAGGAATCCAATGTGCCGGAAATGGAGCTGATAAGGGTGTTCAGGTTGTCAACCATACCCTTAACCTCCGTCTCTGAAGCGGCGTCGACTCTGGTGAGGAACGCCTGCGCAGCACTCAATTCCGTCGTCCTTTCCGTGAGGAGCTTATCCTTCTCGGCTAATCGCGCGGATAGCTCTTGAATGCGCGCAACCGTTGATTGTGGCTCGACAGGCTTAAAGAGTTTCGCAGATCGTGTCAACTGTTGAAAGTTCTTTTCGCTTTCAACCCGACGAACCTTTGCCCGCATCTCACTCATGGCCTTCTCAAGTTTTTGTATCCTCGCTTCCCTGTCAGCCAGGTCCTTCCCCCGGGTTTTCAGAAGATCGTTGGCCTGCCGAAGGTCGTCCTCCAGCTTCCTCTTTTCCTCTGCGAATCCATCCGTCCCGGCCTTGATCCTCCGGTTTTCTTCCTCGAGCCTCGCAGATCTAGTCTTCTCTTCAGTGAGCTCGTGCTCTGTTGCCCCGACAGTGGAAGTTGGAGTCGGTCCGCCTTTGACGCGCTGGTCGAGCCGAATATCCTCGTTTGCCGCCTCTGGGGACGAGAGGCAGAACCAGCCGCGCATTATCCTCGAAACAGAGGGCATTTCGGCTGGGTGAAGATGGTGGAGAAGGAGGAAGATGAGAATCCGCGAGGCATGTCAGTCGCGGTCCACGTGTGTCCTATTAAAGCCATCGTGTTTCGATCAGGCTTCGATTCTTTGCGCCCAAGGAAAACTGTGGCTGACCCCTCTGGGAAGTGTGGCGGAACGTCCTCCACCTTATAAAATGTCGGTTTAATTTCGCGGTCTCTCTCTTCCAGCCTCTCCTACCTCGCACCAATGACCATCGCACGTTCCCCCTACACAGGGCCCTCCAGAAAACTTGTCCTCGCGTTTGATATCGGGACAACGTACAGCGGATCTTCGTACGCGATCCTTGATCCGGGGTTGGTTCCCGACATCAGATCTGTCGGAAGGTAGTCAATACTCTCCGTCCACCCTGCTTCCCTTCACAAAGGTTAACGTTAACCTTATCCATGATCCAGGTTTTTGAACAACAATAGGATTGGAAGCTTTAAAATACCATCTGTCCTATACTACGACCGCGACGGGAGCTTCCGTGGCGTCAAGGGCACCCTGGACGACGACGAAGTCGAGGATCTTTACGAAGTTCGATGGTTAGTCTCCCTTACTTGTACCGAGGTCCGGGGAGTTAACACAGTCTCAGGTGGAAATTGAAACTTTCCTCCGGCGAGTTGCCCGCAACCGCGAAGAAACACATGACCGCGGATTTGCCCAAGGGCAAATCTCTCCAGGACGTCTTTGTAGACTGCATCCAATACTTGTTTGATTCCACGAAGGCTTTCATTCAGGAATCCGAACCCATGGGAAAAGAGCTATGGGAGGGTCTCGAGGGTAAGATCGACCTCATCCTCTCACACCCAAATGGATGGGAAGGTCGTCAACAAGAGTTCTTGCGAAAATCGGTCGTCCAAGCCTCGATCTTTACTGAGGAGGAAGCTCTCTCCCGCGTCTCTTTCGTCACCGAGGGAGAGGCAACCTTCAATTTCTGTATGACTAACACGAAATCTGGAGAGTCACTCAAGGTATTGGTTTTTGCATTCAACCCGAGGATACGATCTGACCTGTCATTTCAAGCCCGGCCACAAGGTTCTAGTTGTTGATGCTGGCGGTGGAACCATCGATATCAGCTCCTACACTGTGAACTCTACGTCGCCGTTGGAGGTGGATGAGTTTCATGAGCCGACGTGTAATTTTCTATCTTGTAACTTAAACCACTGGACTGATAGGGAATTCAGGCTACTTCCAGGGCGCCGAAGTTGTGACTGCTAGGGCCCGAGATTATGCGGAAGGCAAGGTCGATATTATTTCTTGCTTGTCTCCCCGTCTTATTTTGCCTCGTCTAGGAAAACTCAAGGGTTCCAGGTTCGGTAATAAGCAGGACCTCGCAGCCTTCACCGAGAGCTTCGACACCGGGTTAAAGGAGAGTTTCTCGGATAGCACAAAAGCACAATTTGTGAAATTCGGTTCGCCGCGGGATAACGACACGCGCTGCAGTGTAAAGAGTGGGAAACTCAGCCTGGCGGGGTGAGTCGTGTCCTCCCACGCATTGGAAGTTCAATGTAATATCCCCTCTCCAGGAACCAGGTAGAGAAGTTCTTTGAACCCTCCGTCAATGCCATTGTTGAAGGCATCAAAAACATCACAGCGGAGGCCGACCCTGCAAACACCGTAGGAATTTTTTGGTTCTCTCTTTCAAGTGTAAAACATATTGACCGTTCCCTAGTTCGTGTTCCTCTCTGGAGGTTTCGGTGCGAGTCCATGGATCTTTCAGGAAGTTGGGCGTGAGATTGCTGTACGGGGATTGAAACTGTCGCGTCCCGACACCCACACGTACGTTTGTCTCTTCACAAGTGTTCGGTCAATTTACGTGTGCACCAGGAGTAAGGCGGTTGCGGCTGGTGCCATCTCGTATTACCTTGACCATTTTGTTGTTGGCCGGCTGGTGAGGTACACATACGGGACACCAGCTTCGATCCCGTATGACCCTTCCGACCCGGAACACCGCAAACGTGCACATAAGAAATACCTGGGAATAACCGGAATACCTCGGCTCGACATCTTCAGCCCTACCCTGTTCAAGGTGGCCAGTCTTCACCTCCAGATCGCCATTTTGGAACTAAACCGATTTTCAGGGTATGCGGGTATCGGGTACGCATGAGTTCCGTGACGAGGTTGCTGGCATTAGCATGTTCCCTCCGGTCCCTGGTAAGGTTTTGAAGTTTCCCATAATCCGTTATACGGGCACCTCGAAGAAGCCACGGTGGATGGATGAGGAGCAAG
>Ga0307512_10003990_pt1 | contig 16485 bp, 8 predicted proteins | sample 14_EM_MG_FD_200267 | JGI IMG/M metagenome (GOLD analysis project Ga0307512, IMG submission 200267) | Populus trichocarpa ectomycorrhiza microbial communities from riparian zone in the Pacific Northwest, United States - 14_EM | ecosystem: Host-associated > Plants > Roots > Unclassified | place...
ACGCTTACGAAGTTTTCGAGTACAGTATTCTGAATACAGGCTAGTTCCCATGCGCGAAAACAGGAAAGGAACCCAAAAGGATTGCTCGCACAGCTTTTTTTTAACAAAAAAAAAAGACCTCTGACTACTGTTTTTACAGTGCCATGCGGTATCGAAAAATGACGCCGATGTGACAGAACAAAAATTTGATCCGTCTGGCACTTGACATCGGCAGATAACTTGCCAGATTGCGAGGAAAATGGATCGATCCGATCGCCCTTCCCCGGGAAGGTACAAGAGTCCTCGTACAATACTTAAATTGAATGCTCGCCTTCTTTCGTACCGTGGCAACATCCTGCGACCCTACGTACGGCGCCCGACCCATCAGGTAGATTTTTGCTTCCATTTGGCACCCTGTGGTTCTGTGCTGCACGGAGACGGCACCGATATGTCCAATTCATCCGCAACACCGCAGGGCTTTTTACAAGATCAGGGCATCATGCTTGGCCCGTGTATCACAGGCCTGTTTCTCCAGGGATTAGAAACCGGTCTCGTTATCGCAGAATTCTCTCGGTGGTTCTCCTCCTCAGAGAGAAATGACAGCGTGGCCTTTTCTGCTCTTGTTATATTTGGAACTGCGGTCGGATTGTGAGTCTACTCTGGATTTCTGCACCTGTTTGCCTGACTGACCATCGCTCTTGCTGAAGTGCGCAAACCGGGTTGTCGTTTGCATCCACTTGGAGTAAGTCCGTACTGCAATTTGGGCAACCTGTACGCGCCGCTTCTTACTTTCTAGTATCTCTTCTGACGACTTCAAATGTACCCCAGGTTATTCCGGATTGGTCGGATGTTTTTCAGGCACCTCTCGTACGTACAATAAGGAATACATCTTACTCAACGTTGCAGCTTCTCACTTCTATATAGACACAGATGATTGCCATCCCCGTGCAGGTATTGATGATTCGGCGATGTTATTATGTATGTCCTGAAGCATGTCGTCGAGTATTACTGTTTTAACTCAAACAACCAGGCGGTCGGGAAGAACCTATACATCATCGTCAGTTTCACTCCCCATGTTTTGTCCGTATGCTTATACTCTATCCCGATTTAGGCTCCGCTCTTGTTACTCCTGATAACTTCGGTTGCTATGTACATTTGGGCTACCGTGAAGCTCATACAGTTCCAGATAACTTCTGCCCTAAAGGTTTACCCCCATTTGCCAGAAACTGTTGTTGTATCTTATCCCTGTGAGCCTTCATCCCGTCTACCAAACAAGCATCATATTAACGACTCGCAGACTTGACATCTCTTATCCTTCCCTCGAGTAAGTCCTCCATACCTTCTGACACTTCAAATTCTCACCGCTATCCAGTCTTGGATGTTGCCCTGACTAGTATCCGTTCGTCACTCGCGCTTCTACCCAAGCTTTTCCCCGGATGCTCATACTATGCGAAGTGCTGTTTTACCTCAGTCGAACCATGAAGCAAGTATACACCGCGCGCATACGTCGGGTATGTTTGGTATACGTACAATGAGACCCATCTCATCGCTTAGCTTCCGAGACATCTAGCGATTATCGCGACTCATGACTGTCGTATGGCAGTCGGCAGTTCTACCGACAGTCTGCAATATCTTCCTGTGCATCATATATGATAATTTCCCTGCGGCTCGTCGGGTGTGTTCCCTTCTCTATCTCTTACACAGTGATCCTAGCGTCATTTTTGTTATGCCTATCATGGACGAATGCTAACGATCTATGATTTGGCTTCGTACCTACAGAAAAAACAGCAGTTCTGGTACACCGTTATTCAGGGATTGGTTGGCAAGCTCTATTTACTTTCTCTGTTTTACATCATGTACGCTGTCATTTGCATCTGGGCCTTCATACGACTTGCTGATGTTGGACCAGCAACGATTCCGACGTAACGCGAGAGCAGCTCCCAACATTTGTTCCAACACTGACGGTACCAATCGAGGCACTTTCCCTGGACATCCGAGAGAGCGAGGCAAATTCATGGCCCGATACGATACGGCCCGCATATCTGCATTGTCCATGAAGACGGCGATGCAGTCACCGGGCTGCATTCGGTCTTTGTCGCTTGTTCAACCTTCAACCCCTGACTTGCGCTCTATTTTACAAAAGACTCGAGCCCGGGATACTTGGCCAGCATGCCTGACTACTCTATTCCTTTCATTACACCCTGCACGCGTTCGTCGTGCTGTTCTCGGTATATGATAAGCACACGACTGTACAAAGGATACACCTCCCATCCCTACAATATGTGCACCCTGACAGGGGCTGGACCTAGCGATGTCAAGAAGAAGCCGAAACGACTAAGCAGAGGGAGGCGCATGACAAGTTAGGGTTTAGAATTGATGTCATTCGGGATTTACATTCGAGCCATTTTATTTACGGTTACAAGTGTGCTACGCTGACGCAAACATCGTGGTCAAACAAATTACTATAGGATTGCTTGGAACTTAAAGAAGTGAAGGAAAGTTAGAAAGATGTCGCTCTCGGATCAGAAGTAAGTGTAAATACTCGTCCTTCGGAAGGCCGAGACAAGCGAAAATTGGACAGCACGCAGGGACACGCGAACACAGAAACAAAAGCGGAAAATAAATTGATTAAAACCTATCACGAAACACAAGACAAAACGAGAGCGTGCTACTCGTGATCAATATTAGCGGATACAGATCCAAGAACTAACCGGATCTGGATCGGTAGGCCAACGGGTGCGCATGCTGCATAGACTCTCTACTTTGGAGGGACATATGTGATGTGAATGTCCTACGCCCTGCCATTCCTCAATGACCAGTTGCCTCAGGCTTGAACCCTGGCATGGTTGGTGACGGGTTTCCAAGGCATAATATATTCATCGGATAGTACTCGAAGAAACCCATGGCAGGTGGCAACGACGAGTGGTTGTAGAAATTGCGAAACCCAAGAAATGAATTCCTGGCACGCGTTGGGCCTCAGAAGGGCGTGCATGATAAACATGGGAACTTCGGGCACAAAAGTCAACTAATCTATGGTATATAAACAAACGAGTAAGTTCTAGGTTACTGAGCTAAACTAGTGTGTTCCTGTCATGGCTAGGTACTCAGGCTGTCAGCCTGTCACCGAAATGTGTGGTATATCTTATCGATCCGCTCCGTGCGCTCCATTTGCAACAGTGATTTGTGTAGCATAGGGTATGCGTGGTTTCAGGAGGCGGAGAAGCCTCTGCCAGTGAGCTACAGTAGGATGAGTCTATAGAATGACGGAATTTTGAGCAGGGAGGGAACTCCGAGTCGAACGATCGATGGGAATGGCACTAGCGAGGGTTTCACGGGTCCGCCGGTGCCAGGTGCTTTCCAGTAGGTCCTTGGTTCCTGATCCTGAGACCTGATGACCATAAGAACCCCTCTAAAACATTTGGACCCACTTTTATGTCATTCGCACTGCTGCGCTTGCCCTGGGTCCTTAAGTTTTATCCTGCGACCAATTTATTGTAGAGCTTTCCAGTTTCAGTCTTCCAGAATCCAGACTAATTCCTGTCCTGAAGAGTGAAACGAGACGTTCCCCAAAGGGATTAAATGTGGCCCTGGAAACGGCGTCACCAACCAGCGAGTTAATGGAGTTTAAAAGTAGTTTAAATTGTATGGCGGTGCCCTTTTCCGCTCAACAGGGTCTGACATTCACCTTTGCTTGAAATAATGGCACAGTCACGGCATCAAAGCTACGACAGTACTGTACCGATACGTTGCACGCCGTGCCGGTGCCAGTGGGTAACCTACCCCGACAAATAGAACCACAGATCGCAAAGGGGGTTAATCCGGAAGGCATGATACAAAAGCCCTCGTAATGAAGCTTAATGAAGTGTCACATCTCACGCGATCTCACGTCCTAGCAACATACTCTGCCTCTTCCCAGAGGCAGATCTCTGCTCCCATTCCCATTCCCTCTTCACTTTTATGCTACATTAGAAAGCTCCGGTATCGAGAGGACAATAATATTATGTCCAACTCAACTTTTGCACCACAAGGCCTTTCAAGTTTGCAAAGTTGAGCAGATGTTCTTAGCGCACGCAGGTATCATGGTGGGTCTGTTTTTCCAGGGGTCAGGAACTGGCCTCGTTATCGCGCAATTCTCTCGATGGTTCCTCCTCCCCGTAGCGCAATGATAGCGTGGAATTTTCCACTCTAGTTGTGATTGTGACCGTAGTTGGATTGTAGGTTTTGTGAGGATGGTATATGTGCTAGCCTCAGAAACGAGCCACGCAAGCCATGCAACCTATCTCTGAGCTGGAGCCCGCCTTCTCAAATTGCGCTAGTCTGTCCATGTGTGCGCTGCAAACTTCAACTTCAACCATCTTCGTCCTGGACACCCAGCATCCCTTGCATCCGCTTGCACCCTCGTCTCGCCTCTGCACGTCAGGTGTGTTCCCATCTCCATCACTAGTCCTATGGTTTCAAATTTTGTTCGTACTTACCATGGATGAATGCTGATAATCCGCTTCGGACATGCAGAACAGACTGGAGTTATGGTACCCAGTTATTCAGGGGATGGTCGATGATCGATGATCGGCAAGTTGCACATCCTTTCTTCTTTTTTACATAATGTACGAGAAGATGGGCCACATTTAAGACTGGATTAAAACAATGTTATTGAGGGCTCGCTCACATTTGAACCATTTTAGCTACGGTCACAAGTACGCTACGCTCATACAAACGTCTGGTAGATTGTACAGTAGGATACACCAAACGTACCATATAGGTGACGCATTTATTGCATCAATTTGTTACAATCAGGACATCTGAATGAGATTGCCGTTGAATCAGAAAATATATGCAGATACTCATCCTTTGGGCAAGCAAAATGGGATAGGGCGCGAGGATGGGAGGGCACGGAAACAAAAGCAGAGAAAAATATGGCAAAACCTGGTGGTAGTCGAAGAACACCGTTGCGTTTGCGGCGTTGCGCGTACGGCTGGGGAATCAGGGAAAGCGTTCTTTTCAGAGTCAAATGCACGGCCTTGACTCTCGTGTCTACACTGTTTTCCAAGACATTCTGAATAGTTGGATAGTCCGGGAAAAGTGCAAACAAAAAAAAAAAGGGGGGGGGATTTCCCAACAGTTTTGACACCTGTTCCACATATGTGCGAGCCGAACATCCAATTGTAACCGACGAGGCAGTACAGTTTGTAAAGAATGGAGGATGTAAAGTTTCAGGAGGCGGAGAATCCTCTGACCTAGTGTGGGCCCAAAGAGTAAATAGATTCTGAGGATGGACGGGGGATGGCGATTCGATGGATGATGCATGAATCAGCATGAGCCACTGGCGGAATTGGAGTGCCCCTGGTGTGGTGACGCGGGCCGGGCCGTCAGTACGCGTCAGTACGCGTCAGTGGTTTGGCGGATGGATCGTTCGAAACATGTAAAAGTTATGTTATGTTTTAGGGTTACGGCACCCGTGTCGCGCCTCGTTGCCAGTGAAACGCTGTGAGTAAAGCGCGCTTCATAAATTGGCAACGCCTTTACTGTATGTCATTTACATTGCAGCGTCTGTCCTGGGTCTTCACTTTCTTACCAACCAATGTATTGTAATACAGGTGAGTACGTCCTGGTTACTGGTATTCACGCGGACGGATTCCCTTCCTGGAGTGCACCCGAGGATGATCACATGTAACGGTGAATACCGCCGTACCAACTAAATTGTCTAAATGGTGTGACGGAGCCATTTTCGTCTCGGCGCCTTTCTGTTGAAAAAAAAATAATACTTCGTTTGAACAGCACCGATGTCACGCTCGCCAGGGTTACAGCATCAGTCGGGCAGCCGGGGCCGCAGCCCACTTCTGACAAATAGAACCATAGATTGTGAAAAGGTGATGCATCGACCACTGAGTGGCAAATATGATGCAGTAGTGGCAATATACAGTACAAGAGGCGAGGCACTGGTAGGTCTTTGTCCCACATTCCCCACCTCCGAGTTACCCGTGGTGCGCAGCTGCTTGCCGCACTGGCAACCCTTTCTCCACACCCCCGTCTTGAAGGGACAGTACTATTATGTCCAATTCTACTGTTCCAATCGGGGTCAACGTGCTTCAAGTTGGCCCGGGCATCGCAGGTCTGTTTGTGCAGGGATTAGAAACCGGTCTCGTTATCGCACAATTATCTCGATGGTTCTCCTCTCCGGTGCGCAATGATAGCATGGCCTTTTCCACTCTGGTTATATTCGTGACCGTGGTTGGGTTGTGAGTTTTACTTCATACTGTTGCACCAAGTTTGCCTGACTGACATCGTTGGGGGTACCGAAGTGCTCAATCTGGGATGTGTTTCGCATCCACTTGGCATAACTATGTACAGAATTTTGGGAAACCTGTACGTACTATTTCTCACTTCCAGCGTTTGCTTTGATGTGGAGTGACGCCTCAACTGTATGTCAGATGCTACTAAAGTGGATGGACTATGCTCTGCCCATCCCTGTACGCACAATAAGGAATCTTGCTAAATGTCGTATCATCTCACGTCTTCATAGAATCTCACCATTGCTGTTCCTATACAGGCTTTGATGATCCGGCGCTGCTATCACGTACGTCCTGGACTGCATCACCGAATATCGCGATTTTGACTTGAACGATCAGATCGCCAGGAAGACCATGTATATCATCGTCGGTTTTATTTCTTGTGTCAAGCGGATGATGTGCCGATGCGGTTTTCCCATTTAGGCACCGCTCGTGTTATTTCTGATAACCTCAATCGCTACATCGGTTTGGTCGATCGTTGGGACCTTCCAAGTCGAGTCTACTATTAAAAGGCAAACTAACCTCCACGCGTCAGGTAGGATTGGTGTATCTTACCTCTGTGAGCATTTATCCTGTTCACTACAAGAACTCTCTTCCTAACCACTTCCAGACTTGATAAATCTCGTTGTTCCTTCGAGTACGTCTACTTGTGGCTTTCGACGCTACGAATCCTCATCACCGTCCAGTCTTGGATATTGCCCTAACTGGAATTTGTACGTCACTAATGCGTCTTCTCCAAACTTCTCTTCTTGTGGTTATCCTACATCAAAGTGCTACATGGTCTGACTCGAGCCATGAAGCAAGTGTACGCCGCACACCTGCGCCGGGTATGTTTCATGCAATACGACCAGTTTCATTACTCAACTTCGGGGACATCTAGCGACTATCACACCTTATGACCATCGTGTGGCAATCGGCAATTCCACCAACACTTTGTACAATCCTCCTATGCATCGGATATATTCGATTCGCCCTCTCACAGCAGGTATGTTCCATCTCCACTCCTCACCTGGCAACCCAAGTTTTGTTTCTTGTGCGTGTTTACCGGAAACCAAGGCTGATGGTCCACTTTTTACATGCAGAAAGAGCTGCATTTATGGTTCACAGTTATCCAGGGGATGATTGGCAAGCTCTACGTCCTTTCTCTCTTTTACATAATGTACGTGGGGTCATTCGTACCTTGGCTATCGTATGGCTTTTCTAATGTTTGACTCAGTAATGACCCTTTCCCAACGGGGGAGCAGCCCCTAACCACAACATTCGTTCCAACGCTGACGATACCAGTGGAGGGCTGTGATACGTTTTCACTCGACACCAGAGTAAGCGGGGCAGCTTCACACCACCCGTGTGCTACGGCTAGCGTGTCTGCAATATCCACGAAAGCCGCGGTGTAGTTGTCAGTCTAGACCTTCACCCGCCTCGATCCTCGTGGTTCATACAGATTTCCATCCGCGTTCGATTGTACAGAGGACTAGAACCCTTGGACGCTCAGTCACCATACCTCGACTGCTCGATTCATCCTTCTCTTGAGACACATTCCCCCTACTGTGACAATATACGGGCGCCTGTCCCAAATGTAGTAGAAACCACGGAAGCCGTGAGCAAACATAGACTATCGGATGTGCATACCACATGTTCTCTTACCTGGACATGTCATGGGATGGTGGATTGTCCTGTAGCCAGATGCCCAGTTGGACGGCTTTATTTGGTGCTGCATGAGGGGTACGTCGCCGTTTCAGGCAGCGGAGGAGGACGGGCAACCTTATGATGGATGATGGGACTTGTCAACGTATTTCTTATTGCGTGCTTGTTGCGCTCATCTGCAACCTTTCCCTGTCATGATAAACGCCGATTAATTGTATTCGAAGCTGCATCACCTTCCGAGATGGTTGCCCAACCATGTTAACGACAGATAGCGGCAGCATCCACGTCAGAGTTCACAATCATAACAGTGTTCCATAGTAAGCATTACGGCTAAGGGATTGCCCCGGAGGCAATCGAGTTGCCGAAGATTGATGGATGGGCTGGTAGCCGAGTCCGGCACGGGTCAAAATACCGGGGGATTCGATGTCGGGGCATCTGTGGCTTCACTGATGGTTGTAAGGATATTCCGCACTCCTTTCGCTCGGTGGCAATAGCAGATATTGTTCGTCGACGAAGCCATCCGAGATCTTTGAATTGTCTCATCAATGACTCGAGCCTGTTTCCGGCATATAGAGTAAATCAGGGGTCCAGGGTTGACGGATCCTTCGCGAAATCAATTAGATTGGCAAGAAGGCTCAGATGTCTCAGTTGGACTGGGATCTTACGGGGTAATGAAGTTTAGTAGCCCTACAGCATCTGTCCCACAGGCGTCTGATCGGCGATGAGGGCCCTAGCGTCACTTTTTCCCTTTCATTTTTCCGCAGTTGACACGACAAGCGTTTTCTTCAGGAGTACCAGTGGTAGCAGCTTAGAATTTACGCAGGGTGATGAAGAGCGGCCTTAGGGTGGGGGGCGTGTCAGTGACTCAGTGACTGCACTAGTACTTGAGACTCTACTAGCGCGATAATGTTAAGATATTACTTTCGTCAAAGTACACTCGAAGTAACACTCAGGGGAGGCACCGGCCGGGACGAGAGTCTCGGAAGCCTGCCATCTCCAGCATTGCTTAGTCTGGTCCTCAGTGACAAGTAGACGTCCAGTATAACTGAGATCAAAACCAGAGAGATGTCCTGTGAGGGGGCTTACGGGCAGTTTGGAAGTTCAACCAAATTGAACATACAATCCCGCGACACCGTGACGACACGACACGACACTCGACACATTGTCAACCAATCACAATCACGTGAATTTCCATTAGTTCAGATTACATAATTATATCGATGCAGAAGGGAAATTGAAATTTTATCAAATCATCTCATCGTCGAGTGTTGCGCATCTCATCACTTCTCTTTCTTTTTCTTCTTCTTCCACAACTGCACCCATCTCCCAAAGAAAACAACACACGGTAGAAATGTCCGCCGGGACTTTATACACAACTTCAGACGTTGAGAAAAAGCGCGTGCGTTATTCCTCCATACCCATTGTAAATAGTCCACCGAGGTATTATCTTAATTCCCTCGCTCTTCACAGATCAGCGCCATCGCGGCCTTCGCTGGACTTTCTGTCGATGTCAAGGAAGGCACAGCGGACATCATCAAAACTCCTACTCTCGTCTGCAAAGATGGGTTTTCCGTCTTTGAAGCCAGTGCTATTGGCCGTTACGGTGAGTCACATTGATCTGTACAGTACGAGGTGAAACGTCCCCGGATCATCGTGAAGATCTTTATCTCCCACGCACATGCGCGTTAATGACGCGCGTTGGAACCAGTTTATTTCCTGGATGCGGACAACGGATCTGAGGCTTTGGGGATCACGTTGATGAATTCATCTTCGCCTGCAATCGGATGATTATGACTCCACCACTGACCACCCTAATATCCAGTCGCGTCCCTAGCCCCTAACTCTACCCTCATTGGTCAGGGAGTCCCGGAAGCTGCTCTAGTCGACCAATGGGTTGCGTTTGTGGATGCTGACATTACCCGTTACAACACTCTTATCCTCCAGCTCGTCAAGGGTGCCATCAACCCCTACAACAAACCTGTGTGTTACCATCCTCTCTCTGGTTTTTCCTACTCAAACACCCTTCCAGATCCACACCGTTTTCCAGGACCGGCTGACTGCCGCTCTTACAATCATCGAAAAACACCTTGCTACCCGCACATACCTCGCATCGGAACGCATCACTCTTGCGGATATTTCCCTCGCTGCTGAGCTCCAATCCGCCCTCTCCACCACCATCGACGCCGCCCTCCGCGCAAAGCTTCCGAACGTTGTCCGCCATTACGAGACTATCGTAAATCAGCCGAATCTCACTTCCGTCTTCGGCTCTACCGCGTTCGCGGAGAAAGCGTTACAGTACACACCACCTCCGAAGGAGAAGAAGGAGAAAGCGCCTGCCGCTCCTGCACAGCCAAAAGCCGAGAAGAAGCCTAAGAAAGAAGAGGCCTATGATGATGACGAGGACGACAAGCCGTACGAAGAGGCGCCAAAGGAGAAGAACCCTCTTGACCTTCTTCCAAAATCAACGTTCAACCTCGAGGACTGGAAACGCGCATACTCCAACAAAGAAACGCGCGGCGGCGGAGGCGCGCTCGAGTGGTTCTACGAGAAGTTCGTTCTCACCGTAATTTCTGACCTTGAGTTGCTAATGGTGCACGCAGCTTCGACAAGGAGGGATACTCACTTTGGCGTGTGAATTTCAAGTACAATGAGGAGCTCACACAAACGTATATGTCTTCGAATCAGATAGGTGGCTTTTTCAACCGTCTTGAGGCGTCGCGCAAGTACCTGTTCGGCTCTGTTGGCGTACTTGGTACGGCGAACAACTCGGTTATCGCCGGCGTATTCATCGCACGCGGGCCGGAAATCAAACCTGTCGTTGAGGTTGCGCCCGACTGGGAGAGCTACACGTATGAACGCGTTGACTTGGACAACGCGGAGCAGAAGGCGTTCTTCGAGGCTGCACTTGCGTGGGACCTCGAAGTTGGAGACAAGAAATGGGTGGATGGAAAGAACGTACGTTGGCCCCGTTTGGATCTTCATGTTAAGCCTTGATTGCTGACCTTTATCAATAGTTCAAGTAAACATTTTGGTCTTACGTAGCATTCCTTCCACTATCTTCCAGCTCGTCGTTTTCTCTTTTCTAGTTCTTGTGTGTCTTACCACTCCCTCTGCATGTGTCACCAATCCTGCCGGTGTATCACTTAAAAGATAAAAGAAGTTTTTTTTGAGTCGGTGTACCTTTACTAAGGCGCTGAGATGCTGCTAGACTTATCCGCAGGGCCCCAGGGTGTTGATCGCCTAGTGATCATCAATCAACATCTATCCCGGACACCTCGCACGTTTTCACTTCCTCCCATGACTCGACGAGTTGTTTAGGAGGTGCCCTTGGGTTTATCATCAGCGGTGGTAGAGACGATGGGGACTCCATAATCCATACTGGTGTACATGGGCGGTGTTATCGACGTTGGAGCCCGACGAAACCCAATCTCGTCTTGGATGGCGTGTCGATTTGCGTTATTACCCACGCTCACCGTCTGTGTTGAAAGTTAAAGCGTCCTCGATTTCTTACCCGTCGTGTCCTTATCAGTCTTCCCAAAGACCCTCTGCCTGTTGTGGTACCGGCCCGGTGAAGCCGGTACAGTTGTCAGGGTCACGAAGCGCGAACTTGTTACCTCATTCCCCACGTCGATTTGCTGCGCAGTGCCAAGTGGCAGTGGTGCCATTTAACTCATCACATCCACTTCGCTGCTCAGGACCAGCTTGTAGCATATGTCTCCTCGTACGGCCCTCAACAAAGACCTTATCATGAGGCGCGTCACTGAGCGCTCTCCGAGTCAAGTACAGACCGCTGCTACTAGATCTCCTACGGCAACGACAGAAAGTGACGTAACCGTCTGTTTCACTCACGAAAGGTTGGGACATGTCCCAGATTGGCGTCCCATTTGGCTGATGCTTCACCTTTTCCTCGTCAAGCGACCGACAAACGTCCACGTTCTCCGACCTATTCACCCTCCTCCAATCCGGACATAGCCAGTTCCGAGTCATGGCACAGACTCCCGCATCGCGCACTGCCGCCGTTTCCGCGATCGATAAGGAAATTGACGCGGCCAGGCGGCTCGTCCAATCCCTCCTTTCGCGTCGCAACGCAATGACGCCGATCTCCACTCTACCACCCGAGCTCCTCGCACGGATCTTTCGGTTCCTCATCCTCGGGGACCTGGCCTCATTCGGCGTGCCGACGACGGGATGGTTCGAAGCCACGCATGTGTGTCGGCACTGGCGTCAAGTCGCGCTCGACGACTCGTCGTTGTGGGCTAGGGTAACGGGATTCTCGCCTAGCCCAGAGTGGATCTCGCAGACGCTCGTTCGCGCACGTAATGCGCCGCTCGACATCAACCTCGTGGGCGTGCCAAACCCCGAGCTACTCTCCAAGTTCCCCCCACACATCTCCCACACCCGCCAGCTCAGGCTCCGCGACCTGTGTATGCATCACTCTCAACGCGTCAAAGATATTTGCGCGCTGGAAGCTCCCGTGTTGGAACATTTCGAACTCGGGATTTCGGCAGGTTCCCCCGTCGCATTTCGGCAACTTGTTGGTCCAACGCTCTTCAAGGGACGGACTCCGAAACTACGGAAGTTCATCCTCTCCCAGATCTCCGTTCCTTGGTCGCTTATTCCTCGCGGTCAGCTAACCGAGTTGAGAATAAACCTCTTCAGAGGGGCACCCGCCCCTAACAATTCAGGGCCTGATGATTCGAATCAGTTGATTGATCTCTTGATCAATAGCCCAGAGTTGAAGGTCCTCGTCCTTGAATTCTGCTTGCCCCCTATGCTCTCCCAAGTTTCACATGGACAATCGATCCACCTTCCACGCCTTTCACACTTATGCCTTGGCGGGTTAACTCCTCGCGTAACCAGCCTGTTGAAGAGGCTCAAGCTTCCTTCCTCTGCAGCTCTTCACCTCCGATGTATCTCCGAGAGTCCATCTACGCACGATGACCATCAAATACTTCCTCTCGTCTCGGCCCATTTCCACAATCATGCTCCCGTGGAGTTTAAAAGTTTCAGAGTAACCACCAACTGCTTGGAGCGTCACATAGACGTGGCCGCGTCCATCGCTCCCCCTAAATCGACAACCTACCACTCACGTATTTTTGAAGGTGATATGGATAGCGAAGCTGAGCTCACTCTGTCATTCGACGGTCTGTCCTCGTTTGGCTCCTCAACTCAGGGTGATATTCTTCGGCGGCTATGTAGTATGTTGTCCATCTCCAACCTCGAATTCCTCTCCATCTCCGCCCCCGATGTGGGTCAATCCGTAAATTGGTACGAGCTCTTTCAACACTGTAAGAAGATCACCACGATCCAAGCAAGGGGGCGCGGGACAAACATTCTCATGCGGTCTCTCGCTCCTCCGAAATCCACAAATGCGACGTCCCGCAGCAAAGGAAAGAAAGGAAGACGCGACAACAGACATACACAGACACAGGTGGCCAACTGTGTCGCGGGCGCGCATGCATCCGCCACACCGTTCCCGAAACTGACGTCCCTGTTGTTGGAGAATCTGGACTTTGGCGCGCACTTGCCCCCCAGTGGCTCCTTGTACGACACATTGGTGAACACCCTCCGACGACGCAAGGAGAACAACACGCCCCTGAAGACGCTCTGCGTCGATCGCTGCGTCATCAGCACCAAGCGCGCGAATTGTCTAAAGAGACACGTCGGGGAGCTCCGCTGGGACAGGGACGAGGGTGTATCGTACTACGACGGATGGGACGACTACGATTACAGCTCGGATCTCATCGAGACCGGCGGGCGACTGGAAGACTATTTCGTTGGTTCCACGCAGGCTGAGTGGGAGTGGTTCGAGAATTATTCGGACGGGTGGTAAATCCGCCCCTCCAGAGTTTTTCTTTAGGAAGTAAGTTAACCTGAACGAGTTTACGTCAGCTCTTAGAGCAAGGCATTTGTTGTTGCGTGCGAATGTACGATCACTACCTGTTTGTACGTAGTCCGTTTTTTTGTGGATACTCGCCGCCTCGCGGGGTGTCGTGTGGTGTATGTTGTGTAGCAATAACAATAACGGAACTTGTCTGACGGAACTGGGCAACTTTGAGGCCTGAGGGTCCGTTCGGAAAGTGAGAGTGAGTAGCGCTGTCCGAGTCGTGTTCCCAGCGATTGTCCAAACCCTAACTTTAGGTCTTCTGAGTTCAAGCTGGGTTCAACGGTGTTCTCCGGTTGCACCCAAAAAGTCTGTGCGAAGCTTATGCTCGACAGTGACCGCGGTTACGAGGTCGCAACATAATAGCTCTGTTTTCCATCGTGCCGATACGGCCAATTACTTTGTCACATCCAGTTTTACTTGGGAGTAACATGGAACAGATCTTGCCTTGTACTGGTCTCAACGACCCGGAGCACGTCATCGTGAGGCGCGTCACTGGGCGCCACCCGAGGAGTCAGGTCCAGATTGCTTCGTCCACATCCCCGGCGACAGATCTTCACGAAAGGTTTGGAATACGTTTTGTGGCAATGTCCTATTTGGCTGATGCTCGACGTTTCTCTGGTCAAAGCCATGTACAAATGTCCATGCGCTCCGAAGTATTCGCCCTCCTCAAAACCGGACAAAACAGAAACCGAACCTCTAACTCACCCAGGGCGCGTGCGGTAGCGCTTTCTGCGATCGATGAGGAATTGGACGCAGCCAGGCGCCTCGCTTACTCCTTACGTTCGCGTCGCAACGCCCTCGCGTCGATCTCCTTTCTTCCAGCCGAGCTACTCTCACGGATCTTCCACTTCCGCGCACGAGAGGACACTCCTTGGCCCGCCATGGGGAAGTATAGCTGGACCGCGATCGCGCACGTGTGTCAACGCTGGCGTCAAGTCTCGCTCAATGACTCATCATTGTGGGCCAGGTTAAAGGGAAATCGGCCGAGCTTAGAGTGGATCTCCGAGGTGCTCGTTCGCGCGCGGAATGCGCCGCTCCACATCGACTTCATGGGTGCACCGAGACCAGGGGCACTCTCCAAGTTACGCTCGCACATTTCCCACACTCGCGAGCTCCGGCTCCACCACCTATCTATATTTCACCCTCACGGCGTCCAAGAAATTTGCGCATCGGAAGCTCCTATCTTGGAGCATTTCGAGCTGGGGAGTTTGGATGGATACCCTGCCACATTTCTGCCACCTGCTGGGACAAAGCTTTTCAATGGGTGGGTACCGAACCTACGGACATTTACCCTCTCCCAGGTCTCCATCCCTTGCTCACTTATTCCTTGTGGTCAGCTCACCCAGTTGAAGATCACCTACAGACAGATATCTCCGGCCGAACCGTCATCGTCTTATGATCTTGGTTTAAATCACTTGATTGATCTCCTAATCAACAATCCAGGGTTGGAAGTCCTCATCCTTGAATTCTGCTTACCCACTATACTTTCCCAAGTCTCAAATAGACAATCCGTCCACCTTCCACGGCTTTCACGTTTGTGTCTTAGCGGGTCCACATCCCGTGTTACGAACTTGTTCAAAAGGCTTACGCTACCTCCCTCCGCAACCCTTCGCTTGCGGTGTATCTCCGAGAATCTCTCTGCACACCCAGACCACCTCATTCTTCCCCATGTCTCAACGCATCTCTACAATCTCGCCCCTGCAGAGATAAAGAGTTTCAGAGTCACCACCGACTGGTCGGGGGGTCTCGTAGAATTGGCCACATCTATTTCCACCCCTAAATCGACAACCTATGACACATATGTTATTGAAAGGCATATGAACAGCGAAGCTGACCTTATTCTCTCATTCAACGGAATGCCCAACTTCAGGCCCTCAATTCAGGCGGATATTCTTAGGCGAGCATGCAGCATACTGCCCATTTCAAACATTGAAGTTCTCTCCATCTTTACTCCCGACACGATTGAATCAGTGAATTGGTACGAGCTCTTTCAACACTGTAAGAAAGTCACCACGATCAAAGCCAGGGCCCGCGGGACTACCAGTCTTCTGCAGGCCCTCGCTCCTCCGAAACGCAACAATACAGCTGCACGGTCGCAGGCCGTCAATAACCCCGTCGCCGCGCATGCGACTACCACTCCTTTTCCTGAACTGACGTCCCTGTTGTTGGAGAGTCTGAAATTTGACTACTACGTGTCTGGCTCTGGCGCCCTCTACGACGTCACCGTAGATGTCCTTCGTCGGCGTCAGGCGAACAAGACTCACCTGAAGACCCTCCATGTCGATGGCTGCGTCATTACCCCCGAGCGCGCGAATAGTCTGAAGGAACACGCCCAGGAGTTCCACTGGGATGAGGACGAGGGCGAGGGCTACTTCGATCCATGGGAAGACTATGACTACTGCTCAGGGTACTAGTCAATCTCGTGGGCTCTGTTTCTTCTCCTACCCCTCCCAGTTTTCTTGGGTTTTCTTTGGAGGTACCGGAGTGGTGATAAGTCGGGAACCGCGGAGACTCTTTCTTTTTAATTATTGGCAACTCGAACGGGCGAGGTTGTGCCATTTCCTTATACTATAGCAAGGCTCTCTTACAATTGAATGACGACCAATCTTACATAGTCTCTCATAGTGCGGCCTATGTCGATATCGATACATTATGCATTATCCTCCGTTCCGGGTGGCGTGCGAAATA
>Ga0307512_10003993_pt1 | contig 16481 bp, 14 predicted proteins | sample 14_EM_MG_FD_200267 | JGI IMG/M metagenome (GOLD analysis project Ga0307512, IMG submission 200267) | Populus trichocarpa ectomycorrhiza microbial communities from riparian zone in the Pacific Northwest, United States - 14_EM | ecosystem: Host-associated > Plants > Roots > Unclassified | place...
GCTGGCATCTCCAGCTGAGTGGCATCTCCAGCTGAGTATGGAATGACCATCATCTTAGAGAGATTATGCATCAGCCCAACTGAAGCCATACGACAGGAGATAAACCATATATGCAACAAATTTTGTGCATCTGTGGTACGCAGGTCGGCGATATCGGTGTCCGGGGCCCAATTCATCGATGTGTGGTCGCGACCGGAAGGATCAGCAATCGCTGCCGGGGTAGCTGAGGGAGAACTGGAGATCGTCTGGATAACACATTCAACGCCAGAGATATCGGCTATAGTTAGCTAAATATTAGCTATACTGTTTCTCGGGAAAGAATACAGGGGCCGTACTTGAACTTGGAGAAACAGTAGCCGTCAGCTCGTCGCTGTAGTGTGACTTGGCGTTATTTAATTTCTCATCACCAAGTGGTTGGCCCATGAAGTAGAATGCCACTTTCTTCCCTTCCGACAAGAGTTGCTCTCGCTTCCGCAGTATTTTCAGCATTTTCTTCTTGCGGATGTTCTTCTTCTTACCCCAGTCCCTGAGCTTCCTCTTATATTGCGCCTCACTGTGTTGTCAGAAAATGGAGTCAGAATATGCGAAAAGGTCCATACGTCGCCCGGAACCCGTGATCTCGTAGCATTATGGCCATCACATTGAATAACTTTTGCTTTTCAGTAGCGTAGAGTTGTATAATCCTCTCGCGGTATTGCTCCCACGCTTGTGCAGTCACCACTACTTGCGACATTACTGATTCTGATGCGTGAATATACGGGAGTCGGTTTGGGTTTCGACAATATGCGAATACACGGAGCCCGTTGTACCAGGTTGGCTCCTCCGAATGTAATGACTACAGGAGAAGGTGGAGAATAGGAAATGGTTATCCAGGCTAATTGGAAAGGGATTATGAAGGTGGTCTGGCAGCTTACTGATGACCTTGCGGGTGCAGGATGCTGTGTAACAGACACAGTAATCGGGTATGGAAGCAACATCGGAAACTTCATTGACTTCCAAAGCATGAAAAATTGATTCGAGCTTCTGATTTTCCGATCTCTGTGCCTTTAGAGTATCACCAGATTTTCTTTTTTAAACCCAATCTGTCAACCTGTTACTCGGGCACCCAATAATCTAACACGCCCCGTCGCCGATCAGCGTGAGTCTGCAACACCAGCCGATCGTGTGCATAAGATTCCCATAATAGCAAGGGTTGCAAGAGAGTACTCACGGATATTATTGGCAGATTTTGTCATGTGAATTATGGCACGGAAAAACAGGTTTCTTGGTGCATATAGATCGTCATGATCCGTAAGTTGTGGTGAGAGAGCTGCTCGCGACGGTAAATTGCAGTACGTGCGAATGCACGAAAGTTGAGAAATTTGTTGAATGCACTGAGCGCTATTACCTCGGGGACATGATTATACACATTGCTGGGTGTAAATATTTAACTATAGAGAGAACTAAGAAAGGAGACGTATCATACATAGATACAAGTGCTGACGGATAGTTATAAGGATTCTTCATCTTCCGCCCTCAAATTGAAAATTTATTTCATAGTTCCGGTACGGTACAGGCCGCCAGAGTTCGGACGTCAGGAAAGAGCAGGGGTGTCCACCCGGACAACTTTGTGAGTCAGTTTGTGGTGTCTGAGGAGCAAAATTATCAGCGCACCTCGTTAACTTGGTTGTATATGCAATGAGGCAGCCTTCCAGCGTCACGAGGCCTAATCCCCTCCTGCCATTGTAACTCCCGTCATGTATCCACCTATTACAGACACCACTATGGTCACCAACCTCCGGGAGACAATAGTTGGATATTTGCTTTGTTCGACTAACAACATCTTCCCGATTCCGAATTTCGTGTCAACATGAGGGCTTATTTAAACCACCATCGAGTCAAGGTTGCCAATTGTATCACGTGGTCGAATTGGGAGTGCGTGATTGTTCAGTTCACACGTTTATGTACTGATCTTCAGCAAGCAGTGATATTTATGCCATTCATATGTTTCATGTTCATCTTGTTGCTTTGTCTTTCATTTCCAAGGTTCGAACGCGGCTGTACTCGGGTACAAGGGTATGTCGGGCGCGGTGACACAGGGCAAAAGAGCGCCCGACATTTGAACCCCATACAACGAGAAATGCCAAGATCCGCGTCTTTCACTACACAACAAATAGTTTTATGAGAAAACTTCATAGAAGCATCTCTGATGACCTATTATCACTCTTTTCTCCTTCAAAATTTCTCTCCATTGTTGTGGTGGCAGTGTAGAATTTCTGCAGTTTATGAGGAGCGCCCGACATTTAGCACCCTCCGAGTACTTTACTAGCAGCGGGAATATCCCTTGTAGAGAACTTGTATCACCTGCATATGTTGTGCGAATGCCAAGACCCGATTAATTCCGGCTTTATTTTTTTATTGCGAGACTATAATGTTAACCCGCTGATATAGTTCTCTAGGGCCTAAAAATGTAGAGACGGTTTAACTACACTCTAATCCCGAAAGCATTTGATACCATCTATTAACTCATGGATTAATTGTTTGAAAGATCCAATGGGAGTGGGGGCTGTAATGTTATGGCTTGGCATTTGGATGGGATCCGTGTGCCTGAATTCTCGACGAGTCGTTCACATCTCGGGGAGATTACGTAATAGATGTCTCGTGTACATATTTGTATACATTAAGCTAAAGCGGTAATAGAAGAGCTTCATATAGCTCAAAATACAGTCGAAGACAATATGAAGCCATCCAAAACTCTGCAAGAAAGCCTCCGACGACCACGGACGCAGCGCGCCTAATGAAAGACATCATAATACGGACTTATCCAAAGACAAGAAAGATTGCTTACAGTGCCTTTATTACGCCGACTATTCAACCTATCGCGGGCGTGTTCCAAAGCGTCATACTGGTACCCTGAATTGGGTCTTAGATCACGAAGCTTTTAAAACCTGGGAGAACAAGTCGTCCAACTCGATGCTTTCAATCTGGGGGAATCCAGGGTCTGGAGAAAGGTGGCCTGATGTCCGAAGAGCATGTCATCTGGGGCTAACACCTATTGTAGCGTGCTGGCTGGATTTCTTATCGATCACTTCAGCGCAAATGCAAATGCTGACTTTAAAATTGCGTACTTCTTCTGCACCGATAAACAAGATAAACAGAAGTCTGCTGAGTCACTTCTGCGCGGGCTGATTCATCAATTAATTGGATCTACACCGGAGCTGGTCGAGCACGCACTATCTTTTTATAAATCCCAAAATGAAAAGATGATAGAATCCCTTGGCACACTGGCAGATATTTCTCTCAGTTGTCAGTGATCCTATTGTTTATTCCACGTATATTATCATCGATGCACTAGATGAATGCGAAGAAACCTCACGAGATGATTCCTAAGGTGGCTGAACGATCACATGCAATCAAAAAGCGGAGACACCGTGAATACCACAGCCTACGTGAACATAATAACTACCAGCCGGCCGTACAAAAATGTACGCATGCTGTTCAATGAACAGCCATGTATGGAACTTGAAAAAGAAGAGGCCAGGATCAATGCCGATATTTCGTCCTTCATTTTCCATGAGGTGAAGAAACTATGCTATTCGTCCGGCTTAGGAAATGACGTTCACCAGAAGCTCTTGACCGGATCTGGTGCAATATTCCTCTGAGTATCGTTAGTTATCGACGAATTGAAAGAAACGCCGATTCAGGATATCCCGGCAACCCTGGCAGCCATTCCATCGGATCTAAATGACCTGTATATTCATCTCCTGAAGAGAACACTCAAAGACAAGGTTGCAAGCGGAGTGAAATCAATCCTGACATGGGTTTGTTTCGCTCCAAGACCGATGAGTGTGGCCGAACTTCCATTGTTTGTTCGGTTGAAACAAGCCAATTTTCGTTGTCTTCAATAGATCCCTACCTCCTTAAAAATTTCCATCGCAATATAGATCTATGCGGTCCCATCTTGAAGGTTCGAGCGCGAAGTAGAATACTTCAAAGCGAGTCAAGCGACTTTCGCTCTACCAAAGTTCGCAAGGATGAAGTCTTCTTAGTTCAACAGACTGCCAAAGAGTTCCTTCTAAGCTCGATTCTGCTAGAGTCAATTCCAAAGCTGAGCATTCGGCAGCCGAAGGAGACGGTCCTCGTCTAGCAATCACTTGTCTATTATATTTGGCCTTTGACGATTTTGCGAAATTCAATCGTAAGCCACACTCACGTTACCACAGGAATCTTCGCTTCTTCATAATGTCATTGTTACACGAAAACCACTTTCTCGACTTTGCTGCAAAATACTGAGTAAACTTAAACAAGATGAATGCAATCCGGATTTATGGGATTCATTCCATCGATTAGCGCAGTCAGGTGATAATTTGGTACTGGCTTTTATTGTGACATGATCCGAATGAGCCTCCATCAGGAGGATTGGTGGGTTTCAAATTGTCTAGAAGTAGCGGTTACATTGGACTTCCTTCCTTTGTTCGGCGCTTGACAGAGCAAGGCAATGCTGGTTTGAGAGGCGATGGTACTGGCGACCTACTACCTAAAGCCGCAGCTCTAGGTCATACAGAGATTTCTCGATGATTGCTGCAAAATGGTGCCAATCCGAACCACGAAACGCTGCGGAAATCCTCAGCTGGTTGTCCACTTGAAGCTGCCGCCAGGCATGGTTACATGGAAATTGTCGAACGTCTAATTGATGGGGGCCGATGTTAATCGTCCCTCCTCTTCCTTTTACGATACCGCCCTCGTTGCGGTAGTAAGTGGGAGTTCATCTTAAAGTGGTCAGATGGCTTTTGCAACATGGTGCCGATATTAACATCAAGGGACTATTGGCCTCATCGCGTTCATGGTACAGCGAAGCATCGGACGATATGGTACTCAAATTGCTGTTGGATAAATATGTAGCTGTCAATGTTTATGGGAAACTCCCTCGTTATGCGTTGCATAAGGTTGCGGGTAGAGGGTTTCTGGGCGTTGTTAAGCTGTTTCTAGATAACGGCATGGGTGTAAACATTCTAAACGAGGATAAAATGACCGCGCTCCAGTGTGCCACCAGCAATGGTCATGCGGCAGTCGCACAGCTACTTTTGGATTACGGCGCTAGCGATGCGCAGAAACTTTGGATTGCATGTAAATGGGGTCAGGAATCCGTTGTTCGACAACTCTTTGATAATGGGATTAACCCCAATGTTGGCGATGCACTACTTGATACTTCCTGCGAGGGTCATGAATCCGTTGTTCGACTGCTTCTCGATAACGGCACTGACATCAATGCTTTCGAAGCGTCGAAACAAACTGCATTCGTGGCTGCTTCCAGTCGAGGCCACGGGTCCATTGTCCGACTACTTCTCGATAGAGGCACTTACATCAATACTTTGGGCGAGGGGGACCAAACTGCATTGATAGCTGCTTCCAGCGAGGGCATGAATCCGTTGTTCGACTACTCCTCAATAAAGGCGCTGAAATCAATGCTCGGGACGCGTGGAACGAGACTGCATTGATGGCTGATTCCAGATATGGCACTGGCCGCACTGCACTACAGACAGCTTCCTTCGGAGGTCATGAGTACGTTGTTTGACTATTAATAGATCACTGTGCTGATGTCAATGCACCCGGTGAGAGCTGAGGGCACTGCACTAGAGGCTGCTTCCGCCGGACCTAACACGTCCGTGGCTATTGTTCGACTTCTCCTAGATAATGGCGCCGACGTCACTTCCAACACACTAGACGCTGCTTATAAAAAGATACCAAGGTCACAGCCTATTATTGGTCTTGTAGAGGAGAGGATGCGAGTGGAGGCGAATACTAGTATGGCTGAGCAAGAAGGACTGAGCTAGGGGTGGGGCTGGCACATGTGAAATATCTGAAAATCGAGATGAGCTCCGGGGGGGAAGGTAGATAGAGATCCGACTTGAGCGAAACGAGACTTATAAGGATGCAAGTGGTGCTGGGAGACTCTATTGATGGCATACGAGACGGGAGTGTCTGTTGGAGTAGGATGCGATGGGGTGGTACTCGTTCTTGCTGTAAATCTTATATTAACGGTGATGTTTCCTCTATATTGTCGTCAGAGACTGAAAAGTTCTTTCCTTCTACCAAGTTTTATGGATTTGCTGCAATTTTTCCTGTTCCCATGCAAAGCTGTTTGCAAAATAGACAAAACTGAAGTATAAAGTAAGACTAAACCGAACTGGAACGGGGGCCTTGCAGTGCCCAAAGATGCTTGGTCACGTCCTTTCACTCGTAATAGACGCTATGCAGGATGTTTGAGATGATGATTGTATTGAGTAGAGAGCTAGTATTGGCTCTCGTGTGACAAGATATGAACAGCTGTAGAAAGCAGTCACGCACACAAACGGATCTTCTTTGTTCTATGCAACACAGGTTTGTTACGATATGGGGAGAACCGTGTGCATAGACTATGGTGCGATGACTGTCTAGGTACAGGTCTAAAGGTCCAAGATGGGTAGGGAAGGGAAGAGTAAAGTGTGAAGTCTAAAAGAGCAGTCACGAACCCTAGGGCACTATCATCATCAGGCTCATGTACATCGGTAACACAGGTTTGCTGCATTCTATGGTGAAGCCAAAGTCTCTTGATCTATCTAAGGTACAGACTATGCATTTATATACATAGAGATTCAGGAGATCCCGCGGAGATAATGGATTGATGAACTGGGACTCGCAGTGACAAGTTGGCTGTTAAATGTAGAGATAGAGAAGCTTGATTGTGTACTATCTAAGAGGGCCATAAGGCCATATATATATGGTCATACAAGTGCGAATGCGTACGTACTCATCTATGTATAGATCCGGCTGAATGCTTTCAGCCAGACAGCAATCTCCGGCCATTCGAAGGCTGAGATCTATTTATGCAACATTGGCGAGTGGCAGGTGGCGAGTGAGTAATCGTGACTGAGTCTACGTGTGGGTCTACTCGGTGATTCAGTGTTTCGTGCCGTACTGTAACACAGGTGCGAGGAACACCGCTTTAAGTATGATTGCGGGGGTAGAACCCAGAGAGAATGTTAAATTTAGTAATCTGTTTGATTACTGTTTAAGTCCCGGAAAGTTTCAAAACGTCGTCCAGATCATTATGGGAAGCAAAAACTGGTACATACCCGGTTTCCACATGAAAATTTGTGTAACAAGCATTGAAATACGAGGCTGGAGTATTATTGTACAGGATGTAATCGATATATGGTGTGGGCAAGCGAAGTAACCAGGATAGGAAACCGAAGATCCGACAGGCAAATGCATGCAGGGAATAAGAATGGCTTCAAACATGGGGTAAAACTGCCGCGGTCAGGGGCCTGCGGTTCTATATAAACGTGTGTAGGGCGACAAAAGCGAGGATTCGAATCTAGGGTACCAGATTGGAGAGTAGGCTAAGACGGCTAGATGGAGAAGCGAAAGTGGAAGTACCCGGCATTCAAAGCGGGCTGCCACTGTTTCGGTTAGTGGCTTGGCCACGATGGGTGACATCATTGGGAGTAAAGAGGTTAGGAAGCACGGCTACCACCGGCTAGACACTCGTCCGCTTGTACCGCATAAGGTCCGTATGTTCCGTATACAGCCATTCCCGCTAGCAGTCTATGGTTCCATTTTGCTCTCACCAATACCTGAGGTATAAATATAATTCCAATGCGCCATTCATAGTTGGCGGCCGAGTGAGCTTAATTACACAAAACAGCCAAAAAGACTTCCCCTTCTACGATTCGATTCTATCTAACAGGCGAACCCACAGTCTCCATCTCTATTCCCACTATCATACTTTCCAAAATTACAATGATGCGCCTGATCATTACTCCCCCAATGCTGATCCCCATAACTAAACAGCACCGCATCCGCATCAACATTCCCGGCGGTCACAATCAGCGGGAGCGGCAGCGAGCTCTTGACTTCAATCGGCCCCGTCGCCACAGCGCCATAAACACTCCCAATCTCGTTCCCGTTCGCATCCTTGATAATCACATCAAACTTGTAAGAATCCTTACTCGGATCTGGCTTCTGGTATTGCGTAACATGGAACGCACACTGGTGCGATATATCGTCGGGCTCCACGGTAGCAGTGAGAGTGCTACAGAATGTGTTTTGGCACGGCTCGCAGAGGTTATCGCCGCACTGCTCTTATTAGCAAAGAAAAAAAATACCAGGCAGGGGGGAGGGGGGGTATTACAGGTGGGCTAACGGGTTGGCTGCACTGGTAATTCGTATCTGTGGCCTCATTGATCAACACGTCCTTCTGCTGCATCGTGTCCGCGCGAATCTGGATGTTGAAGTTCGCGCAGCCACCGAATCGGTTGCCCTCGATGATCTTCCATTGAATGGAGTGGTCATCGCAGGTTCGGAGGTCGCCCGGGACGTTCCATGGGGAGGCGGTCAGGCCGCAGTGGGTCTTTAGGCCCGCCCCATTGTCGAAGGTGAAGCCCATGTTGACGGCGCCAGCGATGCAGTCGGTGTCGTGGCACGTCATTTCGGAGATGGTCCAAGCGGAGTGGGCGAGGGGGGAAAAGAGGAGGGCGAGGAAGAGGGCGCGGGAGAACATAGTGGCGGAAGAGAGGGAATTAGAATACCGAAAGAGGGTTTTTATGCTGTGAGAATGTTCGCGATTGGGGGTGGGGATTGATGAAGCGTTGTCGGACGATCTGATGTTCTGGATGGAATGGGAGAACAAAGTTACGACGTTTGCAAACCCTTTATAGTTGTCCCAGAGCGCTACCCCACAGCGGGATACTAAAGAACTGGCCATTATCCAGCGGGCAGAGGAGTGCACGTTCACCCTGAGATAGGAAATATCAACATAGCAACGTCGAATTAGGAGCTGTAGGTACGATTGATACCCGTGTCATGGCAGGGGTTTCGTTCCGAGACCAGCGCTTTCCCGGTGGTGCTTACTGCACCGCCGATCGTGCTACACACTAATCAACAAATAAAGCATAGCATTGTATGTGGAGCAGAGTACTACCCGCCAGGGATACCGCCTCGGACTATACCTCAAAAACCCCCTTATCTAGCCTTCGCTACAATAAAGTGCTGAATACACCACTTTTATTACGCGAGAAAGTTCAATGAGACATTAAAGTAACTTATGAACAACTATTAGTGAGCGCAGTTCAGCAAAGTATTGGCCTAGATAAACTCCGACGATGGTTGGGGGAGCGTCAATGCGGGCGGCTCTGTGGTACAAGGCGATAAATGACAAATACCAATAAAACACAATAATCGTATTTTACATCCCATCCCCAACGAGTGTATACAAGGGGGTACCGCCACTCTAGCAATGCATATATATATATATATTTAGGGCTGTTATTTTATTAACTTACCGAGGTTTCACCACGTGGGAATCTCAATTCCGCGATGAAACATTCAAGCTTTTATGGTGGCGCAGGCTGTCTCACTCTGCCGTCTCACTCTCGCTTTAACTGCTAGTCGAGTGAATATGCCTTGCATGACTGTAGAAGCTTCTGAGGGCGCCTTACATGGGCTCCTCTTGTGCACCCTGACCTACTAACTTTGAACTAGGCCGAACTAGCGGCCGCTCCCGACCTATCCGATGATATATTCATTGTACTCGTAGCAGCATAGTGTGTAGTCAGCCCACCATCATTCGCGCCCTGCGGTTTTAAGTCATGGGTCTCTGCAGCCGGTACCACGTAGAGTAATCCATAACCCATTTCATCCGGTAGCCCTGTGGGTTCTATCCTACCTTTGTTTTAGCCTACGGAGCATTACAAGTTGGTTTAAAGCAATTCCACTCCTAACGCTCGTTCACGACTCAATCCGTGTGCTTCATGGTTTATCAATCGTAAGGTAGCTAACCCCTAGTATTGCGATATGGAGGGGAGAACCGTGTGTATAGACTATGGTGTAGAGAGAAGAGAGAATGACTCGAAATATATTCAGAGAATCCTCAGTTATATCTTCAGGTATGCCGTGCCACCCTTTTCCACTCGCTACTCGCCGCTCAGATATTCAACACCGTGTTGCAATGTGAAGAGCAAGAGTAATGTGTATACAATGATACAGGGAAGAGAGAAGGAGAAAGACTCGAGATAAAGTAGAAGGGATTAGGGACACTTGCGGGCCTTTTGCCACCTTTGCTACTGCATTGCAATATGAATGGGAGAACCGTGTATGTAATCTTATAACACGAAATATACCTACAAAAGAAAGGCTCGGGGTATACATCTCGGATGTTCGGTTAGGCATTTGCCGGACCTCCGGATATGCAACACCGGGAGCTCCTGGTTCGTTTCCCAAGTACTGAAAGCAATGATCAACTTCAACAGAACCGGGATTTGGGGCTCTCGATGAGACTATGACAGCTCGCTATCAGACGGCTGTAATATGTACTCTACCTAAGTCGGTGCAAGGTGTACTAGGGATAGGAAAAAAGAAACGGGACACCCCATTTCTGGCTAGCTACCACCATAAGGGGGATTAACAACGACAGTCATAGCCCCGGCTTCTCACCAAAATTCAATCCCCGATTTGGGGTCCCACTTCTTTTTCACTACTCCAAGTAAGTATAGCAAACTGCATCGTGGGATTTTAATTGGCGAACAATTTTAAGGTTAGTTTAAAATAAGGTGGACAGATGGTGATTGGCATATACACAAATATTTGCTTTTTTGAAAGAAGAAATCTACCTTGCGTCCACCCGACCCCGGCAACGGGTGCAACGGTTCCTTTTAACATGGGGTGATCCCGCCTTGGCTGAAACACTACGAGCACCTTCACGAAAATTAGCACCTTCATACGGTAGCCATGTCATCGGACCCCTTTCGATGGGGGTTTCAACGGTACCGATGCCGGTCTTGCCGTAATACCAAATGACGCCTATTCGTATTGCCGATCACGCTATAAGCCTCCACGGCTAACCTAAACCTTAAGAGTGTTCAACCTTCCAATACTCGACTTCAGTGGTAGTAGCTAATGAAAGGCTGACTTTGATGGCGGAACCTTAACGTTATATCCTAAAGATAATTTCTCTACATCGGACACATATACAGGAATTAGTACGTTTACTCGATACAGCATCTTCAATACATATGGCTAGCGTGAGAGCTCTAGTTCATCAGGATACCATTTGCTGAACGCCTATTACCTACGGCCGGGTAGATACCCGTCTAACCTAGATCGACTTGAAAGAGACGTTCAATCAAAACGGATTTCAAGCTCAGTTATACAATAAAACCTCCAGAGACATTCGCCGCAATCAGCCAAGCATGTATTCCCAAGATGTTCGACGACAGATTTATGTATTCGGAGGAGCCTACTTAATAAAAACAAAAGCTTGCAGTATTATTAGAAACCACTAGAATGCAACGTAGGGAATCTATAGTCATACAGTAGCTCATAGCATAGCAACTTGAAACAACTGACCATTCAAATGTTCAATGGATAACCGATGGAGGTAGTACAGTCGATTATTGGGAAGGAGTAATTTATCATTCACATGGCCAATATACCAACGAGGTTGAGCGAGGCTTTCCAGGCGAGCTACTTCCAGTTAACGGCTTACTTTCCCTCCACACAACAGATCCGCAGCCCATTTGGAAGAACGAGACAATACCTGATGGGGCATCAGTAGTCCATGGATATTTCGAGTATGTCTCTTTTGGCAGGTGAGGTGTATTGATCTCTTTCGGAGGTGTAAGATTTCCCCCAGGAACTTTCAATGGAGCCTAGATGTCAGTAATTTGCATATCAACTAGGACCAAATTCGTCCCTGGTAATTGATGAGGCTTGATTCAGAGAAACATGAGTGGAATTTTTAACTACGACATTCAAATGACCTCTTGGCATTTGCAGACAGCATCAGGAGCTCCTGGCAGAGGGTCTGGTATATTAAGTCTTCCGCGCATAGTGAGCACACAAGCGCCTTGGCACTGGAAGTCCGATTCCGATTCATCAACTTTCGTGAAGTCAATTACCCACCTTAAAGCAATTAAGAACTTACAGCAAGCTAAGAGATGATATTTAACATAGGTAGGAGGTAATATGTACTAGTCTGAACACCTCACATTTAACCAGCAGCTCCGAATAAGTTCTGAACCAATTCCGAAGTCAGAGTGCATTAGGATTGCATTCAGAGTACTTTTCCGAAATCATTCGGTGGTGATTTGGACAGATTTGCAGATGCAATCCTCAATTAATGGCAGTACCTAGATATGCTTCGTCCACTTACATAGTACCTACCACACTCTGGAATCTGGAACCGATAAATCTCAACGGAGTCTGTACATTGTCCAAACTGTTTTTTATTGAAGTAAATGAGGACATTTACATAACTAACGGCCAAGGCCAGCCCGGTAGAGGCAACTATGATGGGTATATTATCTGGACTGATTCATGTCAGGTCAGTCTAGTGTTGATAGAAATACTGAGCTTTAGCCCGAGAGCATCGACGGGCATCGTGTGATTGCTTGACTATTACGTGGGTTGCCACTTTCAGTATAGTTATATTAACATCGTGTACTTAAACTTTTTTCTTTTCTATACTTAGACGATTGACAAGCAATCAAGACTATGTAATTGCGTTGTGTGACATTGATAACCTGAGGGGGGGTGAGGTGATATCACACTAAGCACCCGGCTCATTGCCGCACCGTTAATGAACATTTATTCGCTTTGACTTATTAATCTTTGGCTGCACAAGTATAGCATTTTCTCTTTTAACATCTTTGGCAATAGATACCTCTATGCTGTGGTACTTGTCATCCTGAAGTTGCCTATGCAGTTCCCGGCGTCCCTAGCCGTGATAGAAATGGGATTTCACAGTGGAGCATGGGTTCTGGTATGGTATCTTGTGGTTCTCAGAAAAACATACGTTGTTGTGAGAAAAGACGGGGGCATTTTCGGGTCAATTGTTATTCCTAATCTCGTGCCCAGCAATCAGAGCGAGCTTGCGAGCGAGGCAACGAGATACTGGGGACGAGACAATGTTATTCCATTATGTTCACAAAACCATTCTTCAACCATCATACAATTGTTGAGCTAAAAACCAAGACCGTTCTTGAAGTGTTGTAAACCGCTTGCAGATAGTACGGAAGTGCACTTGCTTAGATAAAAAAACTTTACTTTTTGGTATACATAGTACTGTATGAAAAAAGATGGGTTTTAGCGATGGTTCTAAGTCGGTTGTCATTGTTTAACCGTTGTTACAGCATTTTTGACCCTCTTCTGACCGTACCCAAATTATATTCTACCGGTCTCGCTACAGTTATATGAGGACAACCAACTTAGGACCGTCGTCATCAAAACCTCCCCTTCTTTCATACAGTATGCTGTGGAGTGATCTATATGTGCATGAGCTATCATATTGACCATGTATGCACATACATATCTGGTGTTGGTTTAACCAGGCATGGTTCTTCTTGATCTTTTCGATATACCAAGACCGTCACTGAAAATGTTACCGTATAAAGAATATTCAGAGAGAGAAAATCCCGAGAATAAGCTTCGCACTAATCGGTACTGAGTGTTCAAAGTAGAGATGATAGAGAAGCTTGACTGTATACTATCTAAGTGAGCCACAAGGTCATATATATATGAGAGTACAAATGTCAATGCGTGCGTACGCATCTATGTATAGACCCTTCAGGCTAACAGCAATCTCCGGTCATACGAGACTTACCTCCGGCCATACGAGACTCATCTCCGGCCATAAGAATGCAGAGACCTATCATGCAATACTGAGTTCCGCTAGGAACACCGAGTGATAATCTATGATATCCCTAACCTCCGAGAGCGTCACCCAGTTATTCACACGATATAGTGTATTTAGATGGATAGAGAAATGCAATTCGGTACACCACAGTTCTAGTAAGAACGTACAGCAACTCAGAGTTACGTCAGATGTCTCCTGCAAAAATAGATTAGATCGACTCATAAAATAGAAGTCTCAGTATTAAGAAGCTCGGCAAACGATATTTCGTCTCGCCCAGGTCTACTATAATATAGTTCCGGAGTGAGTTTCAATACTAAACGTTGTGGTGTATCATTCTATTCCCATACCGAGCTTTACGCATATCTAGGAGAAGTTGAGAGAGAGGAGAGGGGAGGAACAAATATTCCGGGGCGAGAGGGATTAGTTTGGGTTTCGGTTTCGATTTACAGAATCACCTAATGATAGCTGACGATCGGAGGGTCTTCGGAAGAAACTACATGACCTACACGATGCTTAGGAGTTGAGAGCATGTCACGGCGCGAACTTACGAGTGATGTCGGGAGATGACGATAGTTATGTTCGCTGGACGACGGAAGTGCAAATGTGGCAACGTGGTAAGACAAACAGGGATTAGGTTGCGATGTAGACGGACGGTAGTACATGAGGGAATCTGTAGTTGTTAGCGCGATGAGTCGTACGGTAGGCAAGAATGTGTATTGAGATAAGGATGAATTGTATGATGTGACATGGTTGGATTGATAAGAATAGTGTTAGTTTAGAAACGTGTGGCGACTCCGTTCCAAGCTGCATCTTTGTAGGCCGGGCAAGCTCCCACCGAGCCAGTAGTACTAGAATTTTCGCTCCACACGTTTTATTTATGTTTGTTTTGTTTGTATCATATTGTATTCGGCCACTTGCGGCCATGACATGTTTTACTTCCACCACTCCCTAAAAACCCATTGCTTCCTTGAGGTTTTCAGCCTCTTCACAAAGTTGCAAAAGCCGCACCCTTCAAATTATCTAGGTACTTTCCCTTCTACTCACAATGAAAGCCGCCCGATGTTCCCTCACCTTCTGATGGCTTCCCACCCGGATCCCTATCTGAATCTCCAAATTACCCCACCACTCCCGATTTCTACTAAAAAATAAATTTAAGTTAGCTACCATGCCCGCCTGCTTAATCCCTTGTCATCTTTTGACTACGTCATGTGCTTGAAATTCCCCAATATCACCCTCCAGAGTTTCATATGATATCACCGTGGAATAGTTATCCTAACCGCCGCCAAGAAGCCGCACTGGCATGTTGCACGGGCACTCCCCGGTCTGGCAGGATTCGTAGGTCCAGAACTGAAAACTTCCTAGGTCATTCGTAGCGCGCTAACCATTATTGGGCTATCATCGTGGGGTGGACAGATGTTTGGTTACAAGGCCGTTCTCCACCATGTGGGTGCCTAAGAAGCGGGTCTTCTGACGATCAGTAGTGGAACTTGAGATAGAGTTTACTTTCCCTCGAGCAGGCTACGCTTCATGTTCTGAAGTAAAACTCTCACAGACATGTTAAAATGCTCTGATAACTGGGATAAAGCACTCAAAAAGGCAATCGCGTGAGTTGCGCACCAGAAGGGGGACTACCGATCAGCGTCAATGCTGAGTGGTGTCGAACGGAATAAATAACGAGATACACTTGCCCCCTAAGAGGAAATAAGTGGACATACACGGGAAAGTGGGATTGAAGCCAGTGTAAAACCACGACAACACCAGGGAAGTCTTGGCAAACCAGGCGGTGAGAGTGTTGCCTTATTTTATGTGGAAACATTTAATAATTTATCAATACATTCGTATGATTTTTTGGGAAATGGGTATTGATATTTTCTATCTGATCTACGCACTAAGTACCTGGGGGTAACTTGCAAAAACGTATAACTCGCAAGTTAAAAGCGTAATGTAGACAAATGTTGAACTTTGAACGCTGAGCGTCCCAAAGTGCAAATCAGGTGGTGCGCATTCCTCTCTAAAATTAGTGCTGACGCATGAAGCCTAAGATAAACCCTAGTAACAGTACTCAAGCATTAAAGCTTCCTTATTGGTTTTTTTGCTTACGTCCTGATGTAGGTTTACTCCGGGGTTTTGGATTAAGAGTCCCATCTCCTCTCCAGTTTTTCAACCCATCATGTGCGACTCAGTGAGAATACACAACATACCGGCCCCACTTCATCAGCAAGACCAGTTATGGCCTCGCGACTGAAAATTAGGGAATTTTTCTGTCGAAAATCGCATACAATCCAAATTGGCTATAAGCTGAAACCTGTCATGCTAGCATTGTAGGGGTTCAAAGTATGCTACATAATCTTGGTAGTTCTTAACCTACATGATTTGTGTCAACAGCTCCTAGTGCACATTGTTAGGCTCCCGACGCGCGCCAGCTCACATACTCTCCATCCATGTGAAACAGTAGGTCAGCTAAACTAAAATTGGAAGACTCCAACTTGCACCGAGGATCCTTACATTTTACAAGGCGTGGTGGCGGCGTTGCCGATAGAATGTGAACTTCGCTGTGCTCAGGAGTTAATATGAAGATTTGGTTAGCACACTTGAGCGGTCGACAAAAGAAGTAGAGTAGAAAGGATTGGAGCACGTTTGCTCATCGCACCGGTTGCTCGGCCGAGTAACCTATGGGCGACTCGCACACGCACCTCATGCATACGCCCAGGCGCCTTATTAGGGGTGTGGGCGCGTCCAGCGCCCACACCAAACAAGCTGGTAGCGGGGCACCTTGTAAATCCCGGTTTTTTTTTCAAAATTGCAAATTACTCAACAACCACACAATGGA
>Ga0307512_10003994_pt1 | contig 16476 bp, 18 predicted proteins | sample 14_EM_MG_FD_200267 | JGI IMG/M metagenome (GOLD analysis project Ga0307512, IMG submission 200267) | Populus trichocarpa ectomycorrhiza microbial communities from riparian zone in the Pacific Northwest, United States - 14_EM | ecosystem: Host-associated > Plants > Roots > Unclassified | place...
TCCAAAGAACCACAAAAAAATTCACAAACCCCAACTCCTCCCCCCATCCACGGAACATATCTCATAATCATCCCACCCTACTCCTCCTCTTCATATCCGCCTTGACAAAAATATCACTCAACGCCTCCCCAAACTCTCTCAAAAACCTTACCTCATCAGCCCTCAATGCAGGCTCAGCACACGCCTTCCGTGCAAACGCAGCCAGCACAATTCCGCCCATACTTTCGTTCTCCTCGCACTCGCAGTCCCTTACTAGCGGTAGTAGTATACCGAGTTGATACCCCACATCGTCTTCATCCTCCGAATCCTCCCTCACCGGATTCTGGAATATCAACCCCCCGATACTCCGTAGCGCGCGCAGGTGCAGGCCGCCGTCAAATATTGGTGGGGGATCGGGGAGTCCGTGGGCGACGAGGACTTTGGTCGAGATCTCGGACTTGCGGAGGTTCGGGTCGATGGGGACGAGGGGGGATGTGTAGGTGTGGGTTGAGGTCACGCGGAGGAGGTAGACGAAGTCGTAGTCGAGGGAGCGCGCGATAAGAGAAGTTGCGTAGGTCGCTTCAACCATGGAAGTTATTGAGTCAGGCGATGTGGGGATGCGGGGGGTTGCGGGAGATTGGACTGGCAAGCGGGTGTTGGTTGAGATTGCGGGGTGTGGGGTGGGGAGGGGGCGGTGTTGTTTGTAGCGCGGTGTTGTGGTGGAGATCGAGGAGGGGAGGGTCGACGGGGAAGGGAGGGCTGAGGAATAAGAGAGAAAGGTTGATGGGGAGGTTGGTGAAATAGTAGATTCAGGTTGTCGGCGTGGTGAGGATCTGAGTTCGAAATCGTCGTCGCGGATGGAGTTTGGTGTTTCCGGAGGAGGGAGCATGGGCTCTTCCCGACTCGTGTTGATATCCTTCAGCTTTGGTCTAGCCACGAAGCTGTCCTGCGGTCTTGTTGGCACTGTCGGTGAGTCCAGTAATACCTCCGAAGCCTCGCCAGCCAGGAATGGGCTTACTGGCGGCATCTTTTCGGCGTTTTCTTCAATTCCCTTCAGTATCTTTATGGAAAGCAACCCTCGCCGAGAAATCACAGATTCCGAGTCGCTGTCTGTAACCTTTGTCTGCCCAACTATCTTTGTCGGCCGATGCTGTCTGAGCATGTCTCGGTCCTCCATCACCATTTCAAACTCGGTCATAGCTAGTCGCGCAAAATCCACGAGATTTCTCCGCGAGGCTGCTGGGAATGCAGATCTGGGCTGCGTGTCAAACACTGCAAAAACGCCGATCGTATGGCCTTCGAAAGTAACAATGGGTGCGCCTGCGTAAAACCGTAGGTGCGGTGAGTCCTGCGTCAACGGATTTCCTCGAAGCCGCCAATCTTTAACGGTGTCTAGGACAACCATCGGTTCATTGCTCAATAAAACGTGCGCTCCGATACTATCAGCTCGAGTGATATATTTCTGTCCGAATGAGTGCTCAGCCTTCACCACCTCGACATTCTCATCTACAAGACTGATGCAGGCCATGCGCGTTTGGAAGACTTTCCTCGCCAGGAGCACGAGTCTGTGGCATTTCTCCTGCGCCGCGGTGGGCAGAACGGTGCCGCAAGCCTTCACAGCCTTTAGTCTCTGTCGCTCGTCTGGAGGCGCCGGCGCGGTGAGATGGTTGAATTCCGGTCTCCTCGGCGGAGGATCCGGCGGGTTTGAAACGTTGAACCGGCCCTCAGAATAGCATTTGATGAAGAAACCCCATTCCTGTACGTATCTGCAGTCCGTGGCTGCAGCCATTGCCGCCTTTTCCCGCTCTCGAAGGCTCCGCCTATACATATCCGTCGCTGCGCTGGTATTTCCCGAATACGTGCTGTCCGCATCGCTGGTTCTTGCGTTCGGCAGTCTACGCGGGCTTGTGCCGCCGTGGTTTGAGAATGCAAGTGTAACTGGTCGACTCCGCCCGACCAGGACGTCATCTCGTGGGTATGGCTTTGAAAGAAGTGGATGCGTCTATAACGGTTAGACATTGAGCGTGCGCACCGACCACTTTGGCGGATGATCACTTACATGTGGCGACGGCGTCATCACCATCGTGTCGGCACTAAAGGACGTATCTCCGGTCCTAGATGAATAGTCTGAACCCCGTATCTTGCTCCGATGAAACAGACGCCTCAAGAACGATTTGTCCATTGACTTCTCCGAGACATCGGAGGAAGTCACAGAAAACGCGGACGAGGTCGAACGCTCGGAGGTGTGAAGATAAACAACACCAGTGGCTGTCATGTTGACTTGCAGCAGTAGATCTTCGGTGTAGATACCCAGTATGTATGAAGCTGAAAATGCGTGCTGTAAGAGTGCTAAATGACGGTTATCGAACGCGCAAAGTAACGAGTGACTGAAGGACGCCAGCAGTGACCAAGGAGAAAGAATGACTATATAGTTAGAAGACGCAGCCGGTGGTTTCCTCAATGCATCGCAGGCGACGCTTCCAAATTGCGAGCTCGTGAGAAAGTACCAGGTCCAGGGTGGTTGAGGAAGGAACGAAGGTGGACGACAATCCCTTGCAGAAGTCGGCGGAATGTGCAAATGGGTATAGGCATAGGTGCTATAGCCGCACCACCAGTATTGCTCGTAGCAATGCAATCCTTGAGATGTTGCACTCTGCGTGTTGTATGGGTGTATGGGAAGAAAAGCGAAGATAGCGCTGGTCAAAGCTTGAGGACAGGGGTGAGGGCATGGCTAGCCCACAGCCGGCAAGGGAAGGGCCGTGCAGCTAACCAGGAAACGGGAACTTGGTCCAATCGAGCGGGATTGGCCCGACGAGTAAGATTGTGGTTGAGAACGGGGACCAAGCGGCGAATCAGGGCCTTTGTTTGGCCGACTTGAGACTCTTCAAGATGTCTCGCTCTCCAGCAACCAGCCGTTTTTGATTTGCAGCTGCAGTGTGCAGAAGCGAATGCAGCGCTGTCTTACTCGCCTGCACCGTTGGTACATAAGGTACGCACCTTCCTTGTGCATCTCCATCCTCCATCGCTGTTTGTCGCACTGCTGCCATCCAACAATCAGCCGGGGATCTCCGCTGCATCGCTCCATCGTACATGAAGTTGCACTTTTCCCTGGACCGCGCGTTTGTTTGCTGCGTCTCGCTTTGCAAACAGACGCATTCCGCATGCCATTTGCGCACTTCTATTTCTATTAATTTAGGTCGTCGCGTGCCGTCTTCTGCTACTTTGCGATCCGGTAGGCCCCAGTTCCATGGTCGCAGCAGCAATCTCGCTTTGGGGATTACCGGGATGCTGTTGCTCGCGTAGTATCGTTCTTCAACAAAGCCTTTCGTGTCTCGGAAGTAAGGTGTTCGAAAAAAATTTGGCATCGCTCCTTCGTTCGCCTCACGAAACTGCACCAGCACACTCCGACTTGACTTCTCTCGATCTCTGTAGATACTCGCCGCAGTGCATGGGTGCAAGCAGAGGCGTTGGTGGTAAGTTTGATGATCCTTTGCCGATGCTACCACCGTACCCGCAAACTACCGAGATGAATACCAATACGTCGACATGGGTTCGACTGCTATCATAGACAGCGAAGAAGTGCGAACATACCCCGACAATGGAACGAACAATTGACACGCAGAGGATTGGACTTCGCTTGCAATATTCTTCTACAAGACGCGGGTAGTTGCTTTCGTGTTGTAGAGTTGTAGAGTTATGGGCGCGCAGTCAGGCAGATAAGGCGGGACTTGACAGGACTTGTAACTCGGATCAGGCAGTATGTTGCCGTAGGAGCAGGGTCTGATGCTCGTCTCGCTTGCCTTCATGTGATGTGAGATGTTAATATAAACACGGGAGGGGCTTAAATGTAATACGGTAGATACGAAATCAAGAGTGAGATTTTACCCCATAGAAGCAAAACAGTATTTCAGAGGGAGAGCCGCTTCAAAATCTCCTTCCACATGCGAATATCGAGTGTCTCGGGGTGTGATAAACTATATCCACCTCAAAATCAGGTACACGCGGTCAGCATATATTGTCCGAACTCCAGCTTCCAAAATTGGGTCGGCCATAACGTGCTCTCAATCGCGCCTTCCCAAAAATATTCCGTCGATAATGAATGGTGCAACCAAAACGCTGCTAAGCTGCGGATCAAAACCCAGAGTGGCAATGATTGAACGTCATCAAGGGTCGGGTATGGTGTTCAGTACTGGGTTTGGGTATAAGCCCACCGCCATGTATCTTAGCTAGAGCGAGGAAGACACCCCCAAAAGTTCGCATGCTGTTTATACTCCAAACCCCAGTCGTGGATCTAAATGAATGAATCTGAAGTACCGGGCGAGTACCCCTCGTTCAGCGGCGGTTCAATCAGTCGAGTTTCGTTCACTTGTCCAGACCCTGGCAAATCTTCCCGAAGTTCCCAAGTTACACCGCTCTTGACACCGTGGCTACTCGTGTAAACTGCAGTTTGCCGTACATCTGGCAAACAAGCCTGTGAGTCTGTGTGCGAGGGCATTTGCCGCAGCGAAGATATCCCGACCCGGCACCACGAACACCAGCAGGTTATCCCCATTCCCGAAGCATATGAGGTTCAGAAATCACCCATAACTTGCTCCAGAGTGTTATCCGGAAGCTTCTCCTCGCAAGGTTGAAATGCTCCTTGTGAGGCAGAGTGGCCGCGCACGGTGAAATTGATCTTCGATTCGACTGTTCCCCATCTAGCTCTGGAGCTGAACATATTCTGAGTGTGAGCATACCGGCGGCACAGACAGGATGAAACGTAAACCCCAAATCTCGTGGCGTGGTATTGCAACTACGCCTATTGTGCCGTTAAGCCAATAGAGTAGAATATATCACTCGTTCACAGCCTGTGCCACCCATCCCGATCATGTTTTTCGTTTCGTTTAGAAGGTGGTTTGTTTCGACGGTAGAGTTTCGTTTCGGTAATAGAGACTCGTTTTGGCAGCGGTGTTCGTTTCAAGTCCATCTAAAGCTCATCTTAGTTTATTATCAGGTGAGTTTGGATGAACAGAGCTCACTCGGTTCAATCTAGTACAGCTTTAGGGCTGGTGTGATTGAAGCTTGTGGTTAAAACAAAGGGTGGGAGTGTGTATGCATGTGTATGGCGATAAAGAAGCAGAGTTAGGGCAATAACGTTCACTATCACACAAAATCACTCGCTCAAGTTGCGCCGGCGAAATATCAGCGAAAGGCCGCTCCAGACTGTCTTAATTTTTCATCTTATCCGAAGGTGAAATTTATCATGGACCCGGTGATATGTCGACTATTAGGCTAATAAAAGTTTGATCCATATTCTGGTGCATTCTTAACTGCACCACAGGTTGAAGCCCGCTATCTTACTTAATGTTTACTGTACTGCAGGTTTCGAACCCGTTCCTGGCCTGGTGTTTCTAGCACCATGCCCAGCCAGCTAAGCTAGGTGCTTAAGTAGTTATTGCATATACTTCAGTCATGGCAATATACAGTTTCTGATACACGTATCTTGGACACTGGTGTGCCACACTTCGTACATAAAATCTAAGCAAAGCCCATCGCATTATTTAGTTTAGCGAAATTATGTGAGTTCGGGCCGGACAAAAGAAAATGTTTCAAGCCTGTGATTCTATAGTGTTTACAGCACTGCAATTTTGAACCTACACCCGGTGTTTATAGCACTTAGAATTTACAAGTTAGGTTGAACGATGTATATGAGCCCTATCGAAAGGAACGCGCTTGCCAGTGTGGAGTTGATCCTGATTTGGCGAGCTACTGCAAGAGCTTAATTACCTGAAGGAATTCTCTACCCCCAATATCCGAATCTAGCGTATACGTACCTCTGCATGCGCACTGCTATTTCGAAGACGGTATTGTTGCTAGCAGCAGCATGGTGCTGACGACGATAAGCCGGGGTCTGAAGAAATCGAACGCCTTAAGGGCTTAGGGCTTGCAGTTCTTAGGACGAGGGCTTGACATGTACAGACTGGAGCTATGGTATATAACCCCCACAGCAAGTGATGAAAACCCAAATTTCGAGTTTTCATGCACCGCTTACTACTGTACCGAGCACAGTGGTTGGGTAGTCTGTCATCCGGCTTTTGGTCGCTGGCGCTACCGCAAAAATCCTAGCAAGCCGTCTGACAGACTAGTGGTTGGGACGGGGTTCGCGACTGATATCTTTTTGAATGGGATAAAGTTCGCCTGACAGGTTTAGAATTGGATGGGGTTAACCTGATTGATGGTGAAGGGTACTAAGACGGAGTTTGGACCGAGTGAAGTCCTAAAGCCCTAATGCTGTACCCAGAGTGCCAGCAAATGCAGTTTCAAAGGCTTGGAAGGAGGAGCGCAGCTAGAACCGGTGGTGGTGGTGGAAAGGGTGGACCGGCTTCAACTTCCTCTGCAGTTGTGCCATTGGGTCCTCTTCGCATGTAACTAGTCTTTTAATCTAATTGCTTGTCCCCGCTATCTGTACACTGAGCTGACATTTTTCCCACGCCGGATAAATTGAACTGACACTGACAGCCTGTTGAGAAACCTGGGACAGACTCCCCGCTGACAGCTGACGTCCCAACAATTGTGCTCGGTACAGTACTTCAGAGAAGGCCCACACGGCTTGCAAAGAGCTTGCGTAGGGTTTTATGTGACGAAGAGGCTACTTTAGCTGGTTAGAGGGTCCGGCTTATATAAAGACCAGGGATGATGAGAATCTATGAATGATATCTAAATCCCTAGTAACAAACGTGGTACGCGAGTAATGGAAGATGAAGTTCCCGTGTCCTGTTACTGTCGAACCGTCATTGGTGAGAATGCATAATTCTTCAGAGTTGCGAAATTAGCGTTCTGGCTGTGTAAGTTCGCTGGGCGCAGCTATGCATCATTCCACAAATATGCAGCCTTTCATTCAACGATCACCCAGGCTCATGGAAGCCGTCTGACACTAGATGAAATATGGTAACCCATAACATTCCACAGCAGATTGTGAGATGTCGAAAGTAGGTACTACTGCATGATGCGCAGCTTTAACTCTGCCATGCACACCTCTCCTGCATCATGTGCGCATATGAGGAGCATAAACAAACTTTGTTCACCCCCATGTCTCAAAATAAGCGGCAATCTCAGAAATGACTGTTAAGCTTCAGTCAGAGAATGATTCCAGAACAAAGTTCAAGAGCGAGCTCGAGTTATCGCCCCCATTTATGACTAGACTCCAGACACAACTACTTATGTACTCAGCCTCACCCCAACTGCATTCCCAGGGGCAACAAGGCACGCATGGCGTCCAATTGCTGCAGCGCTTTGCCCCAACATCTTGATTGCCTCAGGCGTTTCTGCTCTCATAACGTTAACAAGCGAGAGCGCATAAATTCTGCTTGGGCCGTACGTATTTTATAAGAAGATACCGAGTAGCCCAATTATCGAATAGATTCCCACAATAATGGCCGTTTCCTCAGTGCAACGATGCTCCATCACAAGAAGGCTTTTGATCGTCATAGTCACAGCTCTGCTCGTCTCCACCGTTTCCAGCCAGCGCGTAAACTTCACCATGTGTTATTACGAGAAGGTGAAATCCCTCAACACCTCCGACCTATCAGACAAACGCCAGTCCTTCTTGTACGACATAACAGGTACCAAACGTCTAGAAGCCGACAAGCCGTATCTCTCTCTCTTGGGCTGCGCCGAACTTTGCGGCCACAGTGATCCAATGGCCGAGCAGATCTGGTCTGCGAGCGAAATCGGAGGGCGTTTCATCGCGTTTATTATCCCAGTGATCGTTCTTGCGGGACGCTTCTCGTATAGTGCTGCCGGTCTGAAAAACGCCATCTTCACCTTTATCCACCTCATCGGCGACCCAATCGACTCTTCGTGGAGCCTTCTCACACGGCAAGAGGTGGCGAGAAGGAACTGGATCCTCGCAGTCGAATGGTGGTCACAGAATCCGAAACATGTGGCGACTGTGTTTACCGTTTTTGATCAATGGCTCCAGGACCCGCTTAAACACCTTTCAACGAAGCCGGGTCACGACACCCCCCAAAGTCCAGGCACGAGACAACACGACCCGCTTAACTCTCCGTTTTTATTTAAATTGCCTGAGGAAGGGACGAAAGCACGAACTCGAGTGCTTGGATATATCAAAGAGGCTTCTAGGAAAATAGGAACGCTAAACTCGAACACGCTAGTCAGTAGTTGGTTGCTGGTGATATGGTTCGGGGGAGCGCTGGCCGGGGCTTTTGTTAGGACTGCTACCCAAGAGACCAATAACCAGACTGCACACACCATCGCCGTAGTCATGTTATTTTCGTTCCTTGTGTTTGCCGTGATTGTCCGTGGCCACACCGGCGACTTCAAGCACCGCGAGCACGTCCTGTGGGAGATGATGAAGCTCCAGCAAGACACTGGAAATTTGCTACCAGAGATTGACGACAAAGCGGCAGAGTTGTATGTCGACGGGAAACCATACTCGGGAGTCATAAAGTCGTTCCGTCCAGTTAAGACTCTCAAATTCATTGGAAAGCGTCAGCACCGAAGCGAATGGCTATTGTTTGGAATCTCTCTCGCCTCTGTCTTCATCGGATGCGCTGCAGCCTTTTGTCTCTCCTGGTTTACACCTTCTCAGGGCTTTGGGTGCCGCGCTGCAGCATGGCTTTGCATCTTTCTTGTGTGGTGTTCAAGCTGTGGTCTCACAGCATGGTTTGGCCGCCTTGCGAACGGAGATGTTAAGAAGCATTGGTATATGACTATCGTCAAGGACTTCCTCTGCATGTCATTCGTAGTAATATTCGTCGGCTTTGCGCAGGCGGGGATGATGAATAACTGCTATTGCAGGGCAAGTGTCACCTTCCAGCCACACAAACGGGGGGTAATCGATATTGGTCCCGTAGATCAGAAGCAGCGGAGAGATTCGCTTTTTCTCTGGATCACGACACCGCTTTTGGGGATGGCGTTGATTGGGGTATGTTGCTTTGTCGCTGGGTTACAAGGAGAGAACGCTAGGATGTTGTTTGAAAGATCTAGTGAAGAGGCGGCGGCAGAACTTAGAGCACTGATGAATGATGTTGAACGCTGTGGTGGAAGGGAAGGCGGAGGGAGAGACGACCCCAATATATCAGGGGATGAGCGGTCTAGGCTCATTTGCCCAGACACCAACCCAGCATATCCATTAAAAACACTACCTAGCGATGGCACCAGATCCGAGTCTACGAGAGATAGTTAGATTGGAGGAACCGAGGTTCTTATGGGGACTCCATGGATTAGGGAGCTTCTTGAGTACCAACACTGAGATGAAAAGTAAACAAGATGCATAATATAATCATCTGGAACGTGTTGACAGTCAGGATTACAGAGGAAGAAAGCCAGCGAGGATGAACCGGGGGACAATGGGCGATGTTTGTTGAAATGTATTCTACATACTTCTTAAACATAATTGTAATGTCAATAGTGATTTTTCAACAAAAGATTATGATTATTGTGGGTGTGGCGGGCCCCCACAATAAACTGGCCGAGGTTTAAGCACCACTCCCCACAGGGAAATTTTTGTAGTTTAGACGGTAGCTCTATTCTTGTTCCTTTTCGTAGTTGAGACGGTACTGAGAACTACAGGTGACTGAAGCCCACCCGCGTACATCATCGCCACTTTAACCATCGTGACGATACCCCGCATTCCCCCATATCGTAGCATCGCTCGAGTGACCCACGATAAAGTATTACTGTGCTACTTGCTGTCTGTACGACATTACACATTTGAAGAGAGTCTGAAAGGAATAAAGGATGGAGAAGACTGGAGCGAGCTAGGAGACAAAGAGGAGTCAATTTAGTGTAGATTCACCACTTCTATCGATATCCGTAACATTAAACATTAAAGCTTTGTCAGAAGTAAGAGTTAAGGGTAGGGTTAGTAATCAAATCGGAAATTTGGAGTAGAGTCCGGCGTCTGAGGCAATAATCGCACTAGGTTACCGACGCTATTAACTATCTCAATCAGCTTCACCGTGTGCACGGGGAAGTGTATGTAAAACATACTAAGTACCTAGAATCCAGAGAACTCAAATAGAACAAAGGACCTACCTCACACTAATTCAGCAAACAACATTGCTATTAATGGGAATGTCGTAAACTAGTGCTAATTTAACGAAAGATTAATTCATAAGTGATAAGTTCGACAAAGGTGAAAGCATACTCTATCTAGCACTCTAGCTACACAGACGAAGAGATTCAAACCGACCTTGAAGCTTGGAACACTAGAACGTTAACGTTGATGCTCCCTGGTCATGTTTTGTCCCCCAGGAAAATCTTGGAGCCTGGTTTTAGTACATCAATGTATCTCGAGCTGCTTCTCCTAAAGATGCAGGCTACACATTGAAACCGACTGTATCCACTGGATACCGTTTGACGGGCTTGTCGAACTGTTTACCAATACAGCCCTCCACCATATGAACATCATTTGCGGGATGGAAGCTTCCTCTAGTGTTTATTTACGGTAATACTAACAGCACCAAAACTGAGGTACGTATGTACACGCTCGCAAAATGTGTTGGGGACGTCGACAAAGGAAGAGGACCTGACGGAACTTGAGGAATTGGTAGGAGCGGCTCAACAATGAAGATAATATAGAATTGAGTGACAATATATTTCGTGGATCTTCGCAAGGACCCCTAGGGCTTATCAATTTCACGTTTCTTTAGAGAGAACGTACTCTACCTTTTGAATGTGTATGTCAAGACCAGATTGATTTTTTATTTTTTTCACGCAATACCACTCCTCTTTCATACGATGATCTGGAGTTAAATAAATGCAGCACAAATTTAGCTACACTGCAATCCAAAAAAATTGCAAAACGGTGTACAACTCATGGACTTATTTGCTTTCGTTCCCAGAATTTTTCGTCGCTGTCGAGTTGCTCTCGTAAACCAAAAATTTGCCTTGCTCGGCAAATAGTGAAAAAGTGAAAGTCTGGGCACGAGAGCACTGACGGATGGTTTTCGAGCGTAGGACTTATTTTTTGAGATTTTCAAAGAATTCATGGGTTGCAGCAACTTGGCTTGGCACTGAGCCTGGAATACTCTAGGTACGTTCTCTCTGTTGTCGATATTGGTCTGTACCTGGATTTCTCTGGAGCACCATGGATGTGTTGATTCATCCTGACAACGTGGGCAAAATTTCCATGGTTGGAAGTGGAGTCGAGTGAAGAATCATGCTTTGGGCTTTTGTCCCTATGCGCTCTACGTTCAGTGACCGTGAATACCACACTCCGTAAAATAGGTACGTACATTGAACTATGTGTCGTAAGTTACCAACCAAACAGCCGCACCATGCCATCAACAGATACCAGTCCCCCGTAAGTACCATCCAATTCTTTATACTGTAATAGTTGACTCATTCATACAGGCCCCTTCTCAACCTTCCACCTGAGCTTTTCGATCGCTTCCTTACCAATTTTAGGCTGCCAGACGTGATTCGTCTTTCCTTCACATGTCGCGGTATCTACAACTACACAAATCCAGGCATCTAAAGCTGCATCTCCCGCCTAACGTATCGAATAGCTATGAAGCAGATTAAGCGCATTCTCCAGGAACAACCTCACGGTGACCCATATAAGCGCCACACCATGATAGCCATCCTCAACATTATAGTTAACAACCCCATGTGCGTAGTCTCGTTGAAAAACATGTTGCGCCGCGGGTAGGGAGGCAGCTGAGGAGGCGAATGGAGGAAATTCCCGACCCTGAAACAGATGAATCGGAGGACGAAATTTTAAGCACGTACCCTGGAATCCTTATGAATCTAAACCTGTTGGTGGTCAAAATGTCGGCATTCGGCCTGGAAAAAATGCCATTCCTTGAGGAGCTTTTGCCGCATGGACGAGGCGGCACAACTGGCGATAAACCAGCATGATAGCAGCGCGTTGGTTGTTTTGGGAAAGAACGGATGGGTGAGGATGTTCGACAGCGTGAACCGAGCCGTTTCAATCGCTCTAGACGATGGTGGTGGTCCGCAGGCGATAAAGACACTCGAAGCTGCACTTCGGATTGGATTCTATCATCCTATCCGCTGCCGACAAATATTTCTCTTCTGTGGCAACGGACTGAAGGGAACCCCAGAACTCTGGTACGAAGATCCAGAAGTAACCCATACGACTGTGTTTGAGTTGTGTTCATGGCAACCGCCGGACTGCGAAACCGCGGCAACGATGTTGAGGGTGCTCTTGAGAGCTGCGAAGCAAGGGGATGCATGGCCTCGAACAGCTTCATATGTGGTGGTCTACCTTCGTGCAGCATTTATGGTTGCTTTGAAGGCAGCAGCTCGGGGGGGAACTTCGGTGAGACTGAGAGTGTTGGATGTTTGGATGGAGTGCTGCGAGTCGCTGCTGGTACCCAAAGGTCACCATCAATGAAGATTTGCACTGGAGCTAAGAAATGCTGAGCTGTTGCGAGAGGTATTGTGTACCATGAGTAAGAGCTTAAGGAGGGAATTTTGGCAGTTAAAGGTTGAGTTGGATTAATGTGGCTTGGTTTTCATTGATTGCCTGTGTTCGTGCTGACATGGTTGTATCGGGACATCAATTGAACCTTTTCATTGTGACATGTCCGTCTATCAAAAATACATCGATCTAGTAAACCGCTCTTTTGCTTATCAGGCGGTATGCAAGCTTCTATCGTCAAAAGTTTCCGAGGTACCAATACCAAGTATTCGCGTCCGTTCGTTCGCTCACTTTCTAGACGTCGAGATACCAAACCAACTCCAGCCCGATATCCGCTTGAACGAAGCCTGAGACTTGCCCCCATTACGATCAACAACATCGGAAGCAATCGCCAATAGCTCAGCCCTTACATCCGGCCTGTATCCCAAACTCTGCAGACGACCTCTAGCTTGCGTGAGCCTCATGTGTTCATTCGTAGAACTAACCACCACTCCCCTCATATTCTTTTCATGCTCGCCCGTAGCAACCCGAAGGGTCTGTATTTCGTTTACTAGAGACCTCCCACCAACCTGCAGCCTCTGCCGCTCCTCATCCAACGGCGCAACTTTCCCCGCTTGAAACTCCGCTGCCGCCTTCGCAAGCAGCTTCGACTCTTCCAGCGCGTGAGAAGACGAATTACACAGCCGATTGAAGCCTTCGTCGATCAGTGCCATCCGCGTCCCCAGTCTTGCCACCATCTGCGATTTCCGCAGCGCAACTTGACTTGCGTCCACCCGCCCACGCTTCCAGAATGGTCGGGAGTCGAGGGAGTGAAGTTCCCGATCGGCTTTTTGGATTTCGGATGTGAGCTGGAAGGCGAGAGCTAGGGTTTCCCGGGCGTTGTGTTCGATTAGTCGTGAGTTGCGCGCGACTGTGGATGAGCTTTGGGTTACGAGTGTTTGCAGCTGCGCTGTGCAGTCGTTGATGGAGCATTGGATGTGGTTGCGGCGGCGTTGGAGTTCAGCAGTGGAGGCTACGGGGAAAGTTGATGTGGTGTTTTTTTGTGGGAAAATCTGGGGGGCACGACGGCGAAGTCGGCCTCGTCGAGGAGGCGTGGGGATGGGGTTTGGGTGTTGATGAAGAGATGGACGGCGCTGTGGGTGAGCGGAAGGGGGTGGTGGAGGACGCCGAAGTCGGATTTGTTTGGACGTTGGAATGGGTGTTGGATGTCGCGGGACGAATGGGGGACTCTGTGGTGAAGCGGGTCCTGGTGGGGGAGGACGGCGGAGACGGTTACGTTGGGGAGACATCGGGACTTGAGGTATGAACGGGAGGGAGGTTTACACTGTTACAGCGGAGCTCAATAACGACGGAGTCGGACTGAAGGGCAGCGACATGATAAGTCTGGAGATACATAATTCCCAAAGATGAGTACCAAGAATTTTGCTCGCCGTTGCCTATACTTTCGTTCAGCGGGCTAAGCTCCGCAGCAGTGTTGGATTACCGTTACGTGCGGAGGGAGCCGTGTGGCGTCTGGGGCGCAGAAATCGGACGTGGTTGATTGGTACTGTTTCGAACCCGCTGTTGCCAGCCCCATCAGAGTACTCAGAACTCCACATAGCATGAACACGTTTCGAGGTACCTCACCACTGTCGAACTACACGAAGATACATGGCACTGGCTTATGCTGTAGTACCGAGCACTGCGCAATCAGGGCGGTATTTAGAATTCCTTGGTATGAGTCTTGCAAATGAATCAAAGCACTGTGTCAGTGTCCTATATTTGTCCTCATGGGAGATGCCTTGAAAGATTTATCAGCTGGGTACGCGTATGTGCACAGCCCCGCGGTCTCCGCCTCAAGTCGTCTCATTAATTATATGAATTCGATATTAGTCGGATCAGATCTGCATCGATTTCCTCCATAAAAAAACTACCCAACTTCCATCCAACCTATATCCAAGCTACAGTAAACATGGCCGACATCATCGAACAGATGCGCCGGCGGTACCTGGAGTCGATGGACTGGTCTCCCGCCTTCAAATCCGGGATCACCGCGATCGAGGCACTGGGGCGGTGTCTAATCGTAACCTCCCACCCTTCCGCCGCACTCATTAAACTAGGTGAGGAGAGTGGATACGTAAGAGAGCGGCTTCCAGTCCTGCTCCACGACTGCGCGGTAATGGGAATGGATACGTTCATGGACACTCAGATGCGGATGTCGACCATTGTCAGGGAGGCAACAGAGCTAATGGAGCCTTCTGGGCCGGTAATCTCCCTACTGCACTTTAGCATATAATACTAACACTTCGAAAGATTGGGAAAATCGTAGGGTATCTCCAGCAACCCCCATCTGCGCGTGTGCAGCGCGATATCCAGCGGGAACGGAAATATCTGGTCGAAACGTACAATGACTTTTTCAAGCAGCTGGGGGCTATTACTGAGAAATGGGATGAGTGGAAACACTCTACTAATGAATTGACAAGAATTGCGCGAGGACAAACAGGTAGGTGTAGCCAAAAACGAAACATCTGTGTACGAATGTTGACGCGAGGGATTACAGGATACACTGCGGAAGCGACGGAGCGGATAAAGTTGGACATGGACTTAACGGATGTCCGGATGTCCCAGAGCCACCATGAAATGCAACAACTCGAAAACCAGGTTAATGAGCTGAAGCAGAAACTCACTGAGGCTAGAGCTCGTTATACCGATAAGCTCGGTAAGAAGCATTCCCGCTGGTTTCCAAGATCCGCCCTGACTTGAAATTCCAAATCTAGCGGTGGAGAATAGAGTTCAAAAGCGCTGGTTGTCTAGCAAAAAAGCAACGAGAGAGATCGAAAGACAAGTGCGGATAATGCAAGACCGGTACAACGCCGCGAAACAGGAGCAGCTGGCACAGAGCGAAAAGTTTCTTGAGAAACAGATTGAAGAGTTCCGCCTGCGTTCGAATCTTAACGGGCTCGTGAACAAGAGCGAGAAGCTGGTGGGTTTTCCGGGTTGCACTTGTCGCTGTGACGCATGCTAAGGATGAAAATAGAAATGCATCATGAGATCCCTCCGCAACGCTTGCGACGCGCTTCAGAACGTCATCGTCAATGTCCGCCAATTTGTAGCCTTCTTCGAAGACTTGGTCAACCAGGTGAAGATTCTGGATCGGGATCTTGAGCGGCTAGGCAATGTTATTGATGATAATGAGGAGGAGGGGGATTTCATTGACGCAGGAGAAATCAGAGAGGTGAGTTATCCGCAGCCGTGAGAACCTCCCGCGCTCATCTCATCTCCGATAGGAAACACTACAAGACGCAATCCGCCTCCGCGCCTCGTTTGCCATCATCCGTCTCATCGCAAATATCTACGGCGAAGTTTCAACCAAGTACTTCATGCCCGGCATCCAAACCGTCTATCAGCTAGGCTCGACCTGTTGCCACAATCCTGAGCTAGAACAGGAACGGAAAGACAAAGATCTGATCAGCTATTCGACTGCTGCCCATCGCGACGTCGAGGCTATATGCAAACAGGTGATCCTCCCGCTTCATACTTGCGACATTGACATGCTGACACATCCCAGCGACACTCGGAAATGAACCATGGGTTGAACTCAATGGTAAAGGCAATTGCCAAGTCCACACCGCGGAAAGCTATAGAGGATTCGAGGCCTCCGACGTCGCCTTGGTGGAGACGTTGGCTGGTCTCGAAGGCGCAAGCGCCGGTGCCACCAAGAGCTGATACTATAGCGGTTGCTCGACAGCCTGCCAGTGTTCATGCGGTGTATGAGCTAGGTAATGAGGGTAGCGGAGCTCAGCGGCGGACGAATAGGCTGAGGAGGCGTTATATAGAGTAGATGGCTGAAAGGTTGCAAAGGGAACACACAAATCAACCTCATAGAAATCTGCGAAATACCCACTGGGTTGAGACCCGGACGATCACCCGGGCTGGGTTTGGGTTCTATCTCGCTAAGTACTTAACTTATAGGAGTGAGGAATAGGTTTGTGCGTAGGTTGTTGAGTTGGTATGGCCTCGTACCCCTTGGATCTCACGTGATTTTATACTAACCGAAATGGTGAGTCTGATCCAAATTGGGATCATGAAAAAAGTGAGGTGAAAGGGCCTGGAGACATGACTCCACC
>Ga0307512_10003995_pt1 | contig 16475 bp, 10 predicted proteins | sample 14_EM_MG_FD_200267 | JGI IMG/M metagenome (GOLD analysis project Ga0307512, IMG submission 200267) | Populus trichocarpa ectomycorrhiza microbial communities from riparian zone in the Pacific Northwest, United States - 14_EM | ecosystem: Host-associated > Plants > Roots > Unclassified | place...
TTTGGTTCCTTTCTGAATAACCTAAAATGCAAGCTACTGTTGGAACAAGTAAGTAGAATTTAGACCCTAGTGAAAACGGATGCTACAGCTACTTACTAGGTACATATTAGCACAGTCGCATTATAATATACATAGCACTGAGTCATAATACGACAAAGATTATACTAGAGAAGGTGCATGATATCAACCATGATCAGACATAACATCTCAGTGGCTAATATTTCCAGTGGTGGATAATTGAAGAGATAACTTTCCTGTCTTGTGATAAGGAATACAATGGATACCATAATTGATTGTCCAACTTAATTCCTTGCAAACTGAAGAAACTAAGACGTGCTTCTAATGAAAATTTTAGAATATAGGAAGGACTTAATTGTTGTTTTATATGTTGTCAAGGAAAATAAGAAGAATAAGAATAACAAGAACAAGAGATCTTAGAGGAGCCTAAGTTCAATATTATTTGACTGAAAGCGCTTGTAAATCTGAAATTCATGATAAGATATGTACAGGCAGGTATAAAAATAAATTTCTGATGGAAACACAAGAAGTTAATCAACCAAATTTTATCTGTAGCTTCATGCACAGTTCCATCTGCAAGCACAATGATCTAAAATGTCATGCAACTAGCAATATCTCAGAACTGCAGGGTTAATATAACAGGTGCAGCCACTTTGATATATGCAAGAAATTAGGAAAACGATAAAAATCCAATTGGGCTACAGGTACTAACAATTGACAAAGTTAGTTCTTCCCATGCAGTAACAATAGTCTTATAACAAGATCTGCACAGCATGAAATAGAAAGATATATCTCAAAACAATCAAGACATGCAGCCTAAGAGCATGCTGCCTTAGCTTAGCTGGTGAAGTCACTTGACATCACACCAAGCAACCTGGGATTTCATCCCACTCACATCCGAGAGGGGGGAGTTTACCCTCAAATTGAGTAGTCCAGCGCACAATAGGCCTCCAACAAAGTTTGTGTGTGTGTGTGTGTGTGTGTTTAGTGAGAGAGAGAGAGAAAGAGAGAGCTTTCAATTCAAAATTTAGATCTACAGGCATATGTAGAAACTCTTACAAATGGTATAGATTGTCAGTAAGATAGGGGCTGGCATTATTTAAAGCCATATTAATTATAGAATTCTAATTGTATGCTAATTATATAGTTGTATATATGGTTTCCATATTTAGCTAGGTTGGAGTTGGAAATAATTAGGGATGTATTATGTTATTTGGTTCTATATAATGGAAGGAACTCCTATTAAGAGGCATTCAGACAAAACTCATTGTTTCTATCATGGTATCAGAGCCTAAACATTCAAATTAGGGCTGTCTCATCCTATAGTTACTGTCAAAAGGGTTAGAATTGTTGAGTGTCTGCTAGGAGGGTGGTTTGGGATCATTCCATTGATCTTTTTGGCTGTCGGCAAATTTTGTAGCCCCTTTTAGTTGTCAGTGTAATCTTAGGTGTTATTGCTCGAATCTAATGTCAAAGTGGATTGGACTTTTCAGGTTGTCATTTACAAGGTTTGAACTTAATTCTATACAGTTGATTTGTTGTTGTTTTGGTGATTTGGGCTTGCTGAGTTGTTGTTTAACTACTAGACTTTGGACTTGTTATTTTTTGGTATCATGACCACTAGTGATTCATAGTCCTTGGGGGTGATATTCACGGGTAAGGTTTATTCTGCCTGCGAGTTCCAATTTCATTTATTTGTTACGGGGAAAGATTTACAGGGCCACATAGTAGAAGTGATCCGACTCCTACTAGGGATTCAAAGTTGGCTTAGTGAAAGATCAAAGATGCTAGAATCATGACCTGGATGTTAGCCACTATTGGCATTCTGGTTGTTCTACATATGAGGACTACTAAGAATGTGGGAATATCTGAAAAAAGTCTATAGCCATAACAACATGGTTCGATGATTTCAATTGGAGTATGAAATTGCAAATTATACTCATGAAGATCTCTCCATACAGGAGCATTTTACTAGATTTCAGATCTTATAGGAAGAATTTGCTAATATAATTTATGCAAAGATACCTGATGGTTCTCTCGCTGCAATTAAGGAGGTTCATGAACAGAGCAAAAGAGATCAGTTTTAAATAAAATTGCAACCGAGTTTGAGGTTGCTCCATCTAATTTGATGAATCGCGATCCCTTTTCTTCTTTAAATATGTGCTTTGGGGAGTTACTTTGTGAAGAGCAACGTCTTGCTATACAGGCTACCTTCCAGCAAGACAAATTACCCACTAAAGTCATTGATTATGCTACTCACGTGAAAGGGAAAGATAAAGACATGCAAAAAGTTTAATGTTATAGCTACAAGGAATATGGGCATATTGCTACTCGTCGTGTGAAGAAATATTGTAATTATTGCAAGAAACCAAGACATATTATCAGAGACTACCCTACTCGTCCTCGTCCTCGGAATCATCAGGCTACAGTTAGTTCTTCATCTTCTACTACTAGTGATTCATCTATCCTTACTTCTGAGATGGTCAAGCAGATAATTATTTCTGTTTTTTCAACCTTGGGACTTCAAGGTAAAAATTTCATATCATTAAAATATTGGCTTGTTGATTATGGTGCATCTAATCATATAATTAGTTTTGTTGACACTATTCACAATATTTGGTCATATTCAGGATCATTATAAATTACAATTGCTAATGGTAGTCAGTTACTTATTCATGATGTTAGAGATAACAATTCCTATGTTAAAGATGTATTTGTATCTCTTGAACTTTTCACTAGTTTTATATCAATAGGCCAGTTGGTTGATGATGATTATGATGTTTTGTTTTCTTGTTATGATTGTCTTGTGCAGGATTAAGGTGTCCGAGAAGATACTCGCGAAGGGGCCTAAAGTTGGGCGATTGTTTTTTCTGCATTTTTCCATTCCTCCAATTATTTTTATGGCTTGTACTACTGTAAATCATAAAAGTAAAATATGGCACAAACATTTGGGTCATCCTAAACCTGTTGTCTTATCTCATTTAATAAACTCTAGTTTGTTAGGCAATAAAGATCAATCTTCCTCCTATATTTTTTTTTTATTGTTCCACATGCAAATTAGGTAAGAGTAAGTCTTTTTCCTTTCCTTCTCATAGTACTCGTGCTGAAAAACATTTTGATTTGATTCATAGTGATGCGTGGGGTATTTCTCCAATTATATCTCATGCGCATTATAAATATTTTGTTACATTCATCGACGATTACAACAAATATACCGGGATTTATTTTCTTCATTCTAAATGTGAGGTATTTTCTATCTTTCAACGATATGTTGCTTATGTTGAAACTCAATTTTCTTCGGGTATTAAAGTTTTAAAGGTTTGATTCGAGTGGGGAATATGTCTCGTGGAATTTCATGATTTTCTTAACCAAAAAGGCATTGTCTCTTAGCGTTATTGTCTCTATACACCTCAACAAAGTGGTGTTGTTAAACGTTAAAATTGCCATTTGCTAGATGTTGCTTGTTCATTATTGCTTGAATCTTTTGTAGCCTTGTCCATGGCAATCCATCTAATTAATAGATTACCCTCTAGTGTTTTGAAATTTAAGACTCCTAATTATCATCTTTATCAACAACATCCTCATTATCTTAACATGCATACCTTTAGACGAGTTTATTTTGTTCATTTGTCTTCTCATGAACGCAATAAAATGTTTGCTCAATTTCTTAGATGCGCTTTTATGGGTTATATTATTTTTCACAAAAGTTATGCTTGTTATGATCCATGCTCTTAAAGATTTTGTATATCTCATCGTATTGTTTTCTTTGAAAATCAATATTTCTTTCCCATTCATCTTGCATTTGCACCTGAGATACATGTTCTTCCATACCTTGATGACTTGCCTTCTACTCCTAAATTGTTTAAGCTTGGATTTGTGTATAGACAATGACACCCAACCTTGCCTCTTTTTGAGCCTGAGCCGTCATTTGAGCTTGTTTAGACAATGCCTTTTGTGACTGAGCCGAATTCCGACCCTAGTCCTTATTGTTCTACTACTCCTGATCGGTATGGATTTTCTCTTACATTCTTTCATGCTACTTTGTCATCCATTCCGATTCCTACATGTTATTTTGAGGCAGTTAAGCATGAATGTTGACGCGAGGCAATGGTAGACGAGCTTCACGCTCTTAAAAATAATTATATCTAGGATGTTGTTCCTTGCCCAGCAACTGTTTAAAGTTATTGATTGTAAATGGGTTTACTCGATCAGACTTCATTTTGATGGGACTTTGGATCGATATAAAGCGTGGTTGGTTGCTCTTGGTAACAAACAGGAATATAAGGTGGACTATGAGGAGATTTTTGCTCTGATCAGTAAGATGACTACAAAATGGATTGTTATTTCGATTGCTGCTTCATAAGGTTGCCCGCTTCATCATATTGATGTCAAATACATCTTTCTCCATGGTCATCTTAAAGAGGAAGTTTACATGACACTACCTCCTAATCTGATCTTCAACTCTTCCTCGAATGTCTGTAAGTTGAAGCGCTCATTATATGGACTGAAACAAGCTCCTTAAACTTGGTTTGACAAATTTCACACCACCTTGCTTCAGTTTTCTTTTCAGCAAAGCAAGTATGTCTCTTGTTTCTTTGCAAGACCTCTACGGGTGTTGTTCTTCTCCTTGTCTATGTTGATGATATTATTATTATTGTGATGGATTCCGTCTTGATTACCCATTTCAAGCAGCATCTTCAGGCCTCGTTTCATATGAAGGATCTTGGTCTACTTGCGTACTTCTTGGGGTTAGAGGTTCACATCAATCCCTCTAGTATATTCCTAAATCAATATAATATATGCGGGATTTGATTACTTTGACATGTCTTTAGGATACCTCCTCTGTGAATACTCCTTTTGAGGTTAACGTGAAATATCATCGTGAGGAAGGCAACCTCATTGATCCTACCGTGTTTCGTCAACTAATTGGGACCTAAATTATTTAACAATCACACAACATGGTATCTCTTTAACGGTTTTGTAGGTTAGCCGGTTTATACAATCTCTACATGATCTACATTTAGTTGTTGTTCGTCGTATCATTTGATATCTCAGAGGCTCACCTAGTCATGGGTTGTTCTTTCCTGTCAATACTCCTTTTTCACCTTATTGTATGTAATGATGCTGATTGGGTTGAATGTCTCGATACTCGTCTCATATTTCTTGGCGACTCCTTGATCTCTTAGAAGAGTTAGAAGCAGGCACGCGTGTCCAAATTCTCTACAGAATCCGAATATCATGCCATGTTTGCTGCTTGTTCTGAAATTATTTGGCTATGTGGTCTACTAGTTGAGCTTGGCTTCTCTAAGCTCAACCCCATTGCTCTTCGAGGAGACAACACGAGTGTCATTCAAATTGTGACCAATCTTGTTATTCATGAGTCGTACAAAGCATATTGAAATGGACTGCCATTCTAGTCGGGAAGCTGTGGATACTCGGATTATCACTCTTCCGCATGTTTCCATTGATCTTCAGCTTCCTGACATATTTACCAAGGCTATAACCCGACAGCGCCATCAATTTCTGGTTGGCAAATTGATGCTTCTTGATTGACCAGCATCAATTTGAGGGGGGTTTCAATAGATATGGGATGGCATTATTTAAAACCATGTTAATTATAGGATTCTAATTGTATGCTAATTATACAGTTGTATATGTGGTTTCCATATTTAGCTAGGTTAGAGCTAGAAATCAGCCTTGTAATTAGAGATGTATTATGCTATTTGGTTCTATGTAATGGAAGGAACTCTATTGAGAGGCATTTAGACAAAACTCATTGTTTTTGTCATAGATGGTGGTTTATACCTTTTAAGAAGAGGAAATCTCTCTGGTCCAGAAAATAATCTCACGATAGACTGTAAAACGTGGCCTATCTTCATTGCTTTGGACTTAAGTGCCTTCATAAACTCCACAAATTCTTTATATTCTGCGGCGTTAAGTTTCTCTTTAACCTGTAGGGAAAAAAAGTTGGTAAGCCATAACAAAAGGAGTTTGAAGACAATTTGTTAAAAGGAAAACGTAAATAAAAATAAAATGTTTGTCAGAAAGTTTGTTTTATATTTTTCCTATTTCTAAAATTTAAAAAAAAAAAAAAGATGCAGCAGAAATAGTCTGAAAACTCAAAAGCATGGTACAGGAGAACTCATTCTTATGGGGAAAATTCATCCCTGCAGAAAATTTTTGACATGTTTCAAAAATACAAGAAATTGTATTATATTCAATCACCACCACCTACCCTTCTATCCACCAGCTTTTTTTCTCTTTTTCTTTTACAAACTAATTGAAAATGAAATACACTCTTGAGGCACCTGAAATACCCATCTTTCCTTTCCACCAAAATAATAATTAAGGCTTAGCTTAGAAAAGATGGCTGTAACTTTAAAAAGTGAAAAAAAAATAACTAAAAGAAAAAAGCTTAAATAATTAAAGCTTAGCTTAGAAAAGATGGCTATAACTTTAAAAAGTTAAACAGAATTACTAAAAGAAAAAAGCTTAAACATATCAACGCTAAAGGTAATAGCAGGAGCACAGAGCTTTTCTGAGGCCAAGAGAATATGAGCAACATATAAATCTGGAGTAAAGAAAGCAGAGTTATCACTTGGTTAAACATGATCCACTGGAATAACATGATAGAACAGGAATAAAAATCCAAGCACAGCTTAAGATGTTATGATCCACGCTTCTTTTCTTTTCTTTTCTTTTTCTTTTTTTTTTTTTTTGCCTGTTCCATGGGAGGTTATAATCCTTATAGTACATTAAACACCTAAACAGTGAGTCCAGCAGGACTCGATCCATGGAAAGCCCAATGAGTGGGCAAGGTACACACCATCCAGCTACAAGCCTGTGGTGTGTGTTCTATCTTTGGCAGCTTTTATTTCAGTTAGAAACTGAGCAGGTATTAGTCACCATTCCAGGGAGTACTTGAAAAGGAAAAATGCCAAATTCAGGCTTAGTTAGGTTTCATGGTTGAAATCATTTCACCTGAATGAGAAACGCTGATCCTCTTGTTTGCTCATCATCGCGAGGCACAGAAGTAGACTGAACATCTTTGTTTTTTTGAGTGAGAATCTCAGCATCCTTATGTGTGATTGCATGATCTTTAATTGGCAATGTTGAGCTAACTTGAGCATTTTGCCTGCCTTTATTTGCAGAAATCAGTGGATTCTCTAGTTTTACCAAACTAGAAAGGGAAAGGGGGGCAATTGATTGTGACCTTTCAGCACTGGATGCATGCTCATGGGTATTTCCAATCTGACCAGTTGAATACTCTGCATGAAAAACTTTTCGCTTCTTTGCAGAACATGGCACCAGCTCCTTTCTGCTTTGACTTTCATCCATTAAAGATTTACTAGTCAAATCAATCATCTCAGCATTTTGATGTTGTATATTTATCCTCCCAGGAATTAACAATTTTTTCTCATTATAGATTTCACTGCGCGAATGATTTAATTTGAAATCCTGACTTTCCTTGAAGGGAGAGAGAGAAGAGCGATTGGCAGGAAAAATGTTCTCTGATAGGCTTGAATCCTTGCCTCTTTTAGCTTCAAGTAAAGAAGATAATGATTTTGAAGAGCAACCCTGATCCGGTGTCCTCTGTAGACATGCATGAGCAAGAAAAAATTCTTAAGAGAACAACACTCAAAAGATGTAAAAACATGTGTGGTCACATTATCCTGGATGTACCATAGAAAGAAAACTGTCCAGGTAAAATTTGTCCAAAGGCTGTGTGTTCTTTTCTTCTTTGATATTTTCTGCAGGAGAAACACAACCAAAAGTTGCAAAATCAATTGGTTAACTTGAGGAAAAAGAAAATGCAATAAAGGAGCTAATTCACTATATATAAAGAGATGTCTTCCTCAAACTACTAGTATTTTTTTGAGGAGCAGTGTCATTCGTGCTAACCATAATAAGGATGAGTCATCCCTTATTATGAGAAGGGAGGTACAAGAGCAATCCCTAGGGCCAGATAGACTGCCAAATATTTTCTAGCAAACAGAATAGGTAACCCCAAACAACAACCATGAAATTCATGACATTGAGAAACTAGAAGATACTTTACCAGTGTCTTCCCTTGGTATTGACCTAAGCTTTGCAGCATCACGACTTCCTCCATCTCGGAAAAAACGACTCAATGTAAAAACCACATCCCCAAATTTAGAGTGACACTGAAAACATAGAAGACAGTACTTATAACAGCTGTCAATGAAAAGGGTTATTTCACTGACAAAAGAAGAAAGCTATGGAGATTGGAGACCAAAAGGGTTGTTCCAAAACCTGCAATACATACCTTGATGTGAGGCTGTATCCAAAGTGATATTTGGGTCTGGCGATTACGATGTTCAAACCTGCCCATGATTCAAAAGTTGAGTCAATCCCACAAAAATCTAAAGTTTATAACGATGTGCTCAAAGAAAATTTCAGAGAAAAACGCATTTGGAGAGCCTTAAATTTTACCATAGAATCCTAGAGTTTAAATCCAGCTGCGCACAGGAAAATTTTGAAAATGATTCATTCACACACAAACAGTTGTAACAAGTGTAATCAAAATCCACGTGAAGGTCAGATGAGTGTGCATTTCAGTGAAGACAACCAATAATAAGTATAAGAAAGAACCTTTCATCACAAAAAATAATTGCTCCATAATCATAGCGATGACGGATTACACGTCCAACAGCCTGATTTACAGCCCGTGATGCCTGTTGACCATACCACTCTTCTCCACTTAGAACCTGCAACTTCAGCATCTAACTCAATTCACAAAATTGTACACATTTTTTGAGATATAATTGACAACCATAATGTGATGTTGGACATTACCTTACATCCATCTCTTTGTGAGTGTGTCTGTCCATCCAAGTATTCACGCTTCAAACGAACCTGACAAGCATAATATAACATGTGACATGAGCTAGAATTACAGATAATCATGTGCCATACAAGGAAATACTGCAGTGTTATAAGGATACATGTTGCCTCTTTCTAGGCAATACACAGTAGCTGTCATACATTGAGCATACAAGGAAATCAAATAGTTTATTTTTTTTTGGGAAACAAATTTTCAGAAACGTGCTCCAGACTTTTCTCCAGTTTTCATGCAGTCTCTCAGAAAATAAACTGTGACTACATCACAATCTCAAACAACTGTAAATATCAACATAAACCTGATTGATTGTGATACCGAGACCAAGTTGAAAGTAGAAAACTCATTATTATCAACATTTGGAGTTAAGAAATCCAAACTCTCATTTTCTGGTAAAAATAAATGCAACTACAAGAATGTTGTAAATGTGAATCTTCAATTTCCCTATGCTAAGAACATATAAAACAATAGGAAGCACAGTAACTAAATTTAAGTCAATGATGGCAAAACCAACCAAATATATAAGTTGCATTAATCTAATTTGTCTGGCCATCAATAGATCATTTAATTGTGAACCACTAACAATTGTAACTTTGTCTCGAGTGATGCTTCAAGAATCAATTAATTCTTTCAGAACTAACAAACATAATTTTTTTAAGAACAGCAACTGAAAAGGTCAAATAGATTAAGCAACTAAGGTTAAGTAAAAACCCAAGAAAAAGCAGGGTAATAGACAAAACCTTAGGATCGGTCCTCATGGCAAATGGCATGCCAGTGATGACAACGGCTCTTCCAGCATGATCAGCAAAATCTAATCCTTCACTCACCTGAGAACCTACTAACAATCAAATATGACAAACAGGTGCAACTCTATAAAAAAAAAAAAATAGCATGCATACATGAAGTAAAAAGCAAAGCACGCAGAAAAGGTTATCAAGCAACCAAACAGCTTATTTTATACAAGTGGAGGTACATATATGCCGGATATGTCAATTTCAGAACTGAAAAATATATTGGGAAAGAGAGAGATCACACAACAGAACATCAACGTATGTGTACTGTTATGTCCCGCGTACATATGGATGATGCGCTATTAAAGTATTGGATGCATCTTAAAATGATTATATTGTTCTGGATAGTTTCAAAGACCTAAGCCATGGAATAAAAAAAATCAAAGCAAGTTTATTCCCCTCTTCACAAGCCAGCATGACATACAGAAACTTACTTGGGTAAGAACATCAAAGAAGAGTTGTTCACAAGTCTGAATGAAGGCATACCTTGCCACGACAAACAGCAAAAAATACTGCACCAGAAGTTGAGGTGTCCTTCAACTTAGCCAAATAGTCCTAGCCAATATATGTAGACAATCACGATATGAATCCAAAAGAACATCCTAGTTGCTGATAGTAAATACAACAAATATGCAATCATGTTGACCTAACTTGTAGGTTGCGTTAGTTACCTCAATTGCAAGAGGAAACAGTGAGGATTGTCTAGGTTCTACAACAGGTTTCTTATGCTTGCAGATTCTTTCCCATATTGTTGTTGAATTTGCCTGACTCTGCAGCAACATAGAATATTTACAGAGATAAAGCTAACATATGTGCTAAACAAACTGCTGTATTTGTATATGATGCCTTACCATATTCTTCCAGCAACTAATGCATTGATCCAGAAGGTAGTAAGATGGAAAGAATACAAGCAGTCCATCAGGTACTATTCGGGCAAAATTGACTGGAAAATAAAATTCACGAAACTCATCATCAGTGGACAATGATACAGATGGAAAAAACGGTTTGGTTGATAAATTGTGTTACATACCAATAGCATTTCCAAGCTCCTGTTTGTATTCTAGAGAATCACGGGTTCTATAAGATGAGTTCAATGAGCGACCTGATGGACCAGCTGGTACAACACCAGCCCATATCTGATTTGAGGATATGACATGAGGGTTTTCCAGCCGAATGGGAAAATCTCTGAGGTGGAACCAAATTCTCTAGTCAGCATCTTTTTAAAGTCACTTAAGTTTTTTACAAGATACAATCTACAAAAAGAGACTCACAGTTTCAACTCTTGTGCAAAAGAATCCAAGGGAGATAATGTTCCGGATGTCAAAATAATAGAGCGAACACCCATGCGAGAGAACTCTTGCATGGCGATTCCGGGATTAAAACACCACCAACTGAGCGTTCTAGATGGCTTACCTGCACAATCAAAATAATGGAATATTGAATATACATACATACATACATACATACATTTATATATATATATATATATATATATATATATATAAACTCACACAATTATCCTTGTAGCAGGAAGTCGTGTGTTCAATAAAAATAATCAACTCATATCCTACAATTGTGTATCTCTACCAGAAATCACAGGAAAAACATGAGTTATGCAATCAATCTTGAAATATAACATAAGTTAGAAAGCCTTTAAAACCACAAAAATCTTTAAATTGAGTTGCACATTGTGTATCTCTACAAGAAATCACAGGAAATGAATAAGCCATAATGCTTGGCGACCAAATATAGTGGAATTATTTCTTTTGTGCCAAGTTTGATGGAAAATCTGGTATCTTTCAGGTAATTATTATCTACAGGAATAAATAAATAAATAAATAAGGATGGGAGGAATCACTTTTTGGCCCAACCTCTCTGTTCTTTCTCTACAGTATAAAAACTAAAATCCTTTTTTATGCATGTCAGTAATTTATCAAATATGATTGTAATCTTTTGTGATACTTCCCCTTTGTTATTGAAGTATACATGAAATCACCTGCAAATTACATTAACTGATAACCCAGTAAGTGGAACCAGAGACCCATGATGAGCTTTCCAACAACATTGTTTATAAAGTTCAGCTACCACCAACCCATTGTCTATACTACATTATAAAGCCTAAAACTGCCAGGCCCCTCCAATATGTTCCAACAATGACACTAAGCCACTCTATTTCAAGATAATTCTAGATTCAGTAAGATATGCTCCAAACCTAAACTACATGGCAGAATTGCTCAGTATCAAAGGCAGGACAGTAATACTTTTCAACAAGACAAATTTCTTACATGAATTCCCAAGAGTTAGTTTTTATACAAAACATTAAACATCATGCAAGTATGGAATGTGTTATTTAACTTGGGCATTGCAAGTTTAAGCTGATAAATCAGTAAGTCAAAAGAGATTTTGCAAGTGAGAACATAAAGAATAGTGGAACACTATGAAATTTTGGCCCAAACATCAGAGCATGATTTTTCCCTGAATACCTTTTAAGACATCTGCAGCATTTGCCTCACCTTCCTGCACATGAACCTAAAAGGAACATAGAAAAGTTTCAATGAAAATAAAAAAACAGAAATAACAGCAAATGAAAAGGGAAACGAGATTGGCAATAAAACTCCCATCCAAGTCCTACACAATTCTATGACCAAATCATAAAATTAAAGCTTACTCGATAGAAATTCGCATGGGAGTTGTTCTTTTCTCTAAAAATTATTTGAAGGAAATCACTAATGCTTTCCAGCCTGCAACCAGTGCCTTTTGACTTGTCCTGCTTATCTTCTTCAAGGAGAACAGCAGCATCTTTGATTATATCAATGATCTTAGTTGCAGTGTCGTGTGTAACATTAAGATCAGCAAGAAGCTCATAAATGTAAGGTCCAGGTTTGGTGAATCCCAATTCTTTGGATTCAATGGGCACTTCAGCAATCCGCTTCTCAAGCTTCAAAAGAAGTGCTGCAACAGTTGAAAATTAGCTCCCAAGAAGTACGGCCATATCAATTACAAGCATAGCAACAAAATTGTAAGAAGAATAGCAGGAAGTATATCTGAACATGCAATCCTAAACAGCATATAGTGAGATAATATAGGCATGGATCAAGTTGAGTTGAGGAAGAACCAATGCGTACATATAAGAATAGCAAGTGCATATTGACAGAACTAAGCAATCAGAGACCAGAATACCTCTGAGAATAGCAAAATTATCTGGATTCCATGATTTGTCATTTGATTCTTCCCTCCTTGTCACAGAAAGGTCAATACAAGATTTTGCTTCAGAAATGCAAGCTGTGAGAAGCCAAGAAGGCAAGTCAAAAGAGGCTGCATCTGCACATAAGCTTTCCTGCAGCATATTTTTTAATATAAGAGTTTAAACTCATATAACATCAAATGCAGATGACTGTCAGCAAGAAAAATTTGTTTTCTGAAATGATAACATTAAGAAACCAGCATATATGGTTTCACAAATTTACAAGAAAATTCTAATTTCCTGGCAAAGAAAACACCAATTGTTTCTGCTTACCAGGTTATGAGCTTCATCAAATATCAGTATACTGTTGTCCCAATCAATGGCAAGAGATTTTCGATTTCCACGATCAATAAGGTAGTTATAAGGTGCAAACAAAATATCAACAACCTTGTGGAGCTCCCTTGATATGTAGTAAGGGCATCTACAAGTATTAACAGACAGAATAATCACAAAACCATCAATGGCTACGACCTTTTAATATTTTTTTATTTGTTTTTGTAAAAGAGGATATTAAACCTACGGTCCAAATGTTCTTCCAATATTAACCAAATCCTCTATGTCGACAGGCTCATCTCCAAGATGGGGATTGCATTTCACATAATCTAGAATGTAAGAACAGACACATATAGACGTCAGATTTTGTTGAGATTATAACTGTATGGAAAAATAAACTTTGAGCTCCACTGTTCAACCTCTTTATCGTATGTGATCTGCAAATGCAATCTGAAAGTGTCGGTGACATCTTAAACATTCAATAAAATATTTACTATGCTAAATTCGACCACAGTCATCACCATAGAACTTTATCCATCAAATTGTTTTTTGAAAAAAAAAACTTCTAATTAATTATCATCCATGAATTCACCAAATATTCACGGCATTTGAAGGACTAAGCCTCTGAGTGCATGCAAGAAGTAGAGAGAGAAAAAGAAGGGTAGAAATGTAGAAGCATTTAATGTCGAATTGATGCCCAAGTCTCAGGAATAAGAAAATTAAATTTAACTTCATTCAGTGAGAAAATTTGAGGAAAGGCCAACTAACACTATGAAGAGAAGGGGAGGAAAACCGGAGCTAAATCAAGGATAAAAGAGAGCATCTTATACTTTACATAACAAGTCTCTCTATTGCAAATTACATGAATAGGATAGTATTTTACATTTAGCTAGTTGTCAGGCAAAACAAAATCAATGTTAGTATGAATGAACTGTTGCAACATAGTTTAGAATCAATGACACTTAAAGAGCTATTCGGAAATAGAGTGATACTTCAATTTCATGAAAAAATGGAGTATAAAAAAAGAAGAAAACTGGAACTTCATGTTCATATGCAACATTTCTCCATCTACAAAACAGGAAAACTAGTTTTTCATTTTTCAAATTTGTATTGAATTAGGAAAACACTTAATTTACAAGTTTTCCATCATTTTCCAAATAAAGAAAGACCTAAACAATTCTTTTATGTACAAAAAGATTAAAATTATTTGTTTTTACATTTTCATATTTAGTTAGTGTCATATTTAATTTTTATCATAAATCAAATATAAAGATGTTATTTAAGCTAACAATTTAACTTTTTATGATAATTTTTTATTTTAATTAAATAAATTCTACAATTAGATTATCATGAATACAAAATATTAAGATGACTTATAAATTATGGTTTTGTTTTTCTATGAAAAATAGTTGTAAATTGTAACTTGAGATATTTCTTATTTTTTGATGGAAACATTTGTCTTCGTTCTCAACAAATGAACATGTTTTCCAGTTTTCCAGTGGAAAAGGAAAGCTGGTTTTGATGGAAACATTCATCTTCGTTCTCAACAAATGAACACGTTTTCGAATTTTCCAGTGGAAAAGGAAAACTGGAAAATGAAAAGAAAACTGAAAATAAAAAAGAAAAATAGTTTCCTATTAATATAAATAGACCCTTACTCTCCTCCCTGCACAACCAGAAACTTTTATCCATTAATTTGTAATCCAAACTAAGTTTGGGATATAACAGCATAAGTTATTGAGAGCCCAAAATCTTGATTGTGCAATGTTCATCTAGATGGAAAGTCGTGTCTTTCAAGCATTTTGTGGCTACATTACCATAATAGAACAATTGTAGATGGATTCAAGCACAACAGAAATGCACAAAGTATAATACCTGCAACACGGGAATAATGGGTGCATTGACGCTTTCCCCGTGTTTTGCAAATAAGATGGCATGCATTATTCTGTACTTTTCCACGTAGTAAGCTGACTTCCTCGTGAATGCATAACTGCTCCCGAGATCCTAATATTACCATTTTAGGCCTGCATATTCTTTAAATTTTAGCAAATTGAAATTCTAACTGAACCCAATAATCAGACTGATCCGTTGAACTTGTCCTAATAAAAAGACTACTAGTACTACTAACACCACATCTATTGCAAAGAAGCCCAACACCCTTGATATCATTCAAAAAGAATATGTGAATAACTAACAACAATCCTCGATATAAAGACATTGGCTTCCACCATATGACACAAATACAGCTGACAGTAATAGACAAAAGCAACACATCAAGAACCGAATTCAATTCCATCCACTGTTAATAATTTTGACAGCAAAAGAAATCAAACCAGAAAATGAACTCCAACCTGTAGCTGCTCCTCTTCAACTCCTGAATCACTTGCCGAAGTTGGCTGTGCGTGCGTGAAGCATACACTATAGTCGGAAGATTGCGATCCTCAGATTGTGATGATGGCACAATATCCAATTTACCACCCGCAATCCGACCATTCCTTTCAATCTTACCAGTCGAAAATCCACCTAAACTCTTCCTCCAAGCCAATGTGGCACAAAGAAGGCATAGAGTTTTCCCGGTTCCCGTTGGACTCTCCAAAAGGGCATTACATTTCTGCCATATTTTTAACAAACAGCATAAATTTGTGACTTTTAACACTGACAAATTAACTAAATAAGTAAATTAAAGGCAGATTTTTCGATAATAGGACACAAAAGGATTAAAACTTGCAAGAATTGTATTTCAGATTGAAAAATGAAACAGCTGTCAAGCATAGCTATTGAAATTAATTAATTTCTCTAATTAGTTGATTTTTGTCGTGACGGAGCATTATCAGAAGCTAAGAATGGTGATGAGTGGAAAGTTTAAGGAAGCAATGAAACGGCAGCGTTCTATATTTGAGGACTTACGTTTTGGAGGGACTGTATGACTTTTTCCATGTAAACGAGCTGACAATCGTAAGCCTCGAACGGGAAATCAACGTCGATTCCCCTTATCTTGTAGGTCGGCATTTTCCTTTTCCAGGGTCTGGTTGGTTTCTCGGAAAGTTGTTGATGGTCTCCTGATTCTCTTCCCCGTTAATGAGATGGTAAGAGAATGAAAACCCTAGTAAGAAAGCGAGAGATTTTCCCGCCACTCCGCTTGTCATTAACCGTTGTCGTTTCATTATTTATTCCTTTTCGTCTTCAGTTTTCTTTTAATTGAAATACCAAGTAAAAAATGTATACAAACCGTTTGTTTTTATATTTAAAAAATATAAAGTTTTTTTTTTAAATTATTTTTTTGTGTTTT
>Ga0307512_10003998_pt1 | contig 16470 bp, 21 predicted proteins | sample 14_EM_MG_FD_200267 | JGI IMG/M metagenome (GOLD analysis project Ga0307512, IMG submission 200267) | Populus trichocarpa ectomycorrhiza microbial communities from riparian zone in the Pacific Northwest, United States - 14_EM | ecosystem: Host-associated > Plants > Roots > Unclassified | place...
GCGTGGCCGCCCTACCCTGGAGGCATGCTGGCACGTCGGCGTCACGCGGCCCCTCTTTGATGCGTGCCTCGCACTGCTTCGCAGGCTTCGGAGCGCTGTGCCGGACTCCGTCCGGCGGCCATGGGTGGTGGGCCTGCACCCATGGGGTCGTTTTGCCTCCGGTGCTCGCGCCCGACCGGCGTGGCCGCCCTACCCTGGAGGCATGCTGGCACGTCGGCGTCACGCGTATTTCGCCATGATGGGTATCTGCATCACGCTGTTCGTCCTGGCCTGGGGAGTCGTACGCATCTGGTCGATTCCGGCGGCCGTGGCCATGTGCGTGGTGGCGATGGTCATCCCCCCGGTGGCCGCCATGGTCGCCAACCGCCGCGGCCCCGACGACCGCTGGTGGGACGATCCGTCGGGCGACCCCAAGTCCGACGAGTGGTGGGACGAGCTGGACGGCAAGAAACGGCCGCCGCGGTAGAGCCGGCTCAGTACACCAGCGCCTGCGTCTCGTCCCCGAGAGCCTCCTGCACGAACACCTGTGCCCCCGCGATCCGTACGCCCTCCAGGACGTCCTTCTCCGTGATCTCCCGCCGCGCCGCGCACTGCGTGCACAGGGTGACCCGGCCGCCTGCGAGCAGGGAGTCGAGCAGATCCGGCAGCGGCGCGGCGTGCGGGAGCTCGAACTCGGCCGCCCGCCCCGGCAGCGCGAACCACGCGGACTCGCCGGTCAGCCAGAGGGAGACGTCGACGCCGCTGGCCACGGCGACCGCCGCCACCGTGAACGCCTGCGAGCACCGCTCGGGCGCATCGGCCCCCGCCGTCACCTTGATCACGAGCTTCTTCGCCATGGCCGAATCGTAATCAACTCGCCCACAACTCCGACCATTGGCCATGGGTCTCCTGTGAGCGCGCATACGGAATGCGTGCTTCGTGTTTGTGGGGGGACGTGTTGGAAGTACCCGAAGGGGTGGTTGACGCGCCGGTTGCGGAGGTTGAGCCGGATACGCCCGGCGCGCCGCGGCCGCACCACCCTGCTGATCGCCGGCGCCGCACTCCTCGGCGTTGTCGCCGGCACCTGCGCCGGCTACCTGATCCAGGCCGACCGCGAGCCGACGAAGCTGCCCTCGCTGTCCCAGCCGACGTTGGCGCAGGCGAAGGGCAAGGCGCCCGAGCCGCTGTCCGCAGCCCGGGACTGTCAGGTGAAGGCCGACGGCGACCTGCGCACGCTGCTGTTGAAGAAGCCGGGCGGCGCGAAGGCGGCGGACTCGCTGGCCGGCGACGACGGCTGGCCGGCGACGAAGGACTTCCTGGCCGAGTACGCCCGGAAGGACGCTCGTGACGAGCTGCGGCAGACGTTCGTCGACAACGGGCTGCGGCACATCGCGGCCCGCGGCTGGACCACCCCGGACGGCACGCACACCCGCGTCTACCTGCTGCAGTTCGGCACCGCGGCCGTCGTGGACGAGCTGTTCTCCAAGGACATCGCCCCGGCCACCGGCCCCAGCAAGGAGCTGCGCGGCGCCGGCACCTCCGTCTTCGACGGCGACTTCCCGCCCGAGGCCCACGACCACAGCATCCCGTACTCGGTATACGTCGAGTCCAAGCCGTACGGCGCCGAGCAGGTCCGGCAGGGATATCTGTCCGCCGGCGACGTCCTCGCGGTGATCGTGCAGTCCAGGAAGGGCACGGCGAAGGCCGTGCCGTTCCGGCAGACGGTGGCCCTGCAGAGCCAGCTGCTCGGCTGACTTCCGCACGGGGGTGCGCAGGGGCGTACCTCGCAAGGAGAGCCGGGTCCCCGCCGCGTAAGCTGGGGCCCGGCCCTTTGTGTACTGCCCACCCCGCTCATCCAAGGAGCACCCCGTGCTTGAGGCATTCTTCGAAGCCCTGCTGGTTCTGGTCTGCGTCGGCGTCCTCGCCTTCGCGGGGCTGACCGTGAAGAAGCTGTACCAGGGCCAGCGCTGACCCACGTCTAGGAATCGCCCCTCATGATCGAGATCCCGTCCGACCTCCACAAGGACCTCGTCCCGCTCGTCTTCCTGCTCGGCAACTGGGCCGGCGCGGGCGTGCACGACTTCCCCGGCTCCGAGAAGTGCAACTTCGGGCAGGAGGTCACCTTCACCCACGACGGCCGGGACTTCCTGGAGTACCACTCCCACACCTGGGTCCTGGACAACGACGGGAACAAGGTGCGGCCCCTGGAGTCCGAGTCCGGCTTCTGGCGGATCGACGCCGACCGCAAGGTCGAGGTCACCATGGTCCGCAACGACGGTGTCGTCGAGGTCTGGTACGGCGAGCTGGCCGCCAAGCAGCCGCAGATCGACCTGGTCACGGACGCGGTGGCGCGTACGGCCGCCTCCGGCCCGTACACCGGCGGCAAGCGCCTGTACGGCTACGTCAAGAGCGACCTCATGTGGGTCGGCGAGAAGCAGACCCCCGAGGTCGAGCTGCGCCCCTACATGTCGGCGCACCTGAAGAAGGTCGTCTCCCCGGAGGACGTCGAGCGCTGGGCGAAGGCCCTGCCGGACGACATGCCGGACGACGGGATCGCTTTCTTCAAGTAGTCCTAGACTTCCAGTGTGGTGAGCACCGACTGGAAGAGCGACCTCAGGCAGCGCGGCTACCGGCTGACGCCCCAGCGCCAGCTTGTCCTCGAAGCCGTGGACACCCTGGAACACGCGACCCCCGACGACATCCTCGTGGAAGTGAGGAAGACGGCGTCGGGGGTCAACATTTCCACCGTGTACCGGACCCTGGAGCTCCTTGAGGAGCTCGGGCTGGTCAGCCACGCCCACCTGGGGCACGGCGCGCCGACGTACCACCTCGCGGACCGGCACCACCACATCCACCTCGTCTGCCGCGACTGCACGAACGTGATCGAGGCGGACGTGTCGGTGGCCGCCGAGTTCACCGCCAAGCTCCGCCGCGATTTCGGCTTCGACACGGACATGAAGCACTTCGCGATCTTCGGCCGCTGCAAGGACTGTGCCGCCAAGAGCTCTACGAGCTCTATGAAGAGTTCAACTACCGAGTCGTAGGCTTGTGCCCATGAAGAGCCCCCTCCTGTCCCTGTCCGGCGCCGTCCCCGCCGAGGGCGTGGACGAAGGCGTCGCCGCCCACTACGGCGAACTGTTCCGTGAGCAGCGCGCCCTCGCCGACGGCACCGGCTTCGTCGACCTCTCGCACCGGGGCGTCCTCACCGTGACCGGTGAGGACCGCCTGAGCTGGCTGCACCTGCTGCTCACCCAGCACGTCAGCGACCTCCCGGCCGGCCAGGCCACCGAGGCGCTGATCCTCTCCGCGCACGGCCACATCGAGCACGCGCTCTATCTGGTCGACGACGGCGAGACGGTCTGGGTCCACGTCGAGCCCGGCACGCAGGAAGCGCTCATCGCGTACCTGGAGTCGATGAAGTTCTTCTACAAGGTCGAAGTCGCCGACCGCACGGCCGAGTTCGCGGTCGTCCACCTGCCGGCCGGTTCGATCGCCGAGGTGCCGGAGGGGGTCGCGGTCCGCGAGACGCCGTACGGCCGCGATCTGTTCCTCCCCCGCGCGGACCTGGAGTCGTACGCCGAAAAGGCCGGCCCGCCGGCCGGGATCCTGGCCTACGAGGCGCTCCGCGTCGAACAGCACCGCCCGCGCCTCGGCTTCGAGACCGACCACCGCACCATCCCGCACGAGCTGGGCTGGATCGCCTCCGCGGTACACCTGCAGAAGGGCTGCTACCGGGGCCAGGAGACGGTGGCCCGGGTGCAGAACCTCGGGAAGCCGCCGCGCCGCCTCGTCTTCCTCCACCTCGACGGCAGCGAGGTCTACCTGCCCACCCCCGGCACGGAGATCCGCCTCGCCGACGAGGACCCCGACGGCCGCAAGATCGGCTTCATCACGACGTCCGCACGCCACCACGAGCTGGGCCCGGTCGCCCTGGCCCTGGTGAAGCGGAACGTCCCGGCGGACGCGCGGCTGGTGGCGGGGGACACGGCGGCCGCCCAGGAAGCCGTCGTGGAACCCTAGATTTCCACGAGCACGGTGAACGGGCCGTCGTTCGTCAGCGACACCCGCATCCGCGCGCCGAAACGGCCCGTCTCCACCGTCGCACCGAGCGCCCGCAGCCGGGCGACGACCTCGTCGACGAGGGGCTCGGCGACATCACCGGGGGCGGCGGCGTTCCAGGTGGGCCGGCGTCCCTTGCGCGCCTCCCCGTACAACGTGAACTGGCTGATGACCAGCAACGGGGCGTCGATGTCGCTGCACGACCTCTCGTCCTGCAGCATGCGGATCGACCAGAGTTTGCGGGCGAGCCCGGCCGCCTTCTCCTTGGTGTCCTCGTGCGTCACCCCGACGAGGACACACAACCCCTCGCCGACGATCTCGCCCACTGTTTCGGGGCCGTTCTCGCCGTCGACGACGACGCTCGCCCCGTCCACTCTCTGCACCACTGCTCGCATACGACCATCATGCCGGGCCGTTCGGAGCAGACTGCACCGGCATTCTTTTTGATCCCTAACCCCCCATCTGGGGCCGATCGGGGGCACTCGGTCACATAGCGGCCACTTGGGGTGGCACGATGCTTCCACACGCCGGTCGAGGGGACGGTAGAGGCACATGAGCACACCGAGTACCGAACAGCCTCCTGGGGCTGTCTCGTTGATCAGAACGGGAGAGCGCAGAACCCTGCGGCCACCCGTGCAGCGCACCGACAGCCCGGGCCCGCAACTTCCCGCCGGTCCACCCGAACACAATCTGACCCTGCTGAACCTGCCCGAGCTGCGCACCCTGCGCCGTGACGCCCAGCGCGACGAGGCCGACCTCAGCTATGTACGGCGGCTGCTGCAGGGGCGTATCGACATCCTGCGGGCGGAGCTGGCGCGGAGGTCACCGGCGGGCGCCGGCTCCGTGGTCGAGCGGCTTTCCGAGATCCTCACGGACGCCCCGGCCCGGCACCGCTCCTCGGCCCGCCATGTGACGCTGGGCACGCCGCACAGCGAGGAGTACCGGCGGCTGGCGGCCGACATGCTCGCCGAGGTCGAACTCTCCGACCTCCAGGCCCGCACGGACCTGGAACTGAACACGGCGATGGGCCGGCTCGTCCGGTACGAGCAGCAGGTCTCCCTGAGGCGCCAGCGGCTGCAGCGGACCGCGGACGACTGCAGCGGCGAGATCACGCGCCGCTACCGTGAGGGGGAAGCGCAGGTCGACGACCTGCTGATGTGAGGCGCACGTGACGCCGGCCGGGTCGTGATATTCAGCCCGTCCGGGGGTGCCCCCTCTGGGGGAGTTTGAGGACGAGGCCGTTCAGGCCGATGGGGGTCCAGGGGGCGGAGCCCCTGGCGGGGTGGAAGGGGCGGCGGGGGCGAGAGAAATCCCCGCGACACCCCACCGCCGTACACCTACCGTGATCCCATGAGCCGATCCGCCGACATAGACGTCCGCCCGATCACCGAGGACGAACTCCCCGAGTGGCTCCGCGCAGTGAAGACCGGCTTCCTGCAGGGCCCCGCCGTATCGGAGAGCGAACTCGAAGCCCGTCGAACCCAGTTCGAGCCAGGCCGCTTCCTCGGCGCCTTCGACGGAGCCCGCTGCGTGGCGACGTTCCGCTCCTTCGCCCAGGAGGTCACCGCGGTCGGCGGCACCCTCGTGGCCGCCGACGCCGTCTCCGCCGTCACGGTCACCGCCACCCACCGCCGCCGTGGCCTGCTCACCCGCATGATGAGCCGGGACCTCGCCACCGCCAAGGAGCGCGGCGACGCCGTGGCCACCCTGATCGCCGCCGAGTACCCCATCTACGGCCGCTACGGCTTCGGCCCCGCCACCTCGGCCGCCGAGTGGACCGTCGACGTCCCGCGCACCGGCCTCGACCCCCGCTGGTCCGGCCCGGACGACGGCGGCCGTATCGACATCGTGGACGCCGAGGACGTACGCAAACTCGGCCCCGAACTGCACGACCGCGTCCGCCGCGCCACCCCGGGCGCCGTCAGCCGCGGCGACTGGTGGTGGCAGCTCAACACGGGCGCCGTGCGGATCGACCCGAAGTGGACGGAGCCGTTCTCCGCCGTGTACCGCGCTGCGGACGGCACGGTCGAGGGCCTGGTCGTCTACGAGGTCGACGACAAGTGGGGCGACGCCAAGCAGCCGCGGGACACGGCGACCGTGCGGGGCCTGATCGCGGTGACCCCGGCCGCGGAGCGCGCCCTGTGGCGCTACCTCTGCTCCATCGACTGGGTCACCCGGGTCAAGAGCGGCCAGCGGGCCCCCGACGACCTGCTGCCCCTCTTCCTGCCGGACCCGAGGGCCGCCCGTATCACCACGGCCGTGGACTGGCTGTGGGTGCGGATCCTGGATGTCGTACGGGCGCTGGAGTCACGGACGTACGAAGGGACGGGGTCCCTGGTGCTGGAGGTCACCGACCGGGCCGGTCTGGCGGGCGGCCGCTTCCGGCTGGAGGTGTCGGCGCAGGGCGCATCCTGCACGCCGACCACGGAGAGCGCCGAACTCGCCCTGGACATTGCGGAGTTGGCATGCCTGTGGCTGGGCGACGAGTCGGCCGTGCGGCTCGCGGCACTGGGCCGGGTGCGGGAAGCACGAGTGGGCGCCGCCCGGGTGGGCGACGCCCTGCTGCGTACGTCCAGGCGGCCTTGGTGCCCGGACATGTTCTGAGTTCTCTTCCTTGTCCCTTTCCTTGTCCCCCTTCCTTCCGACGACGGTTGATGGCTCATCCGTAGCTGATCTGTTCAGTTGTGACTGTGCTGTTCAGTTGTGACTGTGCGGATGCGGATGCAGCTGTCGCTGCTGTTCAGTTGTCGATATTCAGTTGTGGCTGTGCTTGTTCAGACTGGCCGGGCTCCCGGCTCCCCTCCGGAAGAGAGCCCGGCCAGCCGGATCCTGGGCCGGCGAACCCGGTGGGGCTCAGCCGGACTGAGCGAGCAGCATCACGAGGATGACCGCTCCGATGCCGCTGATCACGGTGTTCTTGGCCTTGAGGCCTACGGTCAGCGCGACGAAGGCGATGATGCCCATCGGCCCGTACTTCCACTGGATGAGCTGCTCGAATCCGATGGCGAGGGCGGCGACGGCGAGAGCGATGAGCGGCATGACGGTCCCTCCTTCGGGACGGGGAGGCGGACCCCGGTTGTGGCCAACCCTCCTGAAGTTTGACCATGTTGCAGAAGTTGGTGACCAACTTCACTGTACTTATCTCCGCTTGGAAGCGGCTTATAACCACCTTCCCTGGAACTGCCCAAAGATGGCGAGAAGTTGTAGTGTTTGGTCGTGGACCCGAAACACGCCTCCGTCAATGGAGGAATGAGGTCACAGCGGCCACAGACATCCCAGACGTCACATCGGGACGTGGCCGACGAGTTGCGCGCCCGCATCCGGTCGGGCGAGCTCGGGCCGGGGCAGCGCATGCCCACGCAGGCCAGGCTGGCCGACGAATTCGGCGTCGAGCGCGGTGCGGTACGCCAGGCGCTGCGCATCCTGCAGTCGGAGCACCTGCTGACCAACGTATCCAAGGGAAGCCCGGCGACCGTCGTCTCCGACCTGGGCCTGGGCAAGCCCCTGACCGGCCCCGCAGCTGCACCGCTGCCGACCATGGTGGCCCTCGCCCCGCGCATAGGGGATGCCTTCGCGGCCTCCCACGTGGAGATAGACGCCCTCTGTCTGACCTCGGTCTCCCTGACCCTCGCCATCGGTGAGCCGCTGCGCCAGATCCACGCGGGACAGCTAAAACCAGCCAGGGTGGACGTCCGGGTCCTGCTGCCCAGTCGCGACATCGACCTCGCCTTCCCCGCACCGGTGGACGCTTCCACCGACGGCCGGCTGCAGCGCCGCTGGCTGGCCCAGCGCAACGCGCAGGGCCAGGTGCTGCAGCACAACCTGCTGGCCCTGCGGGCCACGCACGGCATCGACGTGAACGTCACCTTCCGCGCCCTGCCCTTCACCCCGCCCGTGAAGCTGTACCTGCTCAACGGCATGGAGGCGCTCTTCGCGTACTACACGGTCACCCGGCGCGAGGAGGAGATCGACCACGAGCAGCTGGAGATGTACGACGCCGAGGGCACCCAGTCGATGCTGTTCGCCTTCGAACAGGGCGCCGGCCTGCGCGACACCACCTTCGTCGAGCAGTCCCACCTGTGGTTCAACGCACTGTGGGAGACGATCAGTTCGGAGCTGATGCTCACGACCTGATGTCTCCCACAGCGACCGACCGGGCCACGGGCCCGCCTTCCGCTCATAGAGCGGGCCCTGTGACCAGCAGGGCGAGCACGACAGCCCCGATGGAACTGACTGTCGGGTTCTTGGCCTTGATGCCTATGGTGAGCAGCAGCAGGCCGATGATGCCGGTGGCGCCGTACTTCCAGCTGACGATCTGCTCGAAGCCGACGACGAAGACGGCGGAGAGGAGGGCGATAGCAGGCACGGTGTTTCCCCCTTCAGGCTGCGTGGGCGGGACGGTGCGGTGGGGGTGTTGCGTGGGGAGCAGAGGCGGACGGAGAAGGGAAGCAAACCTTCCGCCAACTCAGGCGAGTTGGCAACCAACTCCACTTAAGTTGTCCCCACTTGGTACCTACTCATAAACAAGTTTCAAACAACTCCCGATAGATGGATCCGAGTTGTAGCGTTTGGTCGTGACCCAGGAGAACGTGGCAGTGAACGGCAGCAGAAGGCTCTCGCCCCAGGAGATCGCCGACATCCTGCGGGAACGCATCAACAGCGGTGACCTCAAGGCCGGAGACCGCCTGCCCACCCAGGCCGAACTGGCAGATGAGTTCGGAGTGGAACGCGGCACCGTCCGCCAGGCCCTGCGCGCCCTCCAGGAAGACGGGTTGCTCAGCAATGTGAGCAAGGGCAGCCCGCCGCGGATCGCGGAACAGCCGGCACCTGCCCTGGGGGAGCCGCAGCCGACGATGGTGGGGCTGGCACCGCGACTGACGGAGGCGTTCTCGGCAAAGCACGTGCGCGTCGACGCCGCTTGTCTCACCGCCGAGACCTTGATGCTGGCCCTGAGCGAGCCGATTCGCCTGATCCACGAGGGCCGTCTTCACCCGGAGTCGATCGACGTCCGTATCCTGCTGCCCTCCCGCGACATCTCACTCGCCTTCCCGGTCCCGGTCGACGGCCGCGGCGACGAGGACCCGGTCCACGGGCGCTGGCTCGCCCAGCGCAACGCCCAGGGCCATGTCCTGAAGCACAACCTCCAGGCCCTGCGTTCCACCCACGGCATCGACGTCCGCGTCACGTTCCGTGCGCTGCCCTTCACCCCGCCCGTGAAGCTCTACCTCCTCAACCAGCAGGAGGCTCTGATCGCGTACTACATGATCACGCGCCGCGAGGAGTTCACGGACAGCGGCACGATGGACATGTACGACGTCCTGGGCACCGAGTCCCTGCTCTTCTCCTTCGAGAAGCGGGCAGGCCAGCGGGACGAGGCGTTTGTGGAGGAATCCCAGAAGTGGTTCGACGCCCTCTGGGAAACCATCACGACGGACCTGACACTCTCCTAGTGACTTCTGATACGACGCAGACTGGTCCGGTGGCTGCAGAGACCGAGAACGACCCAGAGAAGCTCCGAGAACTCATCACACACGCGCGCGTCGTGCTGTGGGACTTCGACGGCCCGGTCTGCCGCCTGTTCGCCGGTCATTCGGCGGAGCGGGTGGCGACCGAACTGGCCGGGTGGATCGAGGGGCGAGGCCTGCACGGCCTGCTGACAGAGTCCGAACTGGAGTCCCTGGACCCGCATGTCGTCCTGCGCGCGGTGGACCGCAGACATCCGCGCAGCGACCTGGTGGCGGAGTTGGAGGAACGTCTCACCCAGGAGGAACTCCGCGCGACGGCCACCGCGTTGCCGACGGCTTATGCCGATCCACTGATACGCACCTGGACGGCGATCGGCTCCCGACTGGCCATCGCCACCAACAACTCCCCACGTGTGGTGCGCAGATATCTGACCGACCGGGGACTGAACTCATGCTTCGCCCCCCACATCTACGGCCGCACCCAGGACCTCCAGCGCCTCAAGCCGGACCCGCACTGCCTCAACCGCGCGCTGAACGCCATGGGCGCGTCACCGTCCGCCGCCCTGATGATCGGCGACACTCCCTCGGACTTCGAGGCCGCGGAGAGCGCACACGTTCCATTTCTGGGCTACGCGCGTAACGAGTTCAAGGAGAAACGGTTGCGCGATGCGGGTGCCACGTCCATCGTGTCGTCGCTGGAGCCGGTCCTGAAGCTGCTCAGGGATCAGGCCTGAGTCATCAGCAGTGCGAACACAATTGCGGCCCCCACGGCGAGCCTGTTGTGTCCTGCCCGGATGCCTGCGCCGATCACCAGCAGGAGTAACACGCCGACGGCGCCCAGATGCCTCTGCGCAGTCATGTCCAGGGCCCATTGGGTGAGTCCCCAGGACACTTGGATCAGGAGCATGCCCCTCCACCTCCCCTCCACTTTCGGCTGACCGATCAACCAGCCGTCCAATTGGACTGTGTGGCCTGATATTGGTCTGCCCTGCCGGATTGATCCCTTAACTCGCCAGTCCAATATGGGTTGTTCAGTTGACTGGAAGTGGTGTGCCAGTGGGCTGGGAGCGGTAGGTTCGAGACGTGGATGGACACCAGAGTGCCGACGGCGGGGGCAGGGAGTTCCAGAGGGTCTTCGACGCACTGCTCGGCCGCATGACTGACGGCACATATGCGCAGGGTTCCTTCCTTCCCTCGCAGCGTGATCTGGCCGAGTCGTTCGGAGTCTCCAGGGACACGGTCCAGCGGGCGCTGAGGGAACTGAGCAGGGAAGGCTGGATCGAGTCGCGACAGGGCAGCGGATCGCGAGTCATCAAGGGTCAGCGCATTCAGTCGTCGACGCCCAAGGCCAGCAGCACGCCGCGTGACATGACGCTGGGGACGATCATCGGCAAAGCATTCGAGCGGCCCGAAGTCACAGTGGACGTCTTCACGTTGACCTCCGAGTCACTGGACGCGCACATTCGTCTTCAGGCGGGGCGCATTCAGGGCCACGTGATCACACCTCGGCGGATCAGCCTCCGCATGCTGCTGCCCGACACATCGCTGCCCCTTCCCTACCCGCGACTCAGTGACGACAAGGACGACCCTCGCCCGCGGCAGCGCCTGGAAGCCATCACGCAACGGCACACGGACTCCTTGCGCGCGCTGCTGAAGGACCTGAAGACGGAGGAGCTGGTCGACGATGTCGACGTGCAGATCCGCTATGCGCCGCTGATCCCGACCTTCAAGCTCTATCTGCTCAATGGCATCGAAGTGCTGCACGGCATGTACGAAGTGATCGAGCGTCAGATGAAACTCGACTCCGGCGAGGTCGTCACGGCCCTCGATGTCCTGGGCCTCGGGGCCACACTGACCCATCAGGTGAAGGACGCCGACCCTGAGTCGCCGGGTTCGGTGTTCGTCGACAGCATGCAGGCTTGGTTCGACTCGGTGTGGGACCGGTTGGCTGTATCTGAGTGATAGTCACGCAGAGTTATTGAAAGCTGTGTGAGTCTGAAATGTTGCCAACACGACAGTGCGCTAGCATGCCGCAATCTCCGGTGAGCAACAGCTCCCGTTTGTGCGTAAGAGATGGCAAAAGCATGCCTGTCTCGAGCGGCCAGGCGCAGAAGTAGGGCACACCACCACCCGTTGTGGCCACTCTGCTGTGACTCTGGTCGAGTCGTGTATCAAGCTGCGGTTAGCGCAGTTCTCTCTTGCCACCTGTCGAGCCAATACCCCGGAGGGCCAGTGGATACACAGCCTGTCCCTCATGCCGCGACCAGGGCGCACGCCAACGGTGTGCGGTCCGAGGACATCTACCAGGCGTTCGTGGCGCGGGCGGGGAAACTGGGGCAGGCGAGCAACGGCTTCCACAACCAGAACTACGTGCTGCCGCTGACCGTGCCCATGGCGCGGTTGCTGAATCGTGATCTCCGGACTTCCGTCACTGTGCGTATCCGGCGCACCGGCGCGCTCCCCGTGGTGATCAGGACCTGGCAGAACGAAGCGGAGATCCTTCGGGCCATCAGGGGCGTCCTGCCCAATGTGCCGGAATGTCTGTTCCAAGGGTCAGGATTCGCGATCCACAGCTATGTGGAAGGCGTACCCCTTTCGAGTGTCTGCGGGAACGGCAAGCCCGTCGACACGCTGCTCATGAAGGCGCTGGCCGACCTCCTCGCAGAGATGACACGGGTGCGCCTGGAGGACCTGCCGTCACTGCCGCCGTTCTGGCCCAGCGACCACACGGACAGCCAGGGCTTCCTGCGGACGCTCGCGAAGATGGCGGACGAGCAGATCAGGGAACCCAACTGGCCTGCTTTCGGGGACCTGTTCGTGGCGCTGGGGATCCCTGAGGACGCCCTGATCCGGCTGGCCGAGCGGGTTCCGGTCATGGCAAGGCGTCCGTACAGCCTGTTGCACGCCGACCTGCACCGCGACAACCTGATCATGTCGTACGACGCCGATCCGCCTCTCATCTGTGTGGACTGGGAGTTGGCCACCTACGGCGATCCCCTGCACGACCTCGCGACGCACCTGGTCCGGATGCAGTACCCGGCTCACCAGTGGGACGAGGCCGTGGCCTCGTGGGTGGACGCAATGGAGCTGGTCCGCCCCGAAGCCGTCAATGGTGCGATCGAGGACTTGAGTCACTACGTCGCCTTCGAGCAGGCTCAGTCCGTCTATCCCGACGTGATGCGCGCGGCAAGGACGCTGGAAGGCCCTATCGACCAGAAGGGCCTGGACGCGGCGACGCATGCGGTGAGACGCGCCCTGGAGGCCGCGGCGGAGCCGCTTCGGCTGGGGAAGGTGCCGAGCGAACACAGGATCGAGCAGATCCTCTTCAGGTGGCGGGCCTCCCGTACAGGCGGTGGTCTGAGCCTGTACGTCACGGGGTCCGACTGGCATCGGGACGAGCGGGTTCTCGAGCGCACCGACTTCCCCGACCGGGCCGTGAGCGACGCACTTCGGGCGGAGGCCGCGGCACCGGCCAGCAGAGTGTTCAAGGGGACAGCGCACGTCAACACAGTGGTGCGTGTGCCAGGTGTCGACTCCTGTGTCGTGGTGCGGCGTGTTGTGCCCGGTGTGCGCCGGCGCGAGCGTGGCTTTCTCAGTGAGCACGCGGTACTCGGTGCCATTGAGAAGTCGGGCGTCGAGGTGGCAGCCCCGGAGATCCTCGCGCTGGGTTGGAGTCATGACGGCGCACGCTTCGCCATCCACACCTACGTCGGCCCCGGTGATATCCACCGGCCGCCCAACCACCCGGTGAACGGTCTGCTTCCCCGCGAGGCGGACAGACTTGTCGATCAGCTCTGTGCTCTGACGAAGGTCGACTACCTTCAGGTCGATCCGCTGGCCGGCCAGGGGCGCTTCTACGACTGGCTGAGCGATCAGCTGGTGGCCCTGGTGCGAGGGCTCCCGAAGGAATCGCAGCAACTGGCCCGCCTTCTCGGGCTGCCCGGCGCCGACCTGCTGGCCCAGATTCTGGGCCGGCAATCGGTCAGCCACCGGGCGCCGGCTCTGCTTCATGGCGATCTGAACCCCTGGAACCTCGTCCGCCGCGACGACTTGCCGGCCCTGACCATCATTGACTGGGAGATGGCGCTGGTCGGTGACCCTCTCTACGACCTGGTCCGCCACATGCACCTGACGCCGACCCGTTCGGAGATCCGCGAACGGATGTTCCGTCGTTGGGAGCGGCTGCTGCCAGTCCAGTACACGACCAATTGGCGGCAGGATTGCAAGGTCTACCGGCGGATCGAGATCGTGCGGTCTGCCTATGTGGACCTGGACCGTCTGGTGACTGGCGCGAGCCTCGACGCTCCGAACGTGCGGCGGGCTGTGGACTCGTACGCGATGACCCTGGCCGCAGCCACTGCTTCCCTGGGGATGCGCGTCCGTCCGACGGTGAACCCCCATCTTGCCCGCGCCCTGGCCTAGGGAGACCATGGCTCCACCGAAAGCCGTTTGGTGCCCGACTCCGGTGTCGGTCGATCCACCCGCCCGCTCCGGCATACGCGCCCCCTTGGCACTCTCTGCTCAGCCTGGTCGGCTACGTGCTGTACGACACGGTGCGTGAGCTCTCCTCGTCCGTGCGGGTACCGTCGCGCGCCCTCGTCAACTCCAGTCAGTTGGGCAGCTTCGTCAGTGAGGCATTCCAGGCGAGGCGGGTGGAGATCAGCTTCCTCGGCTACACGGGGGAGACGCTGTACAACGAGCTGTACCACCGCCTGGAGGGCCTCTTCGACAACCCGGGGCCCACCCGCAAAGTCTCGGTGCGCATGTTGGTTCCGGAGTTCGGGCAGCCGATGACCGTGCCGTCCAGGGTCGGCGACGACTTGCGGCCGGTGGACGACCCGGTGTTCCGGGAACGCATGTCACAGCGCTGCCAGGAGTACGACGGAATACTCTCGGACATCGCCGAGCGCCTCACCGCCACCGGTCGGCTGGTGGTGGAGTGCGAGTACCGCTTCTATCCCGGCATTCCGCGCGACAAGATCTGCATCTTCAACCGGTTTCAGGTCCTGCACGGCCTGTACGACCTCTCCGCGCGGATGCGCCTGAACCACCTGGGCCCGGAGTTCTACGACCCCAAGGGATACAGAACGGACCTCAACGTCTGGTCCAGGGAGGGCACGGCTGCCGCCGAGGCAGCCGTTGCCACATGGATCAAGCACTTCGACGACCTGTGGGACCTTGCCGTCGAGCCTCCATGGCGACGGAGCACCGCCCCCTGAGAAGGCTGCGATGCCTCGGGCCGACCTCCGCCGCTCACATCTTCAGCACCACCTTGCCCACCGCCGCCCGCCCCTCGATCGCCGCCTGCGCCTCCCCCGCCCGCTCCAGCGGCACCACCTTCCCGACCACGGCCGCCAACCTCCCGGCCGCTGCCTCCTCCAGGGCGTACGACGTCAGACGCAGACGGTCCCCGGAGGCGAACTGCACATCCCCGATGCCGAACAGCCCGATGCCCCGGTCGGCCGCCGCCCCGCCGTCGATCTCGGCGAAGCCGCCCGACGGCGCCCCATGCGCCGAGAACCGCCCTCCGTCGGCCGTCAACGCGAACGCTGCGGCGCCCAGTTCGCCGCCCACGCCGTCCAGGACCACGTCGGCCTCGCCGCCGAGGGCTTCTCGGGCCTGTTCCGGCCAATCGTCGGCCGAGACGTCCACCGCCGACCCCGCCCCCAACTCCCGTACCAAAGCCAGCTTTTCGGCGCCCCTAGCCAGGGCCACCACATGCGCCCCCCGCCCCACACCCAACTGCACCAACAACGTCCCCATACCGCCCGACGCCCCCAGAATGAGCACCCGGTCCCCGGCCGCCACCCCCGTCAGTTCGATCAGTCCGGCCGCCGTCACGCCGTCGTGGACCAGGGCTGCCGCGGACAGGAGGTCCAGGTCGTCCGGTACGACCGTCAGCGCCGGGACGGCCGCCGCCGCCCGCGACGCATAGCTGCCCTGCACGAACGACGTGACCCGGCGCCCCACCCACTCCTCGGCTACTTCCGCGCCGACGGCGGTGACCGTTCCGGAGACGCCGCCTCCGGGGACGTACGGCGGCGTCACCGGAAAGTAGTCCCGGCCCCAGCCCGACCGCACCTGCGTCTCCACGAAGATCGTGTCGGCGTACGCGACGTCGATCACCACGTCGCCCGGCCCCGGCACCGGATCCGGCAGATCCACCGGCACCAGGACCTCCGGGCCGCCGAACTCCTTCACCTGTGCTGCTCGCATCGCATACCCCCAGTCGTCGTACGGACTCGCGTGCAGTCTTCGACCTCAACCAGGCTTGAGGTCAAGCGGCGGCCGGCGCGTAGGCTCGCGGGCATGAGCGAGATCGGGCTGCGGGAGCGGAAGAAGCGGCGGATGTACAGGGACGTCTCCGAGACAGCCATCCGGCTGTTCCTGGAGAGGGGGTTCGACGCCGTTTCCGTCGCGGAGGTCGCCGCCGCGGCGGAGATCTCCAAGCCCACCCTCTTCCGGTACTTCCCGAGCAAGGAGGATCTCGTCCTGTACCGGATCGTCGATCATGAGGACGAGACGGCGCGCATCGTCGCCGGCGCGGACGCGCCGCCGCTCGACGCCCTTCGCCGGCACTTCCTCGACGGCCTGGAGCGGTGTGATCCGGTCTCCGGGCTCAATGATCATCCCGCGGTCCTTGCCTTTCATGGGCTGTTGTACGGAACGCCCTCCCTGGTCGCCCGCGCCTACGCGCACCTGGAGAGGTCCGAGGCCGCGCTGGCCGAGGTCCTCGGGGGTGATCTGGACGCGCGGCTCGCTGCCGGGCAGATCGTCGCCGTGCAGCGCGTTCTCGCGATGGACAACTGGCGGCGGATCGCCGGAGGAGAGTCGGTGGCGGAGGTGCGGGCGGATGCCGTGGCGGCGGCCGAGCGGGCGTTCCGGCGGCTTGCGGCGGGGTTGCCGCATCTGGCATAGCTGAGGCTCGGTAAAAAATTTAACTCGGTTACGTTATTCGGGTACGCTT
>Ga0307512_10003999_pt1 | contig 16467 bp, 18 predicted proteins | sample 14_EM_MG_FD_200267 | JGI IMG/M metagenome (GOLD analysis project Ga0307512, IMG submission 200267) | Populus trichocarpa ectomycorrhiza microbial communities from riparian zone in the Pacific Northwest, United States - 14_EM | ecosystem: Host-associated > Plants > Roots > Unclassified | place...
GGAGAAGGAGCCTCAATGGGAAGTCGTTGTGGGGGCATTGACTTATGGGGGGGGGATATATGTTCCTGCGGTCAATTCTTTACGCCGAAAAGTGATAAGTTTATTTCATGACAACCCTGAGTCCGGTCGTTTTGGAGCTCTTAAGACTACTGAGCTGGTATCTAAGGATTTCTACTGGCCAGCAATGGACTCGCACGTACGTAAGTATGTCAGCGGCTGCAAAGTATGCCACCGAGTCAAAGGTCCTCGGCACCCCAGGCACGGGATCAACCCGCCCTTGGAGATGTTACCGGGGTGCTTAATCCCAATAATCAATACATCATTTATTGAATTAAGTACAACCGCCTATCTAAGAAACTCTTTTTCCCTTGTCTTATCCTAAGACTCAACATCTTGCACTTTCTTTATGCAGGAGCACTCGGTGTAAATCTGGCCCAAAGTCCGTCACCTCGATACGCGTCAACTACGCCTCGTCATTGAATCACCATTCCTCGGCAAACTCCTCGAATTGTAACAACCCGGAGTTCAGATATTGAAGCACTAGGTAGTCCATCAGCAAAAAACATTTCCGTCCGGGAGGAATGGCTCCGTCTGAGTGGACGCGCTGCGTCAGAGCCGTCAGAGACACCCTGGTGGCGGATTACTCCGCGCCTGGCGTCAATTCCACGCGTCGCGTTGCATTTCGCCCTCCGATCGCCGTTTCGCCATTTATTCTTTCTGTGTCGGGCTCCTATTTTAAACAAACACTCTGGCGTTGTGGCCAACTGTGACCATACATTGCAATAGATTCATTGGGTACACGTTTGCATCGGGATTGCGATGGGTGACACTGCGAAGATCACTCCTCGCGTTCCTTCTACATTACGCTCGAGGAGCATAGGGAGGTGAAAAGATATGATACAACCCGGCCGTGAGGATCCACGCAATTGCGCGGATACACGAAATCTCGGACAGAGCGAGTGAGACCAAAAGTTGGGAAAGATAGAGTGTGTATTTTCATTGTATGATAAGAGGAGATGGAAATGAGATGATGTCTATCTACTCCGGGGTCTGCCGAATATATACTCCCCGTCACTCTGTCTACCTACGTTACCCCTATATCTCCGTACAACCGCCGTGGCTCCTTGAAGAGGTACTTGATCAAGCGTGTTTGAGATGCACTTGGAGACGTAGATCGAGTGGACTCAGAGATGCACTTGCAGGCCAGGATCGAGCGAGTTTGGAGATGCACTTGGAGGCCATGATCGTGCGAACTTGCAGGCTGTGATTGAGTGAGTTTGGATATGCACTTGGAGACTGAGATCGAGTGAACTCAGAGATGCACTTGGAGGCCAGGATCGAGCGAGTTTGGAGATGCACTTGGAGGCCATGATCGTGCGAACTTGCAAGCCGTAATTGAGCGAGTCTGGAGAGACACCTGGAGGCCGTGATCGTGCGAGTGTGGAGATGCACTTGCAGGCTATGATCGAGAGAGATTGGGGGAGTACTTGGAGGCGGTCGATTTGGCGGGAGGTGCGACGGCAGCTGACACTCTATTCATTGGTTAACTTGTAATTGTGGGAATGTAGAGAGTTGAGTACTCAGCCGAGAGATTAGAAACTGGCTGGGAGCGGGAGACTGTCGATCTTGGGATGATGCTGTACTTGGTGTATGCTGTACTCTGTGTCAACTCATGATTATGACATGGAGAGATAGAGAGGGATGACTTCACTTCGTGTTCTTAGGTGATGGTAGAGTTGAGCACAAGAAAGAGAGAGATTGGAGGAGATGTGGGAAATCAACATGAGAAACTGGGACTTAGAGAATTTCATGTGCGAGTCAATTGACCATCCCCAATACGGCAGATACGAGTCCCGATCCGGCGTGTAATAACACTGATACGATATCTTCCCAACCCAATCAGGCAAGTCGTACCCCTGATTTCTCATATCCACTCGTATCCTCAATATCATTCTCATCTTCATCCACCATCTCTCCCTTTCTCGTCCACAACTCAACCATCATCGCAGAACACAAAGTTAAGTCATCCCTCTCTATCTCTCCATGACATGATCATGAGTTGACACCAAGTACAGCATACACCGAGTACAGCATACACTGAGTACAGCATACACCGAAGATTGTCTGTCGTCGCTTCATTCCCATGATTTCATAAGAGCTCATTCCCACGGTTTCGAGTTAACTAACCGATGAATAGAGTCTCAGCACCTGGCGCGCCTCCCATCGACTGCCTCTAGATCGACCACCTCCAAGTACTCCTCAAATCTCCCTTGATCATAGCCTGCTGCAAGTGCATCTCTAAACTCGCTTGATCACAGCTCAAAGTGCATCTCTGAGTTCACTCGATCTCGGCCTCCAAGTGCATGTCCAAGCTCGCTCGATCACGGCCTCCCAGTGCATCTCTGAGTTCACTCAATCTCGGTCTCCAATTGCATCTCCAAACTCGCTCGATCACGGCCTCCCAGTGCATCTCTGAATTGACTCAATCTCGGTCTCCAATTGCATCTCCCAACTCGCTCGATCACGGCCTCAAAGTGCATCTCCAATCTCGCTCGATCACGGCCTCCAAGTACATCGTTAATGAGCAACGGCGGGTGTACGGAGATACAGGGGGAACGGAGGTGGACTGAGCGACGGGGAGTACATATTCGTCGTCATCTTCAGGCGCACCTCGAATTGCTGACAATCACCGCGTGCTGCCAGTCCAGATATACCGTGTGTAGATAGGTAGCTATATAGATACATAGATACATAGATGAGAATACAAACGGAATGCATAAGTTTTGAAAATCGTTGAACGATTAGTAGTTATGATTTAACATCGCCAGGCGTTGTGTAAACGGCTTCAGCATAACTGCAGCCCCTGCGAGGAGTGTAACACACGTGTCCTTCTGATGATGTGTAAACGTCACCACAAAGCAAAAGAGTACGTATGCGACGGGGAGCGTGTAATTCTCTGTCAGAAAGTACGAGGTTTCGTCAGAGCCATCAGAGCCGTCCAGAACATCCGGGTGCTTCTGACGGAAACTAGAGTTGTTGCTGATGTCGATATTCTCTAACTCGCAGAATCTGAAAACCACGCGGTAGATTTGGGTGAAACGTTGCTCTGCTGAGGTGTAAAGATGATTGCCGAGAAGTTCGACAACTTGTTGTAGTGCGTATTCGGATTGTGTCAGTCTGTACCCAGGCATATGTCAAGTAATCTCGAGTATGGATAATAGAAGTAATGATGAATAGATTTTTAATCGATAGAATTCTTGATAATATTTTAAGATCGTCTTCGGTGTTCTGAATGATTGACTGTGGATTGCTGCTTGAGCTTGTTCTTCTCATTCTCGAAACAATGCCATCTCTTTATAGTCGTCTTGGGGTGCTAAGTACCACCCACACTTGACGCTATGATCTCAGAGCTCATGATAGCCTATCCCGGGGGTATCAATGCATTACTAGCATGCGCGCGGGATATAACGCCACGCTTCCCAATAGGTTATCGTGTTCATGCAATGTGGTTTCAAAGCATTACGCTCCTGATGAGATTCAGGCCATTCATCTCATGATATCATGTCAGACAACGTGTCAGATGAAACTTGAATTTAGACATCTTACTACCCGTTTATGCCAGTAGATGAAATGATGAACCAACAAAATAGTTAGCAGCGCTTTACGCAAATTAATGCTTCACCTTGAAAGGCTATTTGGCCTGCGTCATAGATTTAATCGGCGACCAACCGATACTATGTCATTGTAGAATTTGACGCGTCAGCTCGTATCCTATACGAGACTGACGTTGCAATGCATACTAACTCAAACCAATGAGCAGGGTTGCTTCAGGCCTCCTATCCTAAGCCAATGTCATAATTCCCTCAGTCACGTCATGCTCAGGCCGAGACTGTTCTCTGAGCCAGGGAGTACCCTAGTTGTTCTTATTACCTGAGGCGATAAGCCAGAAGTCCCGCTCACTCGCATATTGACTATCGACTGCTGTTGTTTGTGTGTCGGAGTATGCTCCAGTCTAATCAAACATGTCCTGCTAGTTAGGGGACGTGAACGTGGTTGAATTCAATGCACTCGGCAGATTTTGACATCTTTCGATCTGGCAGCATTGTTGTGTCATCAAATTAGAATCTCTGTATTGTGTATTCTTTCAATGACTTCACTAGACAGATTACCCGTCTATTCAATCGATGCGCAACTCCTATGAATCCCCGCTCAAGGACATAGGACTGGCCAACTGGCATAACCAAGAATAGGCGTTTTGCATATCACATGACTTAAAGTATAATGATATGTATTCATAGATTAAATGCAAGTACGATTATTGCTGTTTCGGGGAAAACCCCTAACAGGAGACACCATCGCGGCCATGGGAAGGCATCACGATGGAGTTCGTTACTAACTTGCCAGAGTCAATGGCATCGGGCGACACCGGGATTCTCATCATTGTGGACCGACTGACAAAGATGGCAATCTGCTTACCATGCCGGAAGGATATCCACTCGCCGGAATTGGCCCGGCTCTTCTTTGAACACGTCACTTGAATGCGCGGCGTTCCGGACAACACCGTCACAGATTGCGGCACCCAGTTCACAAGCCAACTCTGGACCCGGGTATGTTCTCACTTGAGTACTGACCATCGGCTCTCAACAGCCTTCCATCCGCAGACAGACTGGCAGACAGAGCGTCAAAACCAGACAATGGAGCAGTACCTGCGAGATTTCTGCAACTACGAGCAGGACAATTGGGTCAAACTCTTGCCGCTAGCGGAATTCGCTCACAATAACACGATCCACGCGTCTACGAGGATGACTCCATTCTGCGCGAATTACCACTACCATCCGGTGATGCAGTTTTAGGCCCCGAAGCAACCATCTAGCCTGAATTTGGAAATCCAAGCAGACACTTTCGCAGCTGGCTTGGAGGAGCCTCACCAAACCCTCAGTAAGAACTTGCAGGAGGCTCAAGCCAATCAGATGAAGTACGCCAGCGGCAAAGAGGTTCTTTTCGAGGTTGGAGATAAGGTCTGGCTTGCAACGCGGCATTTCCGGACGACAAGACCATCAAAGAAGTGGGATAAAAACCGACAGGAACGTACACGGTAAGTAAGATCATCAATAAGAATGCTTACAAATCAGGCCTTCCATATACGATCCAGAAGCACAACGTTTTCCACCTCTCTTTGGTCGACCGCTATACACCTCCTACCGCCGGACAGCCGGCATCTAAACCGCAGCCGACGGTGGTCGACGACTCTGATGAATGGGAAGTTGACCAGATCCTCGACCATAAACGAGGCTACCGGAAGCTCCATTATCTCGTACAATGGGCTGGTTACAGTTACGTACGGACTAGCTGGGACCCTGCGGAGAATCTCGGGAATGCGCAGGAATTGGTTGATGAGTTTCACCGAGAGCATCCGAGGAAGCCTCGACGATGATTGGACCTGGAGGTGTGGGATTGGACGTTGTTCTACAGCGGTTTCACTCTTCTTACTTTATTATGGATTTCGGGCCTATATAAATGGCATCGGCACGGGTTTTTACCACCTCCGGAGACAAGTCAAGTGGAGGTGGAGTTTCCCCGTTCACCGAATCCGCCGTGAGGCTGCTCATAGGGCAGTGATTGGTTGTGGGACTTATTAAGTCATGTGGAGGCGTACGCATTGGTTTTGTTTCTTATGGGGTTCTCTTATTATATATACGTACGTGACAGCCCAGGGGGTCTGCTCCTACAGGGGGGGATGATGTAATGGCAGTCATGATTAGGTTCTCGCCAAGTGGCACGAGACGTGTCCAGGGCCGTGAAACCGCCACCCTTATATAGACGACTCGCAATCTCTCTGGGATCGCTAGCGATAATCTTACCTTTCTACCACTCGATTTCATTACCACATCCACCTGGGCAACCGTATTTTTCCATATACTCACATACGCGGCCATATACGGATATACGGCCTTACATATATAATCATTTGCACTCACACGCATTGATACATCTCACTGTCTGAGCCACCGCAAAACACATGATCTGAATAATGAATGACATGTTTGAAATTGATCTTAGCTCATTTGGCCTGCAATTTATGGCCTATACATCCGTCCATCAGTTTGACATATATATAGCCCGACTTCCTCACCATTGATTATCTAGCTCATTTTCTTCAATTTTGATGCCATACCATAACGAATATTCAAACTGTCAACCATGTGTAGCAGATCTGAGTGGCGAAATGTACAGTTGGATATGTGGATCAATATGGCATGACAGCTGTCAATCATCTGAGCCCACGTTGTGCATTGAATGCTACTTCTATAAGTCCTACAACATCCCTGACTTACACGATGTTGTGGTGAAGCAGCGGAGCTAGAGGACAGAAAACCCTTCGTCAACACTCAGCCGCATATCTCACGCCATTCCAAATGGACTACGTGAGACAGCGCAGTTTGGGCTCGAGCTGCGTAGGAAGAGGGTGAGAAGGAATGATACTTCCTGGTGTTGATGATCCAAGCCGCTGCGTCGATCCAAGAAGTGTCGGACAGAGCGAGTGTAATCAAATGATGCGAAAGATGGAGTGTGTAATTGGTTGTGTAATGAGATGAGACGATATGTGATGCTACGAGACGAGATACAACATGCGATGCGAGCTATCAACCCAGGGGTCTCCGGAATATATACCCCATGTCAATCAGTTCACCTCCGTCTCCCCTGATCCCGGTACGGCCCCGTCGCCCAGTCCGTCTCCATCATCCCCATATCACCATACACCCACTGTAGGTCAGTCCGCTTTCAAGCTGAGTGGCGGTGGTGGTGGGAAATGGATTTTCCCGCCACAACTCCTCCCTCGCCCATTTTGCGAAACACACCTCTCCTCCTCCGTATAACAGCATATGCACACCCGAAAGAAAATATGAATCCCTTAAACCCAAAGGAAAGACACAGACACAGACTTTGAAGGAAAAACACAAACGTAGACTCAAAGGAAAAACCCAAACTTAGACCCACAGGAAAAACCAAAAACCCAAAGGAAAACCATAAACCCAAAGGAAAACCAAACCCCGGAAGGGAAAACATCAACACTCTCACTCCTTGCGCACCTGCTTTCTCTTGCCACCCTCTCTATCTGCTTTCAATTTTCTTTGACCAGTTGCCAAGTAAGATATCTTGCCAAGCTGAGTATCGAATTGAACAATCACCTCATGCATTGCGTGCACGGCTGTTGTGATTTGTGCTTGGGCCTCTGTGAACAACTCGGGATCATCGTTTACTGCTTTTTGGATGATAGGTACGGCTTTGTTCCCCATTTGTCTCTCGTGGTGTGCCAACATCTGCGTCTGGTTGTCCAACCTTCTCCTGAAAGCTGGGTCAAGGACGAGCCATTCGAGAAAGCAGCTCACGTATTCTCTATTGTCGGTGTCGTCGTCATCGGAATTGCTACTTTCGCTGCCGGGAGTCGTAGGCCAGTCAGGTTTTGGGGTGCACTTGTACTGAGGATTGGTAGGCTTGTCACGGGTCGTACCGGCCTCTTTCCCAGTTGAAGCTGGCGTGGTTGTACCGGCCTCTTTCTTGGTGGGTGCTGGCGTGACTGTATAGGGGTCTTTCTCGGTGGGGGCTGCCGGGATTGTACCGTGGTCTTTCTCGGTGGGCGCTGTCGGGACCGTACCAGTGTCTCTCTCGGAGGGAGTGCTGGTTCCATCCTCAGATCCATTCTCGGCCAGTTGCTTCAAAAGCCCTCCAACGTTGCTCTCATCGGTTTCCTTTTCATTGCCCTTGATTGATGGTGATGGCGGTGGAAGCATCTTGCTCCTGTCGGGGGATGGAGGTGGTACGGACATCCAATGGGTGGCAGGCGATAACCCAAGGTCGGCAGTGGGTACTGATTGTGGGATGGTACGAAGCCAGTTGGCGTTATTGTGGTCTTCCATGCCTGGGTAGTAACTGAGGGGCATTACTAACCCCCGGTACCATTTCAGACCGATAGCTTTGTAGTTAATTCCTTCTTCCAGCTGAAGGCAGCCATTATCTAACAACATTTTAGCTTCATGGAAGTCGCCGGAAGTATACCACTTGTTCGATTTGGACTTCCGGTCTAGCTTGGGGAGACACTTGATGTATGCAAGATTGAGGCATCGTTGCGGTAACACGGGGTCCTTGGATGTTTCGTTGGCGATCACGGTTAATCGCATCCACTGCATTCTGCTTCTGGAGTCGGTTTGGATTTCGTTGGGTTCGGGATAGTGTTTCCCGAGGTCTCCCAGCTTCTTGGTTGCCCGTGTCTTCCTGTCCTGCGCAGTGTGATGTTGCTTTATCATTTCTCTAACCCTGCTGGAGCTGTCGAGAGTCTTAAGGAAGTCATTGTATCGGTTGTACTTCAACTTCTTACAGTCAAGGTGTCTCTCGGCCAAGTTCGACAGCCAAGCAACCTGGACATTGGCGGCATTGGTAAAGTCACCAACAAGATCATAGATCTCAAGGACCAAATTCGCTGTGTTTTGGGTGGCGAGTTCCCAGGCAGCGATCTCTATGGCTTCTTGTAGCGATCCAACAGGTCTGTTGGCGACAAAATCCCTGCTGAGGTGTCTTAGTGTCTCTGACGATAGGGTTACTGGAGAGGGGTCACTAGCGATAGTGGAGATATCCGAGGAGGGGGTATACGTAGTAACAGCGGTGGTGGTGGTGGCTGTGGCGGTGGTGACTGCCATTGGGGTGGAGTCGAGGCTCATAGCAGCGGTGGTCGTGGTTAAGGAGGCTTCCGAATCCATGGCATTGTCGAGTACTGTGGCAATGTCCTTGATTGGAGTGAACGGGATGTCGGTCGTCGGTTATAGTTGAGATGGTGACATCGGGCGCAGTCAGTGTGTAGAGGGAGATGAATGGTACAGACAGTGGTTGCCGTTCCTTAGGAACGTGGAGGGGGGGAAGCTCTGTATATCCCTGGAGGGGTGCTTTGGGCCAGATCCTTCATTTTCCAGTCTCAATGTGGTTCCCAAATTCCCTAGTATCATCTTCTCGTATCTCTTCACAACTTCTTCGCATGTTCCCTTTCTCTTTCTCTGCTTGTACTCAGTGGTTTGGCATATCCTGCTCGTCGTTCCTGTTGTCTGTGGTGAATCTTCTGCCCACTCCTGCAATAGTTGTCATCTCTCTTGTCTCGAGGTTACTAGAGGGTTAGGGGAGAATGGTAAGAGTTTTTAGTGTAACGTGGGTGCAACTCAGCCAATGGGAATATTTCTTCCTCCTCCATCTCGCAAATGCACCCAATTGTGCGGATTAGATAGTATCCCTCCATCTCGCGACTCCATTATCAATTGCGTGGCTTCGATATCTTCAACTCTTTTCATTATGGTCCATGCAATGGTTCTCCTCCCTTCCCTCTTTCTTTACCTCCCTTCCTTTCCTCTCCATCCGTCATTACCATTATCGTTTGGACGGGTGGTCTGCTGGCACCGGATGTGCTGTGTTCCACTTATCCACTGGTTTCTTACTTCTTGCCACATCCTCCACACATACTCACCATTGTTTCTCCGAGTCTTTCCACTGAACGAAATGCATCAATCATCGATCTATATATTTCCGGCCTGCAACTGCCTGCACCTGAAACTCCTCAACTTCATCGAATTCCTGCTCGGGTGCAGTGGTAGGTGTACTGATCTCGCGAGTACTGGGTACGTCTTCGTTGCGAGTGAAGATCTTCCTGAGTCGACTATGATCAATCCAGCCCGCGAGCTTTGTTCCATCTAGTTCTGCCAGTCAATTGGGCCCCAATCTCTTGGCGATTCCAGTCCCTCGGTGGGGTCCTCGCCACCTAGGATCCAGTCCGGCATCGTGAGACTGCTTCATCTTTGATTGTTGTACCAGCGCCAAGTCGCCAGTTTTGAGATCTTCAGCTCGGAAGTTGGCTGCATGGTCAAAGTACTGTTTGATGGCATCTCTCGACTCCGGTAGGTTTTGTATGGCACCATCAATATCCTCTCATCGTCATTGCAGCTGTGTTGCTCTAGCCGTTATCAGTGATGCTGTATCATCGATTCCTTGGATCCAGTTAGTGGTATCCCATGTCAAGTTCTCCAGCTCTATTGGAAGTACTGCATCTTGGCCGAACATAAGGCGGAATGGTGAATATCCGGTCGTACCTCTGCCCCTGCGCTGAGATATTCCCTGGCTACAACAAGTAAGTGATATCCGTCCTCAATTTTAGGCATGTACAAAGTATCCATCACTACTTGCTGCCATAGAGGACTGAAGGTTAGGCCTTTCAGGGGTTCATCATACCGTAGAGGCGCTCTCTCCATACACCGCTCGCACGTTTTAAACCTGTCGTTGAAGTTGACAGACATTTCCGTCCGCCAATACAGCTGCACTACCTTTCGTAATGTTCCATATCATCCACGGTGCCCACTCCGTTCGTCTGCAGCTTCCATTGCTTTGCTGTTCTGTTTGGTGCTCACTAACACCTTTGCCAGCAGTTCATTGGTTTTTCGCATCCAGTAGAGTATTCCATCTGAAACAACGTATTTTGTGGCTTTCCGCCAAACTTGCTGCATTTCCTGCGTAGTCTCTCGTTCCGGTCGTTCCAGGTTCCCCGAAACTCACCTATGTGCGTCCATCACCCACTGTATTCCTCCGCCAGTCTCAACGCAACAAATGGTTTGTATGCTCTTCCCCTTGTCTTTCGTTACGGTCCTCATTCCATCCCTATTCCTGGTAAGCTTGCTTCAATTGTTTCATAGAGATCATCCTCCTCTTCTGGCTGAGGTTACTCTTCCCCTCGCAGCCACCGTGAGAGGCCATCTGGACCTCCATTCAGTCCCCGTGGAACATGTTTCACATCAAAATCGAACGGTCGTATCCACGCGATCTCGCGGGTGACTAGTTCTCGTGGCAGGTCGTTGGTGGGCTAGTGCAGTTGATGCACTAATGGGTTAGCGTCTGTCTCCACGAGGAATCTGACCCCATATACGTAGTTACGAAACATCTGCAGTGCCTTCATCAGCCCATGGACCTCATGTTTCCCCCGATCATATCTCCTCTCGGCTTTGTTCTAGAGCCCGCTTTTATAGCGACATGGGTGCTGGTCCTTATTTTCGTCTTCCTGCTGCCAGATTGCCCCCCACCCCTCTGAGCTGCCATCAACTCCCACGACTATTTGCCCGGCACCATCACTAACGTCTCACACCTTCAACGCAGGAGCATTGCAGAAAGCCTCCTTCCAGTTTGCCATAGCTTTCTTTTCCTCAGTATCCAATTGAGCTTTGACCTCCTTCCGCAAGATTCAGAACAGGGGGCCTGCAACTATTGCTGACTCGTGGATCCATATTTGATAGTATGTGAAAAGTCCTGAAAATGCCTTGCACTCGGTACGGTTATCGCACCGGGGCCAATTCTTCACTTTGTCGACCTTGGATGGTTGCTGCCACCTTCTTGCATCCCCACAGACACACCCAACAATTTTTACCCCGTTCCAGCACCAGTCAGATTTCTCTGCGGCAATCGTATCTCCTGCTCTCTCCACATCGAAAGGTACTTTATCGAGGTTCTGGAGCTGTTCCATCACAAACCTTCGAACAGCAGGCAGCCCGTCCACCTCCTGTTCTCCACAACGCCTCTGTGGGCATTTCACTCCGACATTTTCGACGAATATTTCCGTGATAGACCGCAGGTGCGAGTTCAGTATTGTGCGAGATATTCTGACAAATGCTGCTACCGAATTGGTAGCTCCCTGTACCAGTCTGGACGGCCGATACATGCCCTGTGTAGTCTGGAAGGCCATATAGTCCCGGCTATCCTCGTGCAACATTTTGTGGTAATACCCAGACTGAAAGTCAATCAGTGAGGAAATGGGCAGCCCAGCGAAGGCTTCAGAAAACTCTTCGACTTTGCGCCGTATCCTGGCATCTTCCAGTGTATGCTAATTCGAGCTCACAGCAAAGGTGATGCAGTAGTACTTCCCATTTTTCGTAGGAACTGAAAAGTGAGCATTTCTGTAGGGGCCCCATGCGGGATCAGATAGGCGCACCCGAACCATCTTTTCTGTGATCTCTGTTTCCACAGGAAAGAATGTCTTCGGTATACGGAATACATGATTCTCCCAGACCTTGTGACCAGACTCCAGCGAGATACTGTGGGGTGGCTGGACCTCGTTGCTGATTGTTCCACGTTATTCCCATCTTCATGACACACTGTATTCACTATTCGATAGCATTTCCAGGAGGTCTTTCTTTTCTTTCGGCAGTAATATGCTCCGTATCTGTATCTCTCGTAATCTCTCAGGTGGTAACCTTCCGCCTCCAGCTCTGTGGGATAATTTCGGTATAAACCACTCATCCCAGGGGCCTGGTATTGGTATGGCCCGGGCGATAGCTCTTCCTCTCCAGTCGAGTCCGGCATCTGGTTTACTACCATCGGACACGGAGACTGGCGTCACCTTCTAGGCACGATATTTGTAGCGGGCGCGCACCCAGGCTGCTTTGGTATTTTGATCTAAGTTGCAATTCGACGAATCAAGGTACGAGGAACACGGTTGAATTTGACTATATTCCGGAGGATTTGTATTTTTAGCAACCCCCGCAAATGCCGTGGATTCCCTCCCGGTTATCCTCCTTTCCTTCTCCAGAGCTTCTTCTCCCATCGAACAGTCTTCTATTACCATCCTCCTACCGAACTCTCCGACTACCAGTCTTTCCTCCTCTTCCCACTCATCCTCCCAATTCCCTCTTCTTCCCATTAGCTTCCTTATTGCCTTCTATAGCACCCCTCTTCTGACTGACTCTTTTACTTCCTTAATCGTTTCCTCCTCTTTCCCGTTGTTTGATCCTTCAACTTTCCTTGCCCGCACCCTCTTCCTATCAACCAACTGCTTCTGTTTTCCTTTTCTACTATTCGAGCCCTTCTCATTCCCATCTTTCCTTGCAGGACTCTCCAACCTCGTTCCCTCATAGTGCCGAGCCGTATCCATCTTAGTTGCCCTTACTTTAACTAGACGTATACGTCTTCCAAGCTGCTGGCAACTCTATCCCTCCTGTCTCCCGGAATGGCAGCGACAGATGTCACCTGCTCTGACCCATCAACAGCTGGGATGGTGATCTCACTGCTGCCATCATGCAGGTTCCTCTCACAGTTCCGAGTGTATGTTTCCCAGGGGGGGCCCAAGATACCCTGTTCAGATCCGGAATTGGCAAACAATATCACCGTGGGAATTACGATACCATCAATGTTGACGGGCACGGACTGTGCCACCTTCAACAAATCAGACCAATTGCGATCGGAAGTGATCATCGTCCAGTCAGCATGTTTCCACACGATGTTGAACTCTCCGGCGACCTCTCCACTCATCACCCAGATTCCAGACCCAGCATCGATTAGCATGGAAAGTTGGTGTCCATGTCGCTTTCTGGGTGCGGTTGGAAAGCCCCTGGCGTACCGGAATTCGGTGTAACCTGCGTGATCTTTGAGGCCGGAGAAGGCAGAAACATGCGTGATTCCAATTATCTTTGGTGTGGCGGGGGTCCCCGCAGTACCTCGTTTGTCTTTGGGAACTGATACTGTTTTAGCCATTGGTAGGAGTCGAAAGGTCGATTCACTAGGCTCTCTCTCCTGACCGGCTAGGATAGTGTAATCCTGTTGGCTGCGTCCGAGAACTTCATACTTCCTGGTAGCCAAGGCCGGTGCTTTCTTCTGCGGCACCTGTGGAGCCTGTGGAGTCTTCTGAGTTGTGTCCTCAATAGGGTCCACCTCGGCCGGTTGCTTGCTGAATGCTACCACTTTCCTGAGAGTTCGCTTTTCCTGGTTACTAGCACTTGTTAAGTCCTCCGGGACCTCTTTCTCGCTACGTGCCCTCTTGTCATCACCCCGTGTCATCTTGTCCCTGGTCTTCCGCCTCTCATCCACGAAGGTATATCCTGCTGGCGTGCGCACGACAGCCTACCTTTTCCCTCTCTCTTCCTTGTTTAAATCTGCATCTCTCTCCTCATTCTCAGTCTCACTTTCCTCCTCTCCCTGCGCACCGCTGTCACCTTGCCCCTCTTCTACCACTTCATCCTGGTCACTCAATTCCTCGATACGGTCTTCATTACCTTCTTTCTTACCTTCCATACCTGTAGACCGACAAGAGTAGTACCCATCGATTTCCGACAGCTGTCAGGCAATCCTTGAGCGAGACACAGTCACCTGAGCACTGGCCTTCTGAAACGGCTGAGATATTGCAAAGTGCTGCGGCTGAGGCGGCTGTGGTGCAGCCGTAGTGGCTACTCCCCCTCCCTGATGCCGATGACGAGCTACTTCACAGGCGTACTCCCGCATTAACAAAAATCTTTTCTCCAGTAGATATCCGGATATCTCACCTCCATTTCCTCCTCTTTGTCCTAAGGTTAGTCTTCCATGATCATTGAGGTCGACTATTCCTTTTTCCTGGTTAGTGCGCACATAGGGACAGGACTTGTGGACGTGTCCCAGCTCATGACAATAGATACACAGGCCTCATACTTGCTGTGGATACTGCTGGTGATTGGGTCCACCTCAGTAGTAAGCGGGTCCAGTGGGTGCATTCGGAGGTGGGAAGTTCATTGGTATGCGTTGAGGTGGATGGTCGGCTTGGATGGCGTATGCCCTGGCAGGCTGGTAGCCTCCGTATCTGGGGTCATTCGCTTTTCTCAGCTGGATACATCAGCAAAAAACATTTACGTCCGGGCGGAATGGCTCCGTCAGAGTGGACGCGCTCCGTCAGAGCCGTCAGAGACACCATGGTGGCGGATGACTCCGCGCCTGGCGTCAATACCACGCGTCGTGTTGCATATCGCCCTCCGATCGCCGTTTCGCCATTACTTCTCACTCTGTCGGTCTCCTATTTCAAACAAACACTCTGGCGTGGTGGCCAACTGTGACCATACGTCGGAATAGGTTCATTGGGTACACGTTTGCATCGGGATTGCGATGGGTGACGCTGCGAAAATCTCTCCTCACGTTCCTTCTACATTAAGCTCGAGGAGCATAGGAAGGTGAAAAGATATGATACTACCCGGCCGTGAGGATCCACACAATTGCGCGGATCCACGAAATCCCAGACAGAGCGAGTGAGACCAAAAGTTGGGAAAGATAGAGTGTGTATTTTCATTGTATGATAAGAGGAGATGGAAATGAGATGATGTCTATCTACTCCGGGGTCTGCCTAATATATACTCCCCGTCACTCTGTCCACCTCCGTTACCCCTGTATCTTTGGATATGCACTTGGAGACTGAGATCGAGTGAACTCAGAGATGCACTTGGAGGCTGTGATCGAGCGAGTTTGGAGATGCACTTGGAGGCCATGCTCGTGCGAACTTGGAGGCCGTAATCGAGCCAGTTCGGAAATACACTTGCAGGCCGTAATCGAGCGAGTCTGGACATACCCTTGGAGGCCGTGATCGAGCGAGTTTGGAGATGCACTTGCAGGATATGATCGAGCGAGATTGGAGGAGTATTTGGAGGCGGTCGATTTGGAGGGAGGGGCGACAGCAGCTGAGATTCTATTCATTGGTTAACTTGTACTTGTTGTAATGTAATGAGTTGAGTACAACATCCGCCAAGAGATGAGAAACTGGCTGGGAGCGGGAGACTGTCGAACATGTGATGATGCTGTACTTGGTGTATGCTGTACTCTGTGTAAACTCATGATCATGGCATGGAGAGATAGAGAGGGATGACTTAACTTCGTGTTCTTAGGTGATGGTAGAGTTGAGCACAAGAAGGAGAGAGATCAGAGGAGATGGGGGAAATCATCATGAGAAACTGGGACTTAAGAGAATTTCGTGTGCGAGTCAATTGACCATCCCCGATACCGCAGGTACGAGTCCCGATCTGGCGCGAAGTAACACTGATACGAGGTCTTCCCAACCCAATCAGGCAAGTCGTATCCCTGATTTCTCATATCCGCTCGTATCCTCCATGTCGCTCCCATCTTCATCCTCCATCTCTCTTTCTTGTCCACAACTCAACCATCATCGCAGAACACACAGTTAAGTCATCCCTCTCTATCTCTGCATGACATGATCATGAGTTGACACCGAGTACAGCATACACCGAGTACAGCATCCACCCCAGATTGTGTGTCTTCCCTTCATTCACATGATTACGAGTTGACCCCTGGATGTAGCTTCCGCTTCCGGCGTACCTCCCTACACGATCGACTGCCATCAGCCAGCTCTCCATGAGAGCTCACAGGTAAAGTCACATTGTCACCTTCCCACGGTTGCGAGTTAACTAACTGATGAATAGAGTCTCATCACCCGGTGCGCCGTCCATAGACCGCCTCCAAGTATTCGTCCAATCTCGCTCGATCCCGGCCTCCAAGTGCATCTCCAAACTCGCTCGATCACGGCCTCCAAGTGTATCTCCAGACTCGCTCGATTACGGCCTGCAAGTTCGCAGGATCATGGCTTCCAAGTGCATCTCCAAACTCGCTTGATTACGGCCTCCAAGTGCATCTCTGAGTTCACTC
>Ga0307512_10004000_pt1 | contig 16462 bp, 24 predicted proteins | sample 14_EM_MG_FD_200267 | JGI IMG/M metagenome (GOLD analysis project Ga0307512, IMG submission 200267) | Populus trichocarpa ectomycorrhiza microbial communities from riparian zone in the Pacific Northwest, United States - 14_EM | ecosystem: Host-associated > Plants > Roots > Unclassified | place...
GGTACATAGACCAATCCTTTGTAGAGGAGTAATCCATCTTCATAATTCCATTCCTGTAATCCTTTGGTAATGTGTCTTGGGCCACTTGTAAGCATCGATGTCAATTTTGTTCCTGTGACTCTATCAGCTTTAATGCCTTCTTGTAGTGCTGCTTTAAGGTCTAGGTCCATTCCAGTGGGGATTGCCATGTTATGTAGTGCGCGGATTTGGAATGTATCCAGCATAAGCAAGAATTTATCTGTTGTGAGCAAGATCTGATTGGCATTTTTGGATGCTATCCCCTCTTTATAATCTGGACGCCTGGACAGAGCATCAGCTTTATTGAGTTTGCCGGGTTTAGAGATGATAATAAAGTCATATGTAGCCAAAAATAGGGCCCATCATGATTGTCAACATGTGAGATATTGTTTCGTAGTAAAATATTGTAAATTCGTGTGGTCTGAAAAGATCTTAGTGCGATGTTTATTGCCTTGGAGATAGTGGCAGAAGTGTTTTAGGGAATGGATAATGGCAAGTAATTCTTTATCGTGGATTTCGTAGTTGCATTCCGCAGGTTGCAATGATTTTGAGAAGTAAGCGACAGGGTGAGAACAACCAAAGGTGTCTTCTTGTTCTAAGATGCTTCCTGTCACATAATCACTTGCATCGGTGATTAATGTGAAGGGTTTTTCGTAGTCCAGTAATATAAGAACCGGTGCCGAAGTTAATGCAGACTGTAGATCGCGGAACGCTTGTTCCTCAGCTTGGTCCCAGTAAAAAGGAACATCTTTCTTTGTGAGATTGAATAGTGGTCAGGCTAAGGCAGAGTAGTTTTTTACGAAACAGCAGTAGAAGTTGCAAAAGCCCAGCCATTTCTGGACTTCCTTCATGGTCTTTGGGGTTGGCCAGTTGCTAACAGCTGTAAGTTTGACTGGATCCATACGAAGTTCTCCTTCAGAAATGATCAGACCCAAATATTCCACGGATGTTTGGTTAAAGGAACATTTCTTGGGCCGGAGGTAGAGATCAAGATCGAGGAGTCATTGGAGAATTCTGTGTGTAAGTTTCACCAGTTCAATTATGGTTGTGGCCATAATGAGGATGTCATCTAGATAGATGACAACTTTGCTGGTTGCTAAAAAGTCGGCAAATTAAGTGTCCATGAAGGTTTGGAAGGTTGCCAGGGCGTTACATAACCCGAAGGTTATGACACAAGATTCAAAGAGACCGAGAGGGGTCTTGAATGCTGTTTTGTATTCATCGCCTTCCTGTATACGGATATTATTATATCCCCAGCGGACGTCCAGTTTAGTAAAGAATCGTGCTCCCAGGAGTTTGTCAATGAGTTCTGGGATTAATGGTATCGGAGCGCATTCTTTCTGGTAATTGCATTTAAGGGTCTATAGTCTTGGACTGGATGTAGTTTGCCATCTTTCTTGTCGATGAAGAAGAAGGAGCATGCATCTGGAGCTTCGGATCTTTGTAGTGTGCCTCTCTTTAGGCTGTCTGTAATGTATTCTTTGAGCACAGTCATTTCAGGGGGTGTCAGTCTGTAAACTGATGTCTTTCTCATTTGTAGACCTGGTTGGAGGTCAATCTTGTGGTCCCACGGTTGGTGTTTTGGTAATCATTGTGCTTCCTCATCTGAAAAAACCTTCACATATTTGCGAAATTCAGGTGGTATATCTGTGGTCTTGCGTTCCTCCCCTTTAGCTAGTGTAGTTGATACCGTTGTTTTTCGTATCATGGGTTCAAAGTAGCATGCTTTATGGGCCACAATGTGCTGCGACGCATCTGTGCCATGGTCTGTGTAGTCGAGATAGTCATCGTTCTGTATTTCCCATGCATCGATTGGTAAAAATTGTCCAATTGTGGGATCTTGTTCTATAGGATGACATTGTGGTAGGCACCGATCGAAGCGTAATCGGTTTGTGCTCCAATCTATACTGGGATTATGTGCTTTTAGCCAATCTGTTCCCAGGAGTATCTCGTGTCATCCAGTATTTGTAATGGCAACTTCAATATTTTCCCAATGTCTGGCGCTGATCCCCATTCGCAGTATGGCAGCATGGCATATAGCTTCTTGTTTGTTCAATGTTCCATCGACGTTTCTTGGATAAACAGGGAGCTCTGTGTCATAGGTGGGGAGACTGTATTTCTTGATAAAACTTGTGTTACAGTAGACGCCTTCTGCTCCACTGTCTAGGACGGCCTCAGCATCAATTTCTTTCCCATTGTATGCGATTCGAACATCTATTTGCATAGAAGGATGTCTTATATTTCGAATCATATCTGGTGGTATATTGGGAATCTTAGATGATTGGAGACTTCTGATCCTGCTAGTAGTACAACAGGGTATTGATACAACTCTCTTAGGCAATGCTCCTAGAGAGTTCCAAGAAAAGACGGATTTTCGTCTAGATTGAGTTTGACCAATGGTTTGAATTGATTAACAGAAGCGATATTAATTTTGCTTTCCTCTTCAAGTGACAGTTTCTCCATCCCTTCTTCTAGAATGGAATTAATTTGTCGGATGGAAGGTCTGCTGCTTTGTGGTCTGAAACTGGAACCAGGTCGAGAATTTGGCAGTGCAGTACAATTGACAGCGATATGTCCAGGTATGCCACAGTAGAGACAGAGGTGATTGTCGATACGGTGCTTGCATTCTTCCAGAGTGAGTCTTCCACAACCATGGCCACAGCCACAGCCGTGTCCACGTCCTTGTCCTTGGTTCTGTCCGAAAGGAGAGGGTCATGGGAAGGCATTGATCTCAGATTCTTCTTCCAAGATTTCCCAGATGCGTGGATTCTGTCATCAGAATCCTCTAGTAGAGCCAGCGAAGGTGCGCCAATTCTTATTGAATTCTCTGGCTTTCTCTACAAGTCTGGCCAATGTAGTTGGCATCGGTGATAGTTGGAGTAGTTTGTTGTGAAGGGCAGTATCCAGAGCTCTGCGGAATGCATACATCTTGGTTGCTTTGTCCACATTGGCTCATCTAGCATATCTGCTCCATTCTTGGTACCATTCGCCAAATTCCCGGTTTCTCTGTGGGGTGTTATGTATATTCTGGATTGCTTCATTTTGCGTTTCTGGGGGAATGAACTGGGCTTTGAAGGCATCTCTAAAATCGTCCCATGTTCCGTAGTTGACAGGGTTTCCGGCTAGTATGGTGGCGATATGATCACTAGCCCAGTCTCCTGCTTGGGTCCCTTGTTTGAAGTAGGTTAAAGCTGATGATACCTTCTTCGCGTTGGTGTCAAAGGTAGTAGCATTGACTGTGAAGTAATTCTCAAGGGCATTCCAGAATGCAATCGCCGTATCTCCTTTTCCATTATAGGGCTTGGAAGCTGTTCCCAAAATACAGGGTGGTAGGTTTGGTTGTGCCATTGGTGCTGCGGGTGGTGGTGCTGGGGGGTTTCCTCCTGGGGGTTGTGGTGGTAATTTTGAAGTTGATGCTGGTGGATTAGGTTTAACCGGTGGTGTTGTTCCTTTGGGGTTTCTGGACGGTGGTGCTGGTGGCTTGGTTGTAGAGGATAGTGCCGCAGTTTGTGTGGGTCGCAGAGAAGAACTGGAGGTGCTAGTTCTTGTGGGTGGTGGGGCCAGTGCTTTTCCCTTTGATACAGGGGGTGTAGCAACCTGACTGACTTCTGTGGTTGAAAGTTTGGACTTTCCAGGAAGCGGACTTGCTTTAGACAAGGGCAAATTTGTCGGGTCTGGAGTTCCTGCTCAACTAGAGAGTTTCTGGATTGCTGATGTAACAGTGGTTTCAGCTTGTCTAAGGAGATCTTCAACTTGAGCTGTATCTTCATCCAACTTTTTGGAACTTTCATCGGAACTAGCTTCAGACACTTCTTCTTCTGAGTTGAGTGCAGAGTTTGTTCCTTCAGTGGGGGTTTGGTTGAAATGTACTGTCCTATGGTTGCGATATCTCCAAGTTTGTGTTGGTCGGTGCCAAGCAATGCTCTTCCCGTTATGTGTCGCAAGTCTGGTATAGATGTCAAGTTCAGTGAGTTGATTGAAATAAGGGAGTGCTGCTTCAAGGGTTTTGTGTGGTATTGCTAGATTGGTTTGTAGGTAGATCCAAGGACCGTCAGGGTCGACGTTCCAAACTGCTTCATTGCTGAATTGGGCAAATCTAACTCTATCTCCTTTGTTGTGGGTGACAAACCAATTTAGAAAGATAATGGGTATATTACAGGTGTCTTCTGTGGTTGGTGCAAGCTTTGTGGGGTATTGGTTATAAGTGAGTTCCCAGTGGCTCATACAAGAGATACAGTGTAACTATTGTTATGCCAACCATAGAATACGGTGTAAGCTTGGTTTAATCAGGCCATTTGTGGATGAGTTTCTGTTCATTGGATAATCTGGTAATCTTCCAAAATACCGTTGTTATTTATGGAAGTACAGTATTTCCACAAATATCCCAAGAAGATGATAGGATCTGGGCAAAGTTTGGTTAATTCTGATAATAAGTGTTCAATGTGACGTTCTTGTCGTCCTTGTAGTTGGTACCAACAATGGGTACGGAATGTATCTAATTCTTTCTTGCTTCAAGTTGGAACTGTATTGGCTAGGTATTTATGTCCTGGTAAAAACGATTGGAAAGTTCTTCCAATTATTTCAGATCCTCCTGAGACAATTGATTCTAATGGTGCGGGAGGTTCAAATGGGGTAGGAGGTAAGGAAGCTTCTCAGTAATTATCTAAAAGAGATGGGAGAACCAGAGGTAGAGGATATATGTGGTAACTGGGGGTAGGTTCTATATGAGGCAGAGGAATTACAGTTGGGTATACAGGTGGGACAGGGTTTGGAGTAGCAGGTCAGGGAGTTTGTCTTCATTCTGGAACTGGATGGGTAACAAAAGGAGTAACCCTTCTTAGTGGTTGTTCTCTTTCGCTTGGATTTCCTCTTTGGGTAGTTCTTTCATTAGAAGGTATGAACTGGGAGGTATCTCAGGAAGAATTGGATCTCTGGCAGTCTTGAGCTGGGGCTGATTGTTGACAAGGCACCAGTTTGCAGGGTCCGATTGTAATGCAAGCCGTTTATAGGTTGATTACTGTACTTTGGGTTCTAGAGAGAAATACCGGTGGGCATCAGGGGTGTTCCGGGCTGTCGAGTATCACAATAACAAATGTCAGTGCCACAAGTGCACGGACGGGCCAAGTTGGTGGATCTGGATTCTGGGGTTGGGGATGCAAACTGAAAGTTGGTGGGAGTCCAGTAATCGGTATCTGAACCGGTACTTGGGGTGTTAACACAGGTGGGGCCAAGGGTATTGGCTGGGGTGGAATCGACACTGTCCTAGTAGTGGTCCTGAATGTGGATGCTGTAGGGAAGATTCTGAACCTGGGCAAGATAGGCCTGGTACTCAGTCTCTCTTCCAAGGGCGTTAGGTACCGTATTTGGGAGTGAAAAGGTGGGTAGATTGATAAGAGGGAACGAGAGGATGGTGCAGATGGGTTGCCACCTAAGGTTTGCAAATTTGTATTGGTAGGTGTTACTGTTGGTGTAGATGAATTGGAAGTCGTCGTTAAAGTTTGTTTGAAGTCGAATTTCGTTAAATTCCACTTCAATTTCGGTTTGTGACAGGAGAAATTGGGACAGAAATCTAACTCTGTGCCCCGATTGTAACTGCGAATGGATTTCTTCCCAGTATGATGGCGTGCTATAATGCCAAAGGAAAGTTTTGTTGTAGAATAGACTTAATTGGGTCACAGGGGATCCGTCATATTGGGTAATTCCTGATAATCTCCAATAAAGTAAGGTTTGATTTGCCTTACTAATGAGTTTGTCAAGGGAATAGTTGACGTATGAGTAAAAGCAAATATCGCTTAAGATTTCTCCAAAGGGTATTAGGTTGAGTAATCCTTGGGTAATGAAGTGTTGTTCACTCCAATATGTAAGTTGAACTTGGTTTCTTAGGTCAGTTAAGTTGAAACCGGCTTCTCTAAGAAATTCGTCTTGGATCTCTTGGACTTCTAAGGCTTCTGACACTGGGAAGTTTGATAACCCTTTATTTATACCTTTGCGATTCCTTTGTAACTTACTTGTAAAATATTACAAAGGGGTTTCTACGGGAGGGGGTGTGATACAAGCGAAGGGGTTAGTCGGGACATGGGAGGTACAAACAAATGTGGCAAGTCCCAGTTGCATATGTAATAAGTCTTCCGTACATGTGTTCCTTTCTTCCACAAAGATACTGTCAGTGGTAAAATGTAATTGGCCGCAAAGGGTAGCTATATATCCATCTAGAAAGTCATATGCTACAAGGGGCACAAGGGCTCCTTCAAAGTGAGTAAGCCAATCAGGAGGGAACTGTCTGAAAATGAACTTGATTGAGTCGACAAAGGAGGACCCAAGGTAGCCGAAAGGGAAGGACGCGGAATGGGAATGTCTGCCAACCTTGGCACAAAGGTTAACAGAAGGAAGAGGGCCGTTAGACTTGACCCAAATGTTGTGAAAGATGTCGGCCCAGAAAGGGGTGACAAAAGAGACAGGGTGGTTGTCAAGGTTGTTGACATGAGGGAGGAGACAGAGGAAGTCCTGTTCTACAAATTCTTCTGATGGTACCCAAAACTTCTCACCGCAGTCATAAACGACTTGGTACTGGTAAGAGTGACGGTCGATGGTATAAGTGCAGGCGGGGGCAGCAAAAAGGTTAGGAAAAAGGTCGACTAGAGGTACTTCTGAGAGAAAAGATACTCCAGGTGAGGGTTGACATGGTTCGGGGGCAGGGGACAGGACAGTAGCGATGGGTGTGTCAACAACAGGTGGCAGTAGGGAGGCGGTCGGGATGTCCTCAAGGACCACGTGTTCTCTAAGATCATGTCCAAGGTGCTGGTGGACAAAAGAGTCTTGGGTGGGTGCGGGGAGGAGGTTCTCTTTCTCATCTTTGCAATAGGTGGGTTTGTAGGTGGAGACATTGTCAAGGACGAAGTCCGTGACATCACACATTCAAAGAATCCCAAGCCCAAGTTCTTCCAAAGCTGCCCCTAAGCTAAAGTATAGTCACATGGTAGAATCTACTCTTCGACCACGTGACCCTGGGAAACTATCACCTGACCTGTCACGTGTTCGATCACATGACATCTCAACAACTTTGGGATCACGTAATATACAAGCATGTGACCCTGGGAAACTATCACATAACCTACCAAGGGATTGGTCATCCATGCGATCACAAGTTGCTACATGATCACCTGATCGCATGCGCTTTAGATGTGCGCCTAGTCTGTTGATCAGCATGTGGAAGACCGTGGGAATGATCAACAAATCAATGAATCAACGAACAAGTCACAAGACCTTGGAGCACAGTAAGGTCACTCACTCGTTACCTGTATTTGTACCTGCCCTAAAGTATAGGCTGCCCGTTTGAGTATGTATGCCTGCCCTAAACATGTATGCACAGACCACCCTGTATTAGTATATAAGACCTGTGAAATTGAGCGAACAGTCCTCAGACTGTTCTCTTGTCTACCCCCCAATCATTGAGCACCCAGCCCTTTACCTTGCAGTCCTCCTCTTGAACATCTCCTTGATTATCCTTTGGATCGATTACCTCTACCTCAAACACCAAGTCATTGCCCACTGCTTGCCATAAACAGTAGTAGGTCTCGACATTAGAACAGTCTATAAAGTAGAGCTAATTGCATAAGTGAAGTGTCCTTCACTTCCTCAGAGCCCACCGTCGTCGCCTCCCCTACCCTCTCCCACATCTCTGTTGCCTCCTGGTCCACCCTTGATAATATTTACCAGCAGAACGTTGCGGACGCTACCGCCGCCATCCTCAAGGTCCTCCAAAGCCCTCACAACACTTGGAACTATCCAAGCCCTCTTGATGTCACCACCTGTGTCTTCCAGCCCATCAATTCCGCTCCTCAGTCCCCCTAGCTTCAGTATCCCCCATCTTCCGCTCCTGTCTGGTCCACCCTTGACAACGTCAAGGACTTCCCTTTCCTCAATGTCCCTGACAGTCCCGCCTACATCGTCACCAGTGCCCCCGTCTCCCCCGCTCCAGTCGTTAGCCTTGACGTCCTCGCCCACGTCACCACCCACAAGCCCCAGTACTAAGAAGACAAGAAGGAAAACCTCCTCCCCATGCCCACCCAAGACTCCTTTGTCCACCAGCACCTTGGACACAATCCTAGAGAACACGTTGTCCTTGAAGACATCCTGGCTGCCCCCCTACTATCGCCTATCGTTGAAGCTCCCGTTGCTACTGTCCCATCTCCTGCCCCCGAATCACGTCAACCCTCACCTGGAGTACCTCTACTTCCAGAAGTACCTGTAAAGGACCTCTTCCCCAACCTCTTCTATGCCCCCGCTTGTACTTACGTCGTCAACCGCCACCCGCACCAGTATACCGTTGTCTACAACCACAGAGAAAAGTTTTGGGTTCCACAAGAGGAGTTTATCGAATGCGACTTCCTTTGTCTCATCCCCCACATCCCAGACCTCGAAACTTACCCCGTTTCCTTTGTCACCCCATTTCGCACCAACGTCTTCCACAATGTCTAGATCCATTCTAACGGCCCTCTTCCTCATATTAACCTTTGCGCCAAGATTGGCCAGCACCCCCATTGTCAAGACCTACTACTGTTTATGGTAGTAGTGACGCGACGACGATGTATTTGAGGTGGAGGTAACTAATCAAGAGACAAAGGTGGGCAATGTAGAGAGCGAAGAGTGCAAAGAAGAGTTGAGCTTGTAGGGGCTCAATTGTGGGAGGGTAGACAAGAGAACAGTCTGAGGACTGTTTGCTCAATTTCGCAGGTCTTATATACTAATACAGGGTGGTCTGTGCATACATATTTAGGGCAGGCATACATACTCAGACGGGCAGCCCATACTTTAGGGCAGGTACAAATACAGGTAATGAGTGAGCGACCTTACTGCGCTCCAAGGTCTTGTGACTTGTTCATTGATTCGTTGATTCATTGATCGTTCCCACGGTCTTCCACGTGCCGATCAATGGACTAGGTGCACGTCTAAAGCGTGTGCAATCAGGTGATCGTGTAGCAACTTGTGATCATGTGGATAACCAATCCCTTGGTAGGTCATGTGATAGTTTCCCAGGGTCACGTGCTTGTATATCACGTGATCCCAAAGTTGTCGAGATGTCACATGATCGAACATATGACAGGTCAGGTGATAGTTTCCCAGGGTCACGTGGTTGAAGAGTAGATTCTACCATGTGACTATACTTTAGCTTAGGGGCGGCTTTGGGAGAACTTGGGCTTGGGATTCTTTGAATGCGTGATGTCACGGACTTCGTCCTTGACACCCATTCCGCTTCTTTTCCCTTCAGCTATTTGGAATCTTCTTTTGTTGACTCAATCAAGTTTCTCTTTGGACAGTTCCCTTCCGATTGGCTTACATACTTCAAAGGCGCTCTTGTGCCCCTTGTAGCATACCATTTTCTGGACGGTTGTATCACTACTCTTTGTGGTTGTTTACATTTCACTACTGATGGCATCTTTGTCACCGAAAGAAACACATGTACAGAAGACCTCTTACGTACTCAACCAGGACTCACCACATTTGTCTGCACCCCCCGAGTTCCTACTAACCCTTTCGCCTGTATCACTCCTCCCCCAGTAGAAGTACCTTTGTAAACTTGTATCAGTAAGTTTACAAAGAACTCAGCATAGTAAAAACAAAGGGTTACCCAATCTTTTAGTGTCGGAAGCGTTAGAAATCCAAGAAATCTGCGAAGAATTTCTTAGAGAAGCCAGTTTCGACTTAACCGATTTAAGAAACCAAATTTAACTCACATATTGGAGTGAACAACACTTCATTACTCAAGGCCTCCTTGAACTATTACCCTTTGGAGAAATATTAAGTGACATCTGCTTTTATTCATATGTTGACTATTCCCTTGACGAACTCATTAGTAAGGCAAATCAAACTTTGCTTTATTGGAGACTATCAGGAATTACCCAATACGACGGAACCCCTGTGACCCAACTAAGTCTATTCTATGACGAAACCTTCCTTTGGCATTATAGCGTGCCATCATACCAGGAAGAAATCCGTTCGCAAATTCAATCGGGGCATAGAGTTAGATTTCTATCCCGATTTCTCCTGTCGCAAACCGAAATTGAAGTGGAATTTAACGAAATTCGACTTCAAACAAACTTTAACAACGACTTCCAATTCGTCTACACCGACAGTAACACCTACCAATATAAATTCGCAAACCTTAGGTGGCAACCCATCTGCACCATCCTATCATTCCCTCTTATCAATCCACCCACCTTTTCACTCCCAATTACAGTACCTAACACCCTTGGAAGAGAGACCGAGTACCAGGCCTATCTTACCCAGGTTCAGGGCCTTCCCAACAACATCCACATTCAGGACCACTACTGGGACAGCATCGATTCTACCCTAGCCAACACCCTTGGACCTACCTGTGTTAACACCCCAAGTACCAGTTCAGATACTGATTACTGGACCCCCACCAACTTCCAGTTCGCATCCCCAACCCCGGAATCCGGATCCACCAACTCAGCCCGTCCATGTGCTTGTGGCACTGATGTTTGTTATTGTGATACTCAACAGCCCAGAACACCCCCGACACCTGCCGGTATTTCTCTCTGGAACCCGAAGTACAGTAATCAACCTATAAACGGCTTGCATTACAATCGGACCCTGCAAACTGGTGCCTTGTCAATGATCAGCTCCAGCTTGAGACTGCCAGAGATCCAATTCTTCCCAAGATACATCCCAGTTCGTACCTTCTAACAAGAGAACTACCCAAAGAGGACAGCCAAATGAAAGAGGATGATCCTTAAGGAGAACCACTCCTTTCATAAGCTGACCTGTTCCGGAACGAAGACAGACTCCCCAACCCACTACTCCTAACCCCACTCCACCTGTTTACCCGACTGTAATTCCCCCACCACACATAGAATCTACCCCCAGTTACCACATATATCCTCCACCTCCAGTTCTTCCATCTCTTTTAGATAATTACCAAGAAGCTTCCTTACCTCCTACCCCATTTGAACCTCCCGCGCCATTAGAATCAGTTGTCTCCGGAGGATCTGAAATAATTGGCAGAACCTTTCAATCCTTTTTACCAGGACATAAATACCTAGCCAATACAGTTCTGACATGAAGCAAGAAAGAGTTAGACGCATTCCGTACCCATTATTGGTACCAATTACAAGGATGACAAGAACGTCACATTGAACACCTATTATCGGAATTAACCAAACTTTGCCCAGACCCCATCATCTTCTTGGGATATTTGTGGAAATACCGTACTTCCATAAATAATGACAGTATTTTGGAAGATTACCGGATTATCCAATGAACCGAAACTTGTCCACAAACCGCTTGCTTAAACCGAGCTTACACCATATTCTATGGTTGGCACAACAATAGTTACACTGTATCCCTTGCATGAGTCACTGGGAAATCACTTATAAATGATACCCTACAAAGCTTTCACCAACCACAGAAGACGCCCATAACATACCTGTTATCTTCCCCAAGTGGTTCATCACCCATGATAAAGGAGATAGAGTCAGATTCACCCAATTCGGCGACGAAGCAGTTTGGAATATCAACCCCAACAGTCCTTGGATCTACCTACGAACCAATCTAGAAGTATCCCAAGAAACCCTTGAAGCGACACTCCCTTATTTCGATCAACTTGTTGATCTTGACATCTATAATGGACTTGCAATCTATAACGGAAAAGTCGTTGCTTGGCATCGACCTACACAAACTTGGAAATATCGCAACAATAGGACAGTACATTTCAACCAAACCCCCACCGAAGGAACAAACTCCACACTTAACTCAGAAGAAGAAGTGTCTGAAGCTAGTTCCAACGAAGGTTCCAAAAAATCAGATCCAGATGAAGATACAGCTCAAGTCGAAGATCTCCTTAGACAAGCTGAAACCACTGTTACATCAGCAATCCAGAAACTCTCCAGTCAAGCAGGAACCCCAGAACTGACAGATTTGCCCTTGCCTAAAGCAAGTCTGCTTCCTGGAAAGTCCAAACTTTCAACCGCAGAAGTCAGTCAGACTGCTACACCCCCCGTATCAAAGGGAAAAGCACCAGCCCCACCATCTACAAGAACTAGTGCCTCCAGTTCTTCTCCATGACCCACACAAGCCACGGCATTATCCTCCACAACCAAGTCACTGGCACCACTGCCCAGAAACCCCAAGGGAAAAGCACCACCGGTTAAACCTAATCTACCAGCATCAACTTCGAAACTACCACCGCAACCCCCAGGAGGAAACCCCCCAGCCCCACCACCCGCAGCACCAATGGCACAACCAAACCCACCACCCCATATCCTGGGAACAGCCCTAGAGCCCTATAACGGAAAGGGAGATACAGCGATTGCATTTTGGAATGCCCTTGAGAATTACTTCACAGTCAATGCTACTACCTTTGACACCAACAAGAAAAAGGTATCATCGGCTCTAACCTACTTCAAACAAGGGACCCAAGCCAGAGACTGGGCTAGTGACCATATCGCAACTATACTAGCCAGAAACCTGATCAACTACGGAACATGGGACGATTTTAGAGATGCCTTCAAAGCCCAGTTCATTCCCCCGGAAACGCAAAATGAAGCGATCCAGAACATACATAATACCCCACAGAGGAACCGGGAATTCAGCGAATGGTATCAAGAATGGAGCAGATACGCTAGGCGAGCCAATGTGGACGAAGCTACCAAGATGTATGCATTCTGCAGAGCTCTGGATACTGCTCTTCACAACAAACTACTCCAGTTATCCCCGATGCCAACTACATTGGCTGGACTTGTAGAGAAGGCCAGAGAATTTGATAGGAATTGGCGCACCTTTGCTGGCCCTACTAGAGGATTCCAACATCAGAATCCATGCATTTGGGAAACCTTGGAAGAAGAATCTGAGATCAATGCCTTCCCATGACCCTCTCCTTTCGGGCAGAACTGAGGATGAGGATGCGGACATGGCCATGGTCGTGGAAGACTCACTCCAGAAGAACGCAAGCGCCGTATCAACAATCACCTTTGTCTCTATTGCAGCACACCCGGACACATTGCTATCAACTGTACCGCACTGCCAAATTCACAACCTGGTTCCAGTTTCAGACCACAAAGCAGCAGACCATCTGTCCAACAAATCGATTCCATTCTAGAAGAAGGAATGGAGAAACTGTCACTTGAAGATGAAAGTGAACTTAATATCGCTTCCGTTAATCAATTCGAACCATTGTTCAAACTCAATATAGATGCAAATCTGTCTTTTCTTGGAACTCTCTAGGAGCATCGCCTAAGAGAGTTGTATCAATACCCCGTTGTACTACTAGCAGAATCGGAAGTCTCTGATTATCTAAGATTCCCAATGTACCACCAGATACAATTCAAAATATAAGACATCCTTCTATGCAAATAGACGTTTAAATCGTGTACAACGGGAAAGAAATCGATGCTGAGGCCATCCTAGACAGTGGAGCTGAAGGCATCTACTATAATACAAGCTTTATCAAGAAATACGGTCTCCCCACCTATGACATAGAACCCCCAGTATACCCAAGAAACGTCGATGGAACATTGAACAAACAAGGAGCTATACGCCATGCTGCCATACTGCGAATGGGGATCGGCGCTTGACATTGGGAAAACATTGAAGTCGCCATTACAAATACTGGACGACACAAGATACTCCTGGGAACAGATTGGCTAAAAGCATACAACCCCAGTATAGATTGGAGCACAAACCGATTCCGCCTCGATCGGTGCCCACCACAATGTCATCCTATAGAAAGAGATCCCATGATTGGACAATTTTTACTGATCGATGCATGGGAAACACAAAATGATGACTATCTTGACTACACAGACCATGGCACAGATGTGTCGCAGCGCATTGTGGCCCATAAAGCACGCTACTTTGAACCAATGATATGAAAGACAATGGTATCAACCACTTTAGCTAAAGGGGAGGAACGTAAAACCACGGAAACACCACCAGAATTCCACAAATATGCAAAAGTCTTCTCAGACAAAGAAGCACAATGGTTACCAAAACACCAACCATGGGACCATAAGATTGACCTTCAGCCAGGTCTACAAATGAGAAAAACATCAGTTTACAGACTGACACCCCCTGAAATGACCGCGCTCAAAGAATACATTACAGATGGCCTAAAGAGAGGCACGCTACAAAGATCTGAAGCTCCGGATGCATGCTCCTTCTTCTTCATCGACAAGAAGGATGGTAAACTACATCCAGTCCAAGACTACAGACCCTTAAACACAATTACTAGAAAGAATGCAGCTCCGATACCGTTAATCCCGGAACTCATCAATAAACTCCTAGGAGCACGATTCTTTACTAAACTGGACGTTCGCTGGGGATATAATAATATCCGTATACGGGAAGGCAATAAATACAAAACAGCATTCAAGACCCCTCTCGGTCTCTTTGAATCTTGCATTATGACCTTCGGGCTATGCAACGCCCCAGCAACCTTCCAAACCTTTATGGACACTCAATTTGCTGACTTCCTAGCAACCGGCAAAGTTGTCATCTATCTAGATGACATCCTCATTATGGCCACAACCATAGTTGAACTGGTGAAACTCATGCACAGAATTCTCCAACGTCTTCTCAATCTCAATCTCTACCTCCGGCCCAAGAAATGTTCCTTTAACCAAACATCCGTGGAATATTTGGGTCTGATCATTTCCGAAGGAGAACTCCATATGGATCCAGTCAAACTTATAGCTGTTAGCAACTGGCCAACCCCAAAGACCATGAAGGAAGTTCAGAAATGGCTAGGGTTTTGCAATTTCTACCATTGTTTCATAAAAAACTACTCCGCTTTAGCCCGACCACTATTCAATCTTACAAAGAAAGACGTCCCTTTTCACTGGGACCAAGCTGAGGAACAAGTGTTCCGTGATCTACAGTCTGCACTAACTTCAGCACCAGTCCTTATATTACCGGACTATGAAAAGCCATTCACATTAATCACCAATGCAAGTGATTATGCGACAGGAAGCATCTTAGAACAAGAAGATGCTTTTGGACATTCACACCCTGTCGCTTACTTCTCAAAGTCACTACAACCCACGGAACGCAACTATGAAATCCATGATAAAGAATTACTTGCCATTATCCATTCCCTAAAACATTTCCACCACTATCTCCAGGGCAATAAACATCGTACTAAGATCTTTTCAGACCACACGAATTTACAATATTTCACCACAAAACAATCCCTCACATGTCGACAGTCGCGATGGTCCTTGTTCCTTGCCACATATGACTTTATTATCATCCCTAAACCCAGCAAACTTAATAAAGCTGATGCTCTGTCCAGGCATCCAGATTATAAAGAGGGGATAGCATCCGAAAATGCTGATCAGATCTTGCTTACAAAAGATAAATTCTTACTTATGCCAGATACATTTCAAATCCACGCACTGCATAACATGGCAATCCCCACTGGAATGAACCTAGACCTTAAAGCAGCACTACAAGAAGGCATCAAAGCCAATAGAGTCATAGGAACAAAGCTAACATCAATGCTTACTAGTGGCCCAAGACACATTACCAAAGGATTACAAGAATGGAACTACAAAGATGGATTACTCCTCTACAAATGGTCTATGTACCAAACAACAAGAACTTAAAGTGCAAAGTCACACAACTATTCCACAACCAAGTAATAGGTCACCCGGGACAATGGAAAACCATTGAATTAATCACACAAGAATACTGGTGGCCTGGGATCACAGAATTTGTTAAAGCATATATCAAAGGATGTGCCGTCTGCCAAACTACAAAGATTAGACCACCAGTCAAAGTACCACTTAAACCCAATGAAATACCACAAGGAATATGGGACACCATCACAATGGACTTTATCACAGACCTTCTGACGTCAAAAGGATACAATAGCATCCTGACCGTTGTAGATCGACATAGCAAAGCAATCATCCTCTCCCCCTGTAACAAGAATATTACAGCAGTCGAAACAAGCCAACTACTTTTAGACAATGTATGGAAACGCACAGGTTTCCCCACAGCAATAATCTCGGATCGAGGACCACAATTCGCAGCACAAGTTACGCAAGAACTTTGGAGAAAACTGGGAATTAAACAGAAATTATCCACCGCCTTTCACCCACAAACAGATGGAGAATCAGAACGAGTTAACCAAGAAATAGAACAATACCTTCGTATCTGTAGAAACTTCCAACAAGATGATTGGGCAACATTACTCCCCCTTATCGAATTTGCACATAACGCACGACCACATCGCAGCACACATCTGTCGAGACCTACTACTGTTTATGGGCAGCAGGCAGCGACGACAATGTATTTGTGGTGGAGGTAACTGATCCAAAGGATGACTTGAGATAGAGTGAGGAGTAGGACAAAGAAGTGAAGCTTGGGGGGCTCAATTGTGGGGGGTAGACAAGAGAACAGTCTGAGGACTGTTCGCTCAATTTCA
>Ga0307512_10004001_pt1 | contig 16462 bp, 10 predicted proteins | sample 14_EM_MG_FD_200267 | JGI IMG/M metagenome (GOLD analysis project Ga0307512, IMG submission 200267) | Populus trichocarpa ectomycorrhiza microbial communities from riparian zone in the Pacific Northwest, United States - 14_EM | ecosystem: Host-associated > Plants > Roots > Unclassified | place...
GAGGATTTCGATGTATAGCCAGATCAGGCTGACCAGGATGCCGAATGCCGCCGTCCAGGAGTAGCGCTGGGGGAGGCCCATCCGGACGCCCTCTTCGATCTCGTTGAAGCTCAGGATGAAGCTCAGCGCGGCGACCACGATGCAGACGATGCTGAAGATGATGCCGAGGGCACCGTTGCTGCGTAGGCCCGTGGAGACGCCGAAGATCGACAGGACAAAGTTGATCAGCATGACGGCGAACAGGCCCGCCATCACGGCGATCATGCCGCGGGTGAACTTGGGCGTTGCCCGGATCACTCGCATCTTGTAGAGGAATGCCATCAGGAAGAACACGCCGAAGGTGGCGATCACCGCCTGGAGGACGATGCCCTGATAGCCGGCGATCTCCTGGAAGAACTTGCTGACCATGCCGACGAACGCGCCCTCGACGACCGCGTACGCGATCACTAGGGCCGGGTTGGCGATCCGGGAGAACGAGATGATCAGGCCGAGCACGAGGCCGACGACGGCCGAGCCGATCCAGGCCGCGCTGAGTAGCGCGTCGGGGATCAGATTCCACGCCGCTACGGCGGAGACGCCCGTGATGCCGAGCAGCGTCACGGTCTTGACGACGACGTCGTCCATGGTCATCGGCTGTACAGCGGGCGGAGCAGAGGGGAATCCCGTGGCCGTCGGGTACGGCTGGCCGTAACCCGGCTGCCCGGCGGGCGGTCCGTATGACCCGTACCCGGCCGTCCGCTCCCGCTCGGCCGCTTGGCCGAGGCGCGAGAGCACCGGGTTGGAAGTCTTCACTGTGTCCAGCCTCCCTTGAGGTTGAGGCACTTGGGTTTCGTGCTGTTCAAGAGTAAGCGCTGCTAGCACTCCTTGGCTCCTGCTCTCGCTGTGAGCAGACTGAGAGTGCATCTACCGCTTTTCCGGGTCTTTCCGACACTTCGCCGCGACGGAGACGGCGGGCTGAACGAAGCCTTGATCTTGGCTCCGGCAACCGGTCGATCCTCGCGATGAGTGACCGAAGAGATAAACACCCCACCTGGTTACAGAACGGGCACATCGCCGTCACGTCCGGTGTGCTTTGAGCGTTTTAAGGGTGAAACGCGGCGTCGGTGGCGTCGGGCGCGCAAGATGGACCCGAGATGTGCAAATCCGCGCGGAGATCGGAAACGTTGGGACGATAGCCAGTCGCCTTACCGTTGAACTAATAGCGGTCGCCGTTCATGTTGACCGATGGGACGATTTCGCCCATCGGCTGACTACCGCGACAATGCGTCGTGCGTTGCAGCCGCCAGAAGCCGGAGGATCCACAGTGAACCAGCCCGCCGCGAACTCACACGCAGGCCCGGCCGGTCCCGGTGCGGCGGACGGGACGGCTCTCCCGGCCTACACCGGGGCCAAGGTCCTCGATGTCAGCAACGCCGACTGCGACTGGGATCACTTCGACTCGGATTCCTACTTCGAGCACAACTACTCGGTCATGCGCGACGCCGACGTCAAGATCGCCGAGATCATCGCCGACTTCTTCGCGGCCAACTGCAAGATCTACCGGGACGGCGGCCGGGCGATCGACGTCGGCGCCGGGGCCAACCTCTACCCCACCCTGGCCATGCTTCCCTTCGCCGAGCATATCGACCTCGCGGAACGCGCCGAGTCCAACCGGCGGTGGCTGCAGCGACAGATTGCCGCACCGGCACCGTCTTGGCACGAGTTCTGGAAGCAGATCAGCCACGACCGGCCCCGCTATGACAGCGTCTCGGCCTTCACCAAGGCGCTGCGGCACCGGGCCCGGGTGGCCGAGGGCGACATCTTCCAGCTGCCGAGCGAGCGGTACAACCTCGGCACCATGTTCTTCGTCGCCGAGTCGATCACCACAATGGACAAGGAATTCCGCCGGGCCACCGGGTCGTTCGTCGGCTCGCTGCGGCGCTTCGCGCCGTTCGCCGCGGCGTTCATGAAGGACTCTTCGGGTTATCGGGTGGGCGGACAAGACTACCCGGCCTGCCCGGTTGACGAGTCGGATATCAGACGGTGCTTTGCGAGCATCGCGCATGATGTGAAGCTAAGGACCATTGAAGACACCGAGGTACGACCCGGCTACGCTGGGATGATCGTCGCAACCGGGCGCGCTGGGAAGAAGTAGCGCGGCGCCGACCCGCGGCGGAAACCCGATGCACCATCGGATTATCTACAGGCGGTGACAGCACACCGATGCAGCTTCAACCGCGTCAGCAATTGCTGGAGATCTGGCGCGCCACGGCGCGTTCGTCGTACGTCCGGTCGCAGTGGCAGTGGGGCGGCCGGGACCGGGCCAACTCAATCAGCGACGCCGAGCAAATGCTCTGCCTGCTGGCTCCCGCCACCGAGGTGCCGGTGTTCCGGCTGGACCGTCCGGATGAGACCGCCGAGGACGCGATCAACGCCCTCAGCCAGTTGGGTGACAGCGTCGAGATCCCCAAGCTGCTCATCCGGGTGCTGAGCGAGTTCATGAAGAAGTATTCGACCGAGGACGGGACGCCGACCTTCTCCGGCGGCACCTACTTCGGCGCTCCCGACGACCGGCCACTCGACGACGAGCAGCGCGGCCTCGACGTGGTGGACTCGTTCTCCATCTCGGTGACCCTGACGGTTGCCGTCATCGGCTTCGTCCGGGTCTTCCGCGGCCTGCTGACGCGGGAAAACCTGCGCCGCGAGGCGGAGGAACTGGAGCAGCTCGCGAGCCGGCGGCTGACCGCCGCGATGGTCGGATTGCTGCGCAGCTTCTCGGTCAACGTGTTCAGCGCCGAGTCCGATTTCGGCATCCAGCTCACCAACATGGTGAACCAGGAGCGGTTGCCCGCCCGGCAGATTGTGGAAGAACTGCGCGAGGCGCTGCGAGAGATCAACGCCCGGCTGCGTGACGACGTCACGATCGGCTCCGGCGCCGCGGAGGGCTCCGAGCTGGACAATCCGAACAGGCTCTTCGAGTGTGGCTGGTCCTGGGGCATCGTCAAGGACGCGCCCGAGATCGAGACCGCCGAGGAAGCCGGGCCGCAGCGCAAGGGCGTCGCCCAGGCCGCACCGTACCTGTACTTCACGGTCGTCGCGCTGGAGGCCATCCAGACGCTCTTCTCCGAACGGACCCGGCTGCTCGGCCTGCTCAGCGAGGCACAGCTGAAGCTTGCCCAATCACTCCAGCTGCGCTGGGAGCTCACCCAGTCCTACTGGTCGACGATCGCCACCTTCGGCTCCGGCCGGTGGCCGATCGAGGACCTACCCTGGCGTACGACCGACGGCGTGGAGTCCGACTATCTGTCCCTGCTGGTCAGCGGCATGGTGGTGCAGGGGCTTGTCGCCCAGCGCGCCTCCGACGCCGAGCTGATCCGGATCGGTGCGGTGCTCGAGGAACTGGCCAGCCGCGGGCGGATCACCCGCCGGCCGTTCTCCGGCGACTCCGCGTTGCGACCGCACTATCCCGGCATCCGGCTCGGGCTCGAGCTGCAGGACGAGCCGGACAAGACGTATCTGCTGTGGACCGTCGCCGACTACTCGCCGCTGCTGCTCCGGCGGGCGATCAACCTGGCCGGCCTGATCCTGGACAACACCGCCCGCCGACGGCTGCTCGATCTCTCCGACGACATCTGGGACCACCTGATCGCCCGCCGGATAGCCGAGGGCGACTCACGCGGTCTCTGGGACCAGCCGACGGGGATCTTTCCGGGGCTGGCCGAGACCCATCCCGAGTTGATGACGCTGGAGTCATCGTCCTCCTGGTACTACACCAAGCGGGTCGTCGACTGTCTGGTCGCCGCGGCGAAGCTGATCAGCAGCCCGCCGCAGCGCAGTGAGCAGCTCGCCCGGACCGCCGCGGAACTGCTGATCGAGGCGGATCACCTGTTCGACCAGGAGATGTTGTACGGGTCGGCGGAGAGCGGCCGCGCCCTGCAGACCGAGCGCGAGCAGATCAAGGTGCAGTTGCAGCGCGCGCATACGGTCCGCCGGGTCCAGCCCGGAACCGCGGTCGCGCTGACCCAGGCGGTGCTGCTGCGACTGGACCGGCTCTCGGCGGCGCGCCGGGCCACCAACGGGATGAGCTGACATGCTGGTCTTCGCGACCTCCGACAAAGGCGGCACCGGCCGTTCCGTCACCAGCAGCAACGTGCTGTATCGCTCCTCCCTGCAGGGGCTGGACGGCTGCTATCTCGACTTCGACTTCGGCTCGCCGACCGCGGGCGCGATCTTCGACCTGCCCGGCGCGCAGGCCGGCGTGCTCGACGGCGGCCTGCACTCGTACCTGGGCGGATCCGCCCCGGTGCCGCGGCAGATCGACATCTGGCTGGAGTCGGAGCGCGGAAGCCTGCGCGGCCGGCCGCCGGGCGCCGGGCGGCTGGTGCTGTATCCGGGCGACGCCGGCGGCGGCGAGTTCCCGACCCGGGCCGACATCGTCGAGCGCTGCGTCAACCTGCTGACCCGGGCCGAGGCGGAATTCGACCTGTGCATCATCGACCTGAGCGCCGGCCGCTCGTACGCGACCGAGATCGTGCTCGCCGCGACCGCGACGCCGCAGCTGCGCAATGTGGTCAAACGCTGGCTGGTCTTCCACCGCTGGACCAGGCAGCACATCATCGCGGCGCACGGGCTGGTGTACGGCGCCCGTGGCATCCTCGCCACCGGAAAGCAGCACGGCCACGATCCGCGTGAGCTCTCCGAGTCGATCCGGTTCGTCCGTACCGCCGTGCTCGACCTCGCCGCCCGCGAGATGGAGGGGCTGCGGCCGGAGCAGGCAACCTGGCTGGAGATGTGCGACGAACGCCTGCAGGAGCTGGCCGGCCGGCACAAGGTGGGCCGCACGACCATGCTCGGCGAGATCCCGCTCGACCCTGTTCTGCAGTGGCAGGAGCAGCTGCTGTCGAACAACGACGTGTGGCTGCACCGCACGGCGAACGAGGAAACGGTCGAGGCGTTCGAGAAGCTCGCCAAGCAGATCATGAACGACTCGGCCTGGGAGGGGCTGTGACCTCCGTCGAGGGAGTGTTCACCGAGGCGAGCGCGACCCCCAAGATGCGCGCGGTCAACCTGTCGCATTTGTCGGTGGAGCTCGGTCACCTCTACATGGAGGATTTCAAGGAGGGGCCGGAGCGACTGCTGCAAAGCTTCCGCAGCGTACGACCGTGGGCCGCGACCGCCATCGAGGCCTGTGCCGCCTCGGTCACCGGCCGCGCGCGGATCAGCACCTGCTTTCTGATCGACGACTACTTCACCAAGTTCAGCACGCCCGCCGAGGTCATTCCCGCGCTGCTGGCCGCCGCGCAGGAGACCGGCCTACAGATCGACTACATCGCCCGCGAGTCCGCCTGCGCCGTCGCCGACGGGGTGCAAGTCGCCCGCATGGTGCAGGACAGGCTGGTCGCGGAGCCCCCGATCGGCAGCAACGGCACCCGGCCGCCGACGGAGGTCACCGGCTGGCTGTCCAACGGCGAGCGGTCCCCCTCCGACCTGCCGGCGGCGGCGATGGCCACACCCCAGCGCTGGCAGCCGCCCCGGCAAAGCGCCTTCCGCAACCACTCGATCTTCATCGATGTGGAGCTGTGGCGGGACCGGCGCGGCCAGGAACGGCTCTGGTCGTGCCCGTTCCTCGCGGCGGTCTGGCAGTTGCAGCGGCTCGGCATGCTGCGCTATCGCGGGGAGCCGGTCGGCGAGCCCAAGCCGATGGCGGTCGATGAGTTGCCGGCCGAGTGGGAGCGGCTGCCGCCCGTGGTCCAGCTGAATCCGCGCGCGGCGTCGTTCTACGCGTTCCGGTCGTTCTCCGCGCTCGGCTCCCGGTTCCTGGGCATCGAGGTGGCGGTGCGGACCATCCTCAGCCAGGTGTCCGTCGACTCCGTGGTGGCAGAGCAGATCGCCGACCGGGCCCGCAGCGAGCGGTTCCCGGTCCCGGCCGAGATCGTCGAACGGATCGGCTACGCGTTCCTCTGACCGCGGTCACATCAGCGCGCCGGAGTCGACCTCGCGGGCGGCCTCCCAGAGCAGCTTGAAGACCTGGGCCCGCTCGGTCACCCGGGAGGACCGCAGCACCAGCCGGGTCTCGGCGACCGCGGGCCGCTCGGTGTCGGTGACGGCCGAGGCGGGCGTCGTCTCGTAGCTCAACACCCCGTCGAACAGGATGAAGTCGAGCACCTGTACCCGCAGCATCGGCGGGATGTTGGCCCGGTCCAGCACCCGTACGTGAATGCCGAACTTCTGCTGTTCCTGGCAGGCCCACCGGATGTCCGGCTGGTTCGCCATCTCGGGGGTGTCGAGCAGGAAGATCCGCCGGATGGAGACGCCGTTCTCCTCGACCGCCTGCCGTTGCGCCTCGAGGTAACGCTGACCGATCTCGCTCAGCCACAGTCCACGATCGACGGAGGCGAGGCTGATCGCGTCGATGGACTCGGCCGCGTGCCGGGTGAGGCCGAGCAGCCAGTCCCGGTCCTCGCCGTAATAGGTGACGTCGCCGCCCTCGGCCATCTCCTTGAGGAACTCGGACATGTCCTTGATCTCCGCACGGACGAACCGGTAGATCAGCTTCGGCGAGGCCTGGGTGATCCCGGTCGAGTGCCGGACCAGCTGGGTGACAAGGTCGGTCTGCAGCGCCGAGGCTTCGATCGACCGGAACAGCTCGGTGGCGTCGTTGATCTTCGAGAACGCGTCGCCGACGAGCCGCTCCATCCGGACCTGGCTGGTACGCGCGAGCGCCTCGACCACCGCCAGCCGCCGATCGAAGTCGACCAGGAGCCGGGTCATCAGGGCGATCCCGCCGATCAGAATGGACAGGATCACGCTCGTCGCGAGCGACTGTTCCAGCGCGTTCGTGATCAGGAAGGTGAGGATGCCCGAGCCCGCGGTGTAGAAGATCTTCCGCGAGACCGTGGATGGTGCCACCACCACCTCGGTGGGCGCCTTCCCCGTCACGCGACGGCCGCCGGCTGAGCCACAGCGGCCGTCGCCGCGCCCACGGAGAGCTGGTCGCGGATTCGGCGGTTCAGCGTCTCCCATTGCCGGGTGAAGCCGGGTCGGCGCTCCAGGGCCTCCCAGACCGGCTGCACGTCGGCACTGAGCCGGGCGGCAGGCATCCACAAGTGCAGCAGATAGTCGATGGCCGGCACGAGGCGCTCCAGCGCGTCCCGCCGCGGGATGACGCCGAGGGCACTCTTGCGGACCAGCTCGATCAGCGCGGTGAGCAACCAGTCGTGCAGGGCCACGTCCTCACACACCGCGACGAGGTCGGCGGCGGCGATCGGCCCGGTGCGCAGCCGCAGCGTCCGGAAGCCGTCCGCGTCGACGCCGAACTCGACCCGGACCCCGCTGGCCTCGTCGTCCGCCTCGGCAGCCCAGCGCAGCCTGGTCCGGACCACCTTGATCTTCGATTTCCGGTCCAGCATCTCGGTGGCCTGGATCTGGTCGGCGATTTGCGAGGCGATCGCCCCCAAATCCAACGTGTCCGGTGCGCGGCCGGCCGCCAGGAAAGCCTCGGCGACCCCGGGCCCCGGCGCGCGCCCCGCCGTCTCGAGCACGCCCGGCCGAGCGAGATAATAAGACCAGGGCAGTCGATGCGTACGATCGGTGCCGGCGATCACCGCGTGCGCCGAGCCTTGCACGACGTGTCCGCCGGCGAGCAACGCCCGTGCCGTCACCGTCCCGATCGCGCGCAGCGGCTTGCCGGCGGTCACCGCGAGGCCACAGTCGACGCCGGCCAGCGTGCTCGGTGATTGCACAAAAGGGATCGGCCGCTCGGAGACCAGGGCAGCCTCGCCCAGCACTAGCTCGAGGACCTGCGCCGCAAGGTCGACCGAGAGCGGGCTCCGATTCTGCAGCAGTCCGCTGTGCACCTCGCCCAGAATCAACATTGTCCCCCCACGCCCCGTTCAGCCCTCAGATTCCAGCGCATCAACCCGAAAACCGCAACGTTGCGTGTCTGCGTCATAAACCATCTGTGACTTTAGAACAAGCCCTCAAGGCCCAGTCTTCGCATGTCGCCCATTTATGTTCGTCTCCGTTCCGACACCGGGACGACCGTTAGCGTCGGATCATGGCCCCACTCCGACCCGATGTGCTAATCATCGGAGCCGGCGTTTCGGGGCTGACCACGGCCGTGCTGCTGGCGGAGGGCGGACACCCCGTCCGGATCATGGCACGGGAGCAGCCACACCGCAGCACTTCGGCGAACGCCGGCGCGATCTGGGACCCGATCTACGCCGCCCACCCGGACGTGCCGCGCTGGAGCGCCGAGACCTACCAGGTGCTGTCCGGGCTCGTCGCGGTGGCCGGGACCGGGGTCCGCATGGTCGACGGCGTCGAGGCGTCCCGGACCCCGATGCCCTCGCCACAATGGGCCAAGAGCGTGCCGGGCTACCGCGAGGCGACCGGCTCGGACCTCCCGCCCGGGTTCAGCAGTGGCTGGCGCTACACCGCGCCCGTCATCGACATGCCCACCTACCTGCGCTACCTCGTCGGCCGGTTGACGGCCGCCGGCGGCACGATCGAGCTGGGCTTGGTGACCTCGCTGACCCAGGTGGCCGGCCGGGCGCCGATTGTGGTCAACTGCACCGGCATCGGCGCCCGGGACCTCGTGCCAGATCCCGACGTGAGCCCCGTACGCGGGCAATTGGTCGCGGTCCAAAACCCGGGGATCAAGGAGTTCTTCGCCGAGCACACGGCCGCGCTGACCGACAAGCCGGAGATCACCTACATCCTGCCGCAGAACGAGAACGTTGCCCTGCTCGGCGGCAGTGCGGAGGAAGGCAACGACTCGGTGAAGCCGGACCAGAACGTGGCGGACGGCATCATCCGGCGCTGCGCCGCGATCGTGCCGGCCCTGGCCACGGCGAAGGTCCTCGGCCACCGGATCGGGATCCGGCCGAACCGCGAACCGGTGCGCGTCGAACTGGTGGAGTTCGACGGCACCCGGCTCGTGCACAACTACGGTCACGGAGGCGCGGGGGTGAGCCTCTCCTGGGGCTGCGCCGCCGACATCGCCGCGATGCTCCAGGAGCCTGCCTGAGGCCGCCCGGCTATTGCGAGTCAGTCGATGTCGGCGCAAACGTCGTGCATCCCGCCGCGGCGGAAGGTGACGGTCAAGTACTTCGTCGGGCTGATGTAGATGTCGTAGACGCCGTTCAACGTCCACAAGCCCTGGGGAAGATTCGAGGCACCGTCCTTGATGGCGACCACCACCGGGCCGATGACGTGCCAGTTCTGCGCGCCGTCCGGGAAGAAGTCGATGACGCCGCTGCCGCTCGCGTCGGCCAACGTCGATGCGCCCGTCGCGGTGTTGGTCATCTGGTAGATGAGGGCGCCCGTGGCCAACTCCCGCTTGGGCGAGCCGTCCGGGTATTCCTCGATCGTCTTGGACCGGACCTCGTCGACCGTCGGATCGCCGTGCACCGCGAACGAGCAGTAGACCCCGGCGGCCAGATCGACCGGGGTCGCCGGCCACGGCACCCACGGGCGGTGCACCCAGACCCCGTTCGTGTCCATGTCCGTGCCGCCGGCGCTTGCGGGCGCGGCGGCAGCGAGCAACGCGGCCACGGCGGCCAGCGCGATGACTATGGTTCTGCGCACGTCATTCCTCCTTGGTGTTCGGGAAAAGCCGAGTCCGACTTGGTGTTTGGAAAGCCCGGGTTCGATCCTCATTGAGGTCGCTCACCACCGGCTGACCGCGCGGACGCCGCGAAGGCCGCAAAACCAACCGTCAAACAGCACACTCGGTGATCGCCTGACCACCGCCTCACCGTCGGCCGCACTACACTCAGGACAGTCATGGACTTTCGCTTGCTCGGTCCGTTTGAGGCGAGCGCCGGTGGGCAGCCGATCGCGGTCGGCACCCGGCGCCAAGAGCGGCTGCTGCTCGCGACCCTGCTACTCGACGCGGGGCGCATCGTGGCGATCGACCGGCTCATCGCCCTGCTCTGGGACGGCGCTCCGCCGCGCTCGGCGCGCAGCGCAATCCACACCTACGTCGGGCGGCTGCGCCACTCGCTCGCGCCACACGGCGTGGTCATCGCGACCCGGCGCGACGGCTACCTCTTCGAGCCCGCCGGGCACACCGTGGACGCGGCGGACTTCGTCGATCGGGCTCGGGACGCGGCCAACCTGCTCGACCAGGGCGAACGCGTCCGGCTACTCGACGCGGCGCTCGGCATGTGGCGCGGCCCGCTGCTCGCCGACCTGGCCGACGACGCTCTGCGGCACCGGCTCGGCGCCCACCTGACCGAGGCCCGGCTCGCGACCTGCGAGCTGGCCGCCGAGGTACGGCTCGCGATGGGCCATCACGACCGAGTCATCGCCGGCCTGACCGGCTTGGCCGAGCAGCATCCGACCCGGGAGCCGCTGATCGCATTGCTGATGACCGCGCTGTATCGCGGCCACCGGCAGGCCGACGCCATCGCGCTCTACCGCGACACCCGCAAGCTGCTTGTTGCCGAGTTGGGCATGGAACCGGGGGCAGACTTGCAGGATCTGCACGTACAGATCCTGCGCAACGACACCAGCCTCGACCGGCCGCCGATGCCGGCCTACGCGGTGCGCGTCCGGGACCAATGGCTGCCGTGGAAGGCGGCCGGGCATCCGGCGCTGGAATACTGCAACACGTACGCCGGCTGGAACGGCCCGCCCACACCGCGCGCCGAATGGCTGCGCACCTACGCCGCCCTCGCCGTGTGGGTCGGCTACTTCGACCTCGCCGACCACCAGACCGTCAGCCGGCTCATCGACGAGGCTAAACAGGACCCGTTGCACGCCGCCGCGGTGCTCGCCGAGGCTCGGACGCTGCGCGCCCACCTGTACGCGTGCCTGACCCGCCCGGACACGGACGCCTCGTTCGACATCGTGGCGCGCTACGCCGAGGCGGCCGCGAAGGAGTCCCGGTTCGCCCGCGACGGCGACGGCCTCGGGCATTGGCGCCTGACCGAATCCGCCGGGCTCCGACTGCCGCTCTACGCCGCCGCCCGCAGCGCAGCCGAGTTACTCGCCGACCCGCGCCAGTACACGGTGCGCCGGTGCCCTTCGGTGGAGTGCGGCTGGCTCTATCTCGACCAGAGCCAGCTGCGGCAGTGGTGCACGATGGCGCTCTGCGCACCACCGGATCGCCGCCACCCCGACGCCGAGCGCGCCCTCTGCGCCTGAGCGCGTCAGGAACCCACTACGGGGGCGTACGTAGCCGGTGCCGCTGTTTCCGCTCTGGCTGATGGTCTCCGAGGTCCACGTTCCGGTGGGTAGCAACGTCGTTCCGCCGGCCGTGAACGTCGTGGCCGAGCCGCTCTGGTTGTCGGTGCCGAGCACCTCGCCCGGGGAGCCGACAACGGCGTCCAGGCCGCCGGTGCCGTCGATGTTGAGCAGCGAAAGGCCTTGGCCGAAGCGGTCGAATCCTTCCGCCGAGCCCGGAACCGCCGACTGGCTCTGGTCGAAGCCGGAGCTGCCGGCGCCGGTCAGCCCGGTGGCACCGCCCAGCACCAGCGTGACCATGCCGGCCTGCGGGAGGGAGCCGATCGCTTCGCCCGGCGAGCCGATCAGGATGTCGGCGTATCCGTCGCCGGTGACATCGCCCGCGCCGAGCGAGCTGCCGAAGCCGTCCCCGTTCTCGGCACTGCCCGGCACCCCGGCCGTGTCCTGCGCGAGCGCGCTGAACGCGGTCTTGGACAGGCCGGCCGCGCCGCCTTTCAGGGAGACCACCACGCCCGCGCTGAGCTTGCCGCTGACCACGTCCGCCGCGGCCGGCGCGCCCGCGATCACCTCCGCCTTGCCATCTTTATCGGTGTCCGCCACGGCGAGCGCGGTACCGAAATCCGCTCCGCTGGCCGTGCTGAGCTTGAGGTCCGTGTACAGCACCGCGGTCACGCCGCTGGTCGCCACGCCGCCCGCCGCGCCCCGGACGAGGCTGATCATGCCGACGGCACCGTTCTCGCCCGGCGCGGCGACGGCCAGGTCAGCGATCTTGTCGCCGGTGACATCGCCGATGGCCAGGGTGCCGCCGAACCGGTCATCCGTCTCCGCCTCGCCGGGAACCCAGCTGTCCGACTGCGCGAACCAACTCGCTCCGGTCGCGCTCAGACCGGTCGCTCCGCCGTACAGGATCGTGACGGCCCCCGCCGCGCTCACCGAGCCGACAGCCTCCCCCGGAGCGCCGATCGCCAGGTCGGCACGGCCATCGCCGTTCAGGTCGCCGGCCGCCACCCGGGCGCCGAAGCCGTCACCGGCCTCGCTGCTGCCGGGCACCCCGGGCGTCTCCTGGGAGAATTTCTGCGCGCCGTGATAGTCGAGGCCGGACGGGCCTCCGTAGGCCACCCAGACCATGCCCTGGCCCTGGATCGCGGGGTTGTCGGAGCCGTCGCTGCCGTCGCCGAATGCCAGGTCGGCGAAGCCATCGCCGTTGAAGTCGCCCGCCGCCACGCTGAAATCGCCGCCGACCTGGTCGTAGCGGGCGGCCAGTTCGTCGTAACGGCCGTCCTTCGAGTAGCGCACGACCGGGCCGGAGACGTCGACGACAACCTGCTCGTCCAGGCCGTCCCCGTCCAGGTCGAACCGGCTGCGCGGCGAGCTCAGCACCGGTGGCACCGGCACCGACGGGCCGCCGGCGGGCACGGCAAGCGGCATGCCCTGCGGGAATCTGGTCGTGCTGCCGATATCGGCGATGCCCAGATCGCCCGCGCCGAACGTGCCCGGCACCAGACTCGCCACCGCCTGTGGCTCGCCGGACGTGTCCTGCCACAGCGTCAGCGACTGAGTGCCGGCGACCAGCAACTCGCGAGCGCCGCCGCCGGTCAACTCCACCGCCTGCACCCCGACCCCGAAGGTGCGGCCGGTGCTGCGGCTCAGCTGTGCGCTGCCGACACCGGTCAGGCCGGTGGCGCTGTTGGGGATGATGGTGGCCACCCCGGCGTCGAGGCGGGTGTCCACGGCCGCCCACTCCGAGCCGGACACCAGGTCGGGCCGCCCGTCGCCGGTGACGTCGCCGAGGGTGAGGGCGTCACCGAACGACTCGGAGCTACGGGCCGCGCCGGCCACATCAGGGCTATCGCGGTCCCAGACGGTGCTGTAGCCGGCCGAGATGCCGTCGGCGGCGCCGCGGAGCACCACGACCACGCCGGAGAGCTGGCGCCCGCCCACGGTCGAGTTGTGCGCGCCGGCCACCACGTCGGCCCGGCCGTCGCCGGTCACGTCGGCGACCGCCACCTGATCGCCGAGCTCGCGGGTCTGCAGCGAGAGATCGTCGAGTTGCGAACCGAGCACCATGGTGGCGCCGATGCCGGTCGGGCCGGTAGCCGTACCGGGCAACACGGTCACGGATCCCATGTCCGCGTCGCCGTCGCCTCGGGCGCCGACGACGACATCCGGGTGGGCGTCGCCCGTCACGTCCCCGATCGCGACCGACGAACCGAAAAGATCCGAGGACAGCCGCGAGCCCGGTACGCCCTCGGACTCCTGGCTGATCTGGCTGCTACCGATGCCGGAGAGCCCGGTTGAACCGCCGTAGAGCACGGTCACGGCGCCCGCGTTCGGGGAACCGCTGACCAGTTGCGACTGCTGCCCGATCACCAGGTCGGCGAAGCCGTCCCCGTTCAGGTCGCCGGGAGCCTCGACGCCACCCAGGTCACCGCCGCCGGCCGGCATCCCGGGACTCGCGGCGGTCAACCGGATAGCCGACTCCGGCCGCAGGCCGTCCACGCTGCCGTTCAGCACCCAGAGCGCCGCGCCGTCACCGATCGCGAGATCGTTGACCCCGTCGCCGTTGAAATCCGCCACCGACAGGGCGGAGGCCAGCGTGCTGGCGGTCTGCTTGACGAGCCGCTCGGTCGTCCCGTCCGCATAGCGCACGAGAAGCGCGCTCTGGGTGGTGCCGGTGGCGGGGTAGACCGGCATGCCGACGATCAGCTCATCGACGCCGTCGCCATTGAGGTCGAAGCGAGCCGACGCGTGCTCGGGCACCGCCTGCACCGCCAGCGGCCAGGGCGTCGCCGTCGTCGAACGCTGGAACTGCAGCGTCACGCCGTCACGCTGGATCGTGGTCGTGACTGGATCGGCGGCCGCGGCGGGAACCGCGGGCAGGAGCACAGCAGCACAAGCCGCGACGGTGAGGGCGGGGAACAAGCCACGGGGCACGGGTCAACTCCGACAGAAGCGCAAGGAAGCGACACGGTATTAGATCGACGGCAGCGCCGCTGCCCCGAAGTGCCGTTTGGTTTCTCCGGTTGACGGATCCTCGACATCTCCAGCCGCCCAGGCAGCGAAATTCGGGCGGATACTGCGGGCATGGTGTTGCTCGAGCGAGGGGCGTCGCTGGCGTCGTTGGCCGGCTACGCGGCCGAGGCGCGCCGCGGTGCCGGACGGCTGGTTCTGGTCGCGGGCGAGGCGGGCGTCGGGAAGTCGGCGCTGGTGGAGCGCCTCCAGCAGGACCTGCCGGAGGCGCGCTGGTCGTGGGGAGCCTGCGACGGCCTATTCACGCCGCGTCCCCTCGGACCGTTGTTCGATGTGGCCGACCAGTTGGCGGGCGGCCTGCTCGAGCTGTGCCGGGCCGGGGCCAGCCGGGAGGAACTGTTCCGCGGGCTGCTTCGCGAAATCGGCGGTCCCGGGAAGCTGAATGTGGTCGTGGTCGAGGACATCCACTGGGCGGACGAGGCAACCCTCGATCTGCTGCGGTTCCTCGGCCGCCGGCTACGGGATGTCGCGGCGCTGCTCATCGTCACCTACCGGGACGACGGCACGCCGGACGACGCGCTACGACAGGTCCTGGGCGACCTCGCCGCGCAGCGCTCGACGAGGCGAATCGACCTGGCGCCCCTGTCCCCCGACGCGGTGCGGACGCTGGCCGACGGCAGTGGGTTGGAAGCCGCCACGCTGCACCGGCTGACCGGCGGAAACCCGTTCTTTCTGACCGAGGTGATGCGGGCCGGGACGGACAAGGTTCCGGCGTCGGCGCGAGACGCTGTACTGGCCCGGGCGGCGCGCCTCGACACCGGGACCCGAGAGGTGCTCGAAGTTGCCGCGCTGAGCGGGGTCAGGGTCGAAACCCGGCTGCTCGACGCGGTCACCCTCGATCCGCTGTCCACCATGGACAGATTGGTGGCCTCCGGCCTGGTCGTCGTGGACGGCGAATATCTGACATTCCGCCACGAGCTCGCCCGGCTGGCGCTGGCCGAGGCGGTCCCGGCACACCGCGCCCGCGCCGTGCACCGGAGCGTGGTCGCGGCGCTCACGACCCTCGGATGTCCCGATGACGCCCGGATGGCATTTCATGCGGAGGCGGCGGGCGATGCCGCCGCGGTGCTGCGACACGCGCCCGCGGCAGCCCGGCAGGCGGCGCGACTCGGATCCCACCGGGAGGCGGCGGCGCAGTTCGAACGCGCCCTACGATTCGCGGCGGGAGTGGACGACGTCACGCTCGCCGGCCTATTCGAAGGGCTCGCCGACGAGACGGCGCTGCTAGACCGGTGGCAGGCCGCCGCAGACGCGTGCGAAGGCGCGCTGGCGCAGTGGCGGAAGCTGGGCGACCGACAGCGCGAGGGTGCCGCGCTGCGACGATTGTCGCGCGCCATGTGGAACCTTTGCCGAGGTGACGAGGCCGTCGTCGTGGCCGCGGCCGCCGTGGCCGTCCTGCTCCCGCTCGAGCCGGGCGTCGAGCTGGCCTGGGCGTACGCCACCTCCGCCAACCTGCAGATGCTGCGCGCCAACAACGACGCGGCGGCCGACCTGGCGCACCGCGCACAGGCGATCGCCGAGCAGGTCGGCGCCACCGACGTGATCAGCGACGCGCTGAACACCCAGGGCGTTTGCGCCAACGCCCAGGGCCGCGACTGGACCGGGCAACTGGCCCAGGCATTGGAGATCGCCCTGGCCGGCGGCCACCACGAACAGGTGGGCCGCGCCTACGCGAACATCTGCGGAAGATACGTCTCGGAAAGGAAGTTCGCCGAGGCGGAGCCATACCTGACCGCGGGCATCGCCTACAGCGACGACCACGACCTCGCCTGCTATTCGACGTTCCTGCGGGGCGAACGGGCTGCCGCCCTGGAGATGGCCGGCCGCTGGGCAGAATCGATGACCCTGACCGACCGGCTATTGGTGGCGGCCGGCCCCTCCCCGGCCAACCGGCTCTGCGCCCTGCGCCGGACCGGCATCATGCGGTTACGGTCGGCCGACTCCGCGCGATCCCGACAGCGCGAGTCCGGCGGGTGGTCGTTTCTCGACGAGGCAGCCAACCTCGCGGAGCACAGCGGTGAGCCGCAGCAGATCCTGCAGGCCCGGCTGGCCCGCGCCGAGGCGTACTGGCTGGAGGGTAACGCTGCGGAAGCCCGCCGCGAGGCCGATCTGGCCGCCGACGTGTCCGCCGGCAACGACAGTTGGGACCGGGGGGCGGTCGCCGTCTGGCAGCTCCGGGCCGGCGCCATCCCGCGGGCACACGGCGAGGTCGCCGAGCCGTACCGGCTGGAACTCGCCGGCGAGTTGACCCGAGCCGCCCAGC
>Ga0307512_10004002_pt1 | contig 16460 bp, 19 predicted proteins | sample 14_EM_MG_FD_200267 | JGI IMG/M metagenome (GOLD analysis project Ga0307512, IMG submission 200267) | Populus trichocarpa ectomycorrhiza microbial communities from riparian zone in the Pacific Northwest, United States - 14_EM | ecosystem: Host-associated > Plants > Roots > Unclassified | place...
GATTGCAGTCCTTCCCGTCCCCGGTAATTTGGGAAGTTGGCTGGGTTTCAAGCGAAACAGTTGAGGCGCCGCGACTCCAGATGCCCGGTTTGGAGACAATATCCATGGCCCGATGGAACGGTCGGGGTCCTGACAGTTCCCTTAAAAGGCTATGTATATTCGTCTAGATGCAAGTGTACACGGTGTAGCCTTATGGACAGTCACCCAGTCTTGGCTCGATCGTAGATCAGGGAGTTAAGTTGGACGAGGTCGTCATTTCATATCCGGAGCGCGTGCTGCATCGGTTCTAGCACTACGCGCCATGGACGGTAATGTGGGTTTCGTGCCCAGTCGTTCGCAGGGTTCAGAGATTTTGCGGAGGTGATCCGGATACATCTTCACCGAGCAGATTTTAACTGGCTCGAAAGTGGTATATGTGCCTCTGATAGATGCTGCATGCATTGCAGACTGTAGCCATCTACGCCCACTCACCAACTTTGGGCGCTCAGCTTGCTAAGCCCGACCTCGGGATAGCTTTGTCAGACCTGGAGTTAGGGTGGCTACCCGACGGTAACAGTAGGTCACCGTTCATTTGTTCCCTCGGAGGGCAAGAATCAGAGTTTTGGGATCGCGACGGGGAGCTCAGTCAGCATTTTTCGGGGCGGGAATGGAGCTTTGGTCGGCGTCGGGTGGAGTGAATGGTTCACATGCTCCTGCATCTCGCTTGAATGACCCACATGGAGATTCTTTTGAGCTCGCTGCGAAGGCACTTACTTACCAAAGTGACACACCAATGGGCAATCGCTCGTGGGACTAGGACGAACGTTGGCGAGGGTCACCTGATGGAAAAAATCAGACACGTGAAAAAGGGCTCTGCGAAGCTCCTGCCGTTTTGTGACTTGCACCGAGCCCGCGACCTCGACAGCGGCTGCCAGGAGGGAGCGCTGTTGGCTTCATGGAATCACTCGGTGTCTGAACGCGTACAGCAGCACGGGATCGGCCCCCATGACTTTGGACGCCATCGGCCACTTCCGAAGGCACTGCCAAAGCCAGTACATATCTTATCTCCTTTCGATCACTACAAGTACACGGCCGTTCATTCGCTCGCATGACGGCCCGCGGCATCGCTTCCTTCGTGTGCTATACACCACTCGTTTCACCCCTCCTCGATTCCCGGCCGACGCGCCGGCGAAATTCCGGCTTTCCCGCGGACATCCGTCATAAACCAACTCCCGGAGAGATCCCCCTCTGCTTTGACTACTCGGATGGCACCACTCCCATGAGGCCTGCTGTAGCTGCGCCCTACGAGAAGGATCCTTGATAGGCACAATTATGGATCAAAATGTCGATTACGATGGCATCAACCGGCTGGGCGGGAGCAGTGACCAATTGCACTGGGCGGTACTCTGCCATGACCTGGCCTTCTCGGGGTACGGTCGTGTGTCATGTATATATAAAAGCCGTGAAGGTCACGCATGCCCGTGAGATTTCTAATCTTCCCCCACCCGTTTCCCTCTTTCCCTTCCTCCATCCCCGTCCCCTGTTCTGAGACTCCAAGGTCCCTGTTTGGGCATCCATCCGCACCCACCGCACTAGAAATGGCGTTGCTCAAGAGACAGGCCGTTAATTATGAGATTTTCGATGACCAGAGCTCGATCATGTGGAATTCCTACGTGGGCAATTGGACCCATTACCCCGCCAATGGGTTCAATAATGATACCGTTACGGCCACCCCAAATCCTGGAGCTTCCGTCTCCTTCAGTTTTTCAGGTACGCGGATCGTCTACGCCTGGCCGTGCTCTGTGGTACTCATTTTGTGGCGGAAACAGGGTCCCAGGCGTGGCTTTATGGTGGCCTATTGGGTGTTAGTAGCAATAGTAGTGGACAAATCCTCTCCTATCCAACCGCCGATTACAAGATCGACGGTACCTCTGGTGAGTCACCCACCAGTAGCGCTGCTCGATAAGGCTCTAACTTGGCCCCATATTACAGCCGGTTCCCAAAAACCATGGTTCGATTCCAGCGGAGCGGTCGTCTACTTCGCGACACCAAAACTGGCAGACGGCACTCACAAGATTGACATCACAGTGTCGACGGCCAACGCAACCGATCAATTCATCCTCGACTTCTTCCTCATCTCTCCCATCGCGGGCGGATCCACTTCTGGAGTTGAGACCTCGCGCAGCGCTCCATCCCCCACCTCGACGTCATCTAGCCTGCCCATTGTGACCGCAAGTGCTACTCCCGTCGGGCCGATTGTTGGTGGTGTGGTTGGTGGTATCGCCGGTATCGCCGTCCTGGCTTTTGCTCTGTGGTACTTCATGAAAAAGAGGAGCAGTGGTGGTCAAGCCTATTACTTCGACAGGCCCAGCCCGGCAGATATTCTTGCCAGTGAAGGTTTGTACACATTCCTTCGACTATGTTGCAGAGAACATTGAGGGTTTACCCAAGTTCTTCTAGATAATGTTGAACCATTCAATGCCACCGCTACCTCCCCGGTTCGTGCGTCCACTCGGTTTAGTGGACAGGGTCCCCTGTCTGTATACTCCGACCGCAGTTCAAACCAGCCATTGAACCCGGCTGTCAGGCAGAGCACCGTTAGCTCAATTCTATCACAACCACAATACACCCAATCAGGTCCGAGTGAGGGCGGCTTGACGTACTTTTCCAGTAACTCGGCGCAACCGGCTACCGGAAAAGCTGCTCTCATAGCCCAGCAGCATCAAAATACGCATCAGCCTGTCCAGCACGAGGATTCTGGAGCCAGATTCAACGAGAACGAGGAAGAAGCTGGACCATCACAATTACCGACCGAAGTTCCTCCTTCATACACAGCGCACTAGAAGCCTGATTCCGTCGAGTTGCACCGATGTATACCACCATTTCAGTGGGTTTTGGATACTTGACTCGGACAATCTTACGATCACGCAACCTTGTTACCCGCCCGTTGTGATACATACATATATCTTTGTCTTGGGGCTCCCCTATTCGTTATTTGTCAAGGCGACACCTCTTCCTCTTACTTTGTCTTTGTGGTTCATCGGTATTGTCAGTCGGGTCGCTAGCTGTATATATGACTTAATAAACGCTTGTTAACTAACGCCATCTTGACTGTTTCTCCGTGGGGAACTCGGTCGGGAAGTGGTCCTCGGTCACTGGGATCACTTCGTTCTTTGTGCGCTGACGTCGACTATGACGGACACCATCAGAAGCTTATCTCGGTGTCTTTGTCTGGAGGAAGCGAGCTCGGGAGTCGCAGCGGTTGACCTCGTGTGTCGTGCCTTTTTTTATTTTGCTGGAGATCAAAGAACCGAGCAGGTGCCGAGAACGCGTTGGTCACGTCCAATGCCCTCGTCGGGGACTAGATGGTCAAGGAGTTTATCTTAGTACGAAGGAGTTGTGCTAGGCGTTCCATTTCGCGCTGGTCTACATAACAAAAATGGACACTTCTCGCCGGTCATTCCACATAGAACGCCTGCGAGATACATATGCCATTCTCATTTTCTTCCGTTTGTTTCCCCTGGGCATTCCTCCAGATTTTTCGCGTCGAGTCGGCCTCAGAACAACACGAGTCAGGGTGTTACGGCATCGTTGACCGTCGGGGATGTGGGTCCTTTGGATGTTTGGCGCTGTTTTGGAAAAGTTCAACACTCAACCAGTTCAACTCGAACGCACTCTCAACCTGGTTTATCCCCTTCCCCTCCTCCACCTCCCTCCCCTCCCCCTTCTGCCAACGACGCTGTAATAACACACCCCCAACGCTAGCCATGGACCTACCGCAGACGTCCTCGTCTGCGAACGACATTTTCTCTATATCAGATCAAACTTTGGCAAATAGACTCCAGTTCATCGAAGAGGTGCATATGCCACTCTCACGTAGCAACCCGGCAGCGCCACTGACCTGTCCGTCTGCCTTCTATAGATTGGTTACGGGAACTGGGGAAGCGTGTGGAGATGTTGCCCTAAGCCTGACCCTTCCTCCAAATCACCACCCAACAAGTATGAGAAGGTCAAGCTCGCTGTTAAGCTCGTACATAGGTCCAAGACCCAAACTACCGCCGCTAGAGTCCGCTCGCTGTGCGTGTCTCTCCTTCGTTCCTCTTGACTACCACTTACATGTGTTTTGTTTTAGTTGGAACGAAATGAAGGTTGTTCGGTCACTCAAGAACGAAACGCATCCATCCATCATCCCATTTTACTCCTTCATTATTACGCCCTCTTATGCCTTGATTACTATGTGAGTCTTACGCTGGGTAAATTCGTTGAACCGCAGTCAGTTTGCCGGATTCTGGGAGAAATACCGGCTGTCCGCTATCCTGGACGCGACTTCAACCCCCAGTCTCTTACACTAACTTGGATGCATCCGTACTTACGTCTTTGCGACCAGGGCTTTCCTTCCCCGCCTCATCCCCGTAGAGGTCGATGAACCTATTGCCAGGGTTTGGTTCAAGTCGCTTCTAAGCGGCATCGAATTCCTTCACATCCGTGGCGTCGTACACAATGACATCAAGTGAGTGTTGTCGCACCTAGAATGTTCTGCAACGCTGAACTTTTCGCTAGACCTGCGAATATTTTGCTCTCTGATGAAGATGTCCCTGTGTTGGTTGACTTCGGATTTGCAGAGAAGTATGATCTCGGTTCTTCCAAATCCTTCAGGAGTAACCTTGCCTACGGGACACCCGAGGTGAATTGTGACTCGTTTTATGCATCTGCGCATAACTCATGTTCCAATTTTAGTACCTTTCACCAGAACGCGCCCGTGGCCATCACCACGATACGCGCAAGTCTGACGTCTGGTCACTCGGAATTACATTCTTCGAGATCCTCATCGGTCGCACTCCGTTCGAATATGTCGAGGGTGAGCAGTTCTCGACCAAGGAAGATTTGGAGAAGTACTGGACCCGCACAGTAAGCTCGATTCTTCCAGTTCTGTCCATCAGAGAACTAAACCCCGTCAGGTTCGTGGTAAATGGGTCGGCAGCTACAGGATGTCTCGTGGTATCGAGAAATTGATTCGCCGAATGGTTGCTCCTAATGCTGATGTCCGGTGCTTCGCCACTGAGGCCCTGGACGACCCCTACTGGATACCAAAGGAGGCTCTCAAAGCCCATCGTATGGCTGTTCGTTCCCAGCTCAATACACACTTCGCTGACCACGTTACTCGCGCATATAGGCAAGTCGGCGAGTCTTTCACAAGCCGCTCTTTCAGCCATGAATATCGACGTTGACACATCAAGGCTCCTCGATATTGTCTCTCCGTTCACTACCCGCACTCTCAAGGACCGTAAGAATGCCAACAAGGAGAATCCTACCAAGACCGTATCATCAGCATCGATCAGGAAGTCGGAGATTAAATCCAATTTTGTTATGGTTGAAAGCTCTGAGATCTTGAAGAAGGTCAGGATCAATGCTGCTGATCAATCCTCAAGTCTATCCTCAGCTGCTTCCCCGAAGAACAAGCATGCCAGGTCACAGTCCCAACCCAGGGTGGTATCAGGTCTGTTTTCTCACCTCTTCGAGTTTTACGGGGCTGATCGGTGTTTCGTAGTTCACAACACCCCAGAATCTTCAACAGTTTCCGATGCTAGCAAGTTGTTCGCGAAGACGCCAGTGTTCGCCCCTCTGGAGCCCATCAAGGGCTCGACTACTTCGGCACAGGTTGTCAATAAGAGTGCCACCATGCCCTCTCGGACCACTCTATCTCCTGTCACCACCTCGAACACTGTCAAGGTCCGCTCCACTTCCGGCAAGGAGAATGTTGGATCGAAGGAGCCTCGCGCTCCCAAGCCTAAAGCCCGCGACGAGAACTCCGTTGTTCGCACGCCCTCGGATGCGAGGCTGAAGAAACCTATTGGTCCGCGGAAACCTCCTCCGACGATCACCCCTGAGAAGAAGAGGAAGGCTACTGGGACTGAGAATGTGATCTCTCCTAAGAAGCCTCTCACGACCGTTACTCGCACTGCTGGACGAGCATTGACAGATTTGTCCAATACGAAAGCCGATCCTAACATTCTTGGCGCCAAATCTCGAAACTCCAATGCCCAGTCCGTCTTCACTTCCCCTGATCACATTACCTCGTTCTTCACCTCGCCCGACACGAACGAGCTGAGTATGAACTTGAACATCCACGGAGACTCATACGCGAGCGAGAGCGTCTGGCTGAATCGAACAACCGAAAAAACGGGCAAGAGCCAAAACGAGAGCAGCTTCGCAAGCACGGGCAAGGGCAGTGTCAAGGAGAGGTGGATGGACTGGGAGCGAGAACGCGAACGCCTTCGGGAGATGGACAAGGATAAGATCAGGGAAACTGACGACGAGGATACTAGCAGACTCAGGAGATCGATCATGACTGTCATGAGCGAGCCGGAACCCGATGCGGACGTTCCCCTCGAAACCGACCTGGATGTGACGTTGGAGTTTGCGCCTGTGTTCAGGGACAGTGAAGAACGGAGTAGACGTTCGGTTACAGTGGAGGGGAACGAGGAGAACACTACGGACGTGAATGCGAAGACTGAAGGTCAGAAGGAAATAGAGAATATTGTTGGAAGGAGAAGGGAGAGCCAGGGCAGTAGAATCTTGCAGACACTCTTGGCTGCTGAACCTGTGACGGTGATCTCTCCGCCCGTGGAACCTGGTAGGTTTCGAGTTCCCCGAGTGCCGGGGACGGCCACTGATTCCTTTCTCAGAACCAGAGACCGAGCAGCAACCCGATCACCCTCCTGGCCTGAAAAACGGCCTTCCTGTGCCAAGATTACTGTTCGGTTCAGGGTTGAGTGTTTTGAAGCAGAGCGTCAAGGCTTCAATTGGTGAGTAGAGTTGTTCCGTTACACTGCACATTACTTACGCCTTCGGTAGACAAGAGTGTGCAGCTCTACAGGACCTCCACTCTCCTCAATCACGGCCGCCAGTCTGTGACAATGACCACGGAAGATTCTGCTGCTGATCACACGAGAGCAGAACAGAGCACTAGGCAATCATGGGAGGATGAGTCGTTGATTCGTCAAGGTCTGTTCGTGCATTCTATCGCATATGGAAATGGAAGCTGACTGTGGGGCTGGTAGCTGACTCTTCCTTGCCTGGCGTGCGACAAATGGTTCGTGCAGAGAAAGCAGGAGAGGACAACCACGCAGCCAGAATGACTTCGTGGCTTCAGAATGTCGAGAGTAAGGACTTTTTTCCGCTATTTGTCTGACTAGAGCTGACCCCCTCCCAGAGGTTGTTGCCGATGCGCGACAAAACTTCGAAGCTGCTCGGCCAATCCAACCAGTATCACTTACTCCTGCTCCACCTCCATCGCGCCGATCATCGCAGCGAAGGACGACACAACGCATGCCCCGGAAAATCCTCGCAGCTAATCAGATTTTCAACGAGGATGGCGAAGCTAGCATTGATCCTGAGACGCCTACTAGCGCACCAGCCACTGCCAAGTCTTCCACTTTCGCTGTTCCTGAACCCTCGCAAGTTAGCGTTATTATCGAAGAGACTTCCGTTTTGCTTTCTCTAACACCTCCTGTGAGCCCCGCAAGGCGAAGGAGGGCAACGGTGGTGACTAGGTCCCCCGAAACGAAAAAGAGGACGAGTGACGACCTTTTCCAAGGATCCCCTTCGAAGAGGGGTTTGCTTTACGGACCGATTTCCCCAAGGGATGAACTGGAACGGGAGTTAGAGCGATGTAAGTCGTTGATCTCTGGCCGAGAGCTATGCGTGCTAAAGTTCATTGTCAGTGGCTGCTCCTACTCCTCCCATTCGGCTTTCTGCTCTAGTACACCCCAGTGTGTTCATTGCCCCACGTTCACCGGAGCCTGAAATTATCGTGGAACCGGTCAACGACATGACCAGGCTTTCTCCTGAGCCTCTGAGCCCACCTACAGCAAGAACCTTCACCGGCTCTCGTTCCCTCGACTCACCGAATACGAGGCGCCGAGTCGCGCAGGACTATGACAGGCTTCTCTCTGCGACAACTGGTATCAAAAAGGTTGGACTTGGGTATCAGTCGGACGTCAGAGGACCCATCGCAAATATCTTGAACACGGATCCTTACGCATCCTCCGCATCTTTGAAGCGTACAACGTTCTTCCACTCCACCAGGAGAGCGATGCCGCCTCCAGTTTCCAGTGAAGACTGGAGGAGGACCGTCTCTGTAGACGAGTTGGCTCGTTTGCCACCAAGCACTCCGGAGCCCTCCTCCAAGGAGGAGAAAGTTGGCGGAACGGTCAGTGCTGTGAAACGAGCTTTCATGGCGATCACCGGCAGGGCAGGTTCCAAGAGACTATCTCAACGCTTGCTTTGAGTGCTTCCCCTCATCTATCCCGACCCTAGGTCGTCCTTGCCGCTGGTTCCGACAAACCCATCCCACCCTCTCGACCTATGCTTTCGACAATGCTGTGGATTGTCAATCAACTCATTTGTCTATGTGTTGCACATATATTCATTTGCACGCTCGCCCCTCCTTTGGCTTCTCCCTTCCTCACTGCACATGCTTATTGCTGTTTTCCTGAACCTGTCTGTCTAATCTGTTTTTATTTGTTTAAACTTTTATCTGCTTCGATGTTGATGATTTATACCCCCATCCTCCCCCCTACCATCTAACGTTTTCATTCTAACGTTCACCGCACATTTTTCTTGCTTATTTACCATGCACAAAACACCCTCCCCCAACAGTATCGCATCTAGTCGACCATGCTTTCTCATTACCTTTCCCCTCCGTCATTCCTCACAAACGGCCAGCGCCCTTTACATACATTCTCATCATGAACGTTCGGACTCTGTGATGTTCGTCTCATTCTTTTCTTCACATCATCACGTCTACCCTCGAAGTCATTAACGCTAACGTTTGCTTTACGCTTCGCACGTTTCAATCCCCTATCTGTGTGCTTGATCTCTCCGTGTCTTCGAATTGCTGATTATTTCCCATACATTTGAATCTCTCCGTTTCCTCTACTTTACAATGCTTTCCAGAAATGCAATCCTGATGCTGATCTGTTTTTGATCAAACGATCCAAGTCCCCTGGTATAGCGCAAGAGCAAGCTATCGAAGTCGTGAGAAGCGATGCTTCAGGACCTCGGTCTCTTCTGGGTGACTGTCCCTGGGACTAGGGATATGTATATCCGTCATAGAAGGGTGCCACTAACCGTGTTTTATTGGCCAGTATCCAAGCGCTGTCCGTCGGAGTATCTGTGAACAAACACTCCTATCCGGTGTGAAGGTGAACTACGATGAGCTATCTATGCTCTGTACGGAGGTCCGCCGAGTCGCGCAACGGACTCAGCGTCCAAGCCGAGGCAAGCTATAACTAGGTTTATGGGCTTGTGATCTTGGCAACCACGGCAGGACCAAAAATGGAACCAAGGAGGTGGTGCACTTACCGGGAGCGACCCATGTCTCCGGGGGATCAAGGCGGGTTGAGGAAAAAGCCCCGCCAGACCTCCACTGGGCAGTGTATTTTGGTATGGGCGTCGTACATTATGGATTCCAGATAAGCGATTTAGAGACAACATTGGAGTCCCGACACAACGGCCGGGGTCCTGACAGTCCCCTTAATAAAATGCTATTGATATTCACCTGGACTCGTGTGTAGTGCTGTGTAGCCCTGGGGACAGCCACCCACTGATACACAAACAACAAAAGATATAAACGGGGACATATTTCGGTTGTAAACACTGGGGGTAGGGGAGTGAAAGGGCGAGTGAACTAGAAAAAGGGAAGAGCACGCAGGAAGAAGGGCATACAACGGGTACCGTCAACCCCTAGTGGGAGCCTATATCCAATCATGATTCAGCTCGGTCACAAAGTTGGGAGTGAATCAACACGACGTACCGTGAATCCCCAAGACGGGGATGCGTATAGAGAAGCCATCTCCGCGATGGTCGCGGATTTCTGTGGACTTGTCCCAGCCGACGGGCATCCGCCACTGGTGCTGGGATCCATCGTTGGGGCAGACTAGAAGGTATTTGACCATCTGATTTCATCTCCTTGAGAAGCTTGCGTACACGGTACATGGTTCTGCGGATGTAGCGGTAGCCCTCAGCCGATCCTTTATGACTTGAGGAGGTCGTAATCTGAAAAACAGAGATTGCGACGGTGTATAGGTAGAAATCGATGGCGAAAAAGTCAAAGGAGTGATTGGCTGTGGCTGGGATGTAGTATTTGCTGTTATCAAGCGTTACATCACTGAGCTGGCGGTCGGTAAAGTTGATTCGCGTGACAGCCCTGGCTCTGTCGCATAGGGGCGCGAAAGCCGGCAAGGTGTCAGAGGTAGAGGTAGAGAAGACAGGAGGGACACCATCGGAGACCATGCGGATAGGCAGTGGCGTGGGTTCTGACCACCAGCCGTCAGAGAGCACACGATAGACGATCGCCTCGAAAATCCGTCACATCAAAGTAGAGCCCCCCGGGGCACCGCGGAGTTGCTTATGCATCTTCCGAAGGGGTTGATCTTCCTGCAATTGCATCAATTCCACCCCTTCGTTCTTGATCCGAATGGATTTGAAGTCGATTTTCCGATGATCGAACCGTAGAAATCCCAATGGGTGAGGGAACACGGCGATCACCTGATGCAAGAAGTCGGAAACGAGTCCGTGGCTCATAGAAAACGTTCGGACGAGGTTCTGCAACTCGGCATAATTGAAGCCCTTCACCACAATGGCGTGATCCTCCTTCGTCTGAGGAAGATTGAAGATGCCATCGTACACGTCACGAGGCGAAGCCGAACTCTTGGGTCGCATTGTACACCAAAATTTTGAGCGCATCGTCCACATTGCCCATCGGGGCCTGTGGCTGGCCGGTTCCGTCGACCATGTCTATGTCCCGATCTGTGGCCGACCTCCCGATGTCGTCGCCCATCCTGTCGCGATCCTCGGTTTTCTCCGCCTGAAGAACTTTCAGCACAGCGTCAATTGTCTCATCACCGGTGGTAGGGAGCCCCTCGATCGCCCCGTCACCAGTGGCAGGGAGCTTCCCCCTATCAAGGAGCGGGAGGGACTGCTCCAGTCTGCTTCGAAAGATGTCGTACCAAGGCAGAAGATGTAAACTGCAGCGAAGGCGAAGGACAGTCAACGATGAACCTCTATGGAGAACAAGCTGGAGACGTACCCCTCCACCAACTCCATATCCCATAGAGGCATCCCCAACAAAGCGGCCCCGTTTTGCGTCCGCCACGACTTCCATCGAATGGGGTTTGGGGGGGCCGTCTGGATCGGTCAGACATTTGAAGTAGATGAGAAAGGTGGCCCCTGGTCCCCGTAGTCAATATCGATCAACGTCCATACAGGACAATACGGTATCTCCTGGTGTTTAGGAAGATCCCTGAAGCCAGACTGTGTCGATCGCCTGTACACTTGGCCGTGACAGAAAATGTAGACATCATAGGAGTCACACAGGAGTACGACCTGGCCAGCTGAAATCAGCCGCGCGAGCATGAACTTTAGGAAGGTCGTTCTTTCCTGGAGAACGGCCGTCCCAGTGAGTTGTCGCACGGAATAGAGGCCCCATCACAGAGCCGCACCGATGCCGGGCCGCCCAGTGAGTACCACTCCTCTGGTGTCCCCCTTATCATCCTGACGGAGCTACAATACGCGATGAAACATGTCATCGTATGACTTGGTGACGAGAATACGGTTTTCCGATGTGTAGTTGGCGCGAAAATGCAGGAGAGAATTGCCCCCGAGTCCACCCCGAGCTTTAAGACGTAGGGAACGTTTTGATGAACACGGAACTGGTGGAGTTATCGCGCCAGCGCTTATAGAATTGCTGCTACACGTCGGCTGCTACTTCCCACCTTTTCTTCTCTGTGTCAGACCAGGGCCAGCCGGGATCTAGAAGAGATGATTAGCGTTGATACGTGGTAGACGGACGCCAATGTGCTCGCATATGTCATAAGTCTGTTCTAGCAAGCTCTTTTCATCCGAGCGATCGAGGTGAGGAGAGCCCTGCACGGCGGAGAGAAGGAGACGATCGTCATCAAAGAGGACGGCGTTGAGCAAGGTGGAAATGAAAGTGTCGCGAGTCGGTTGTGACCACCGGAGTTGAAATAAGGTATGTTACTTACCGAGTCACCGCCTCTCATCACAGCGCTTGGGAGCAACACCCCAACGTCTAACTTCGAAAGTCACTGTGTGGACAGAAAGCGCTTTTAACCAACAGCTGGAAAGAAGTAATCCAACCATTTGGAAAACCTTTGTCCAGCAGCTGTGACCCCGAATATTTGGCCAATTTTCGTACAGGTATACTGGGTGACTGTCCCTAGGACTAGGGATGCGTGCACCCGCCGTAGAAGGGTGCAATTATCCGAGGTTTAACGGATAACTCCCGCATCGTGTACACCAACGAAACCAGGGAATCAAGTATCGGGGTGACAGTATGTGGTGGGTGGGGTTGCCGTCTTCCCGTCCCCCGTAATTTGGAAGGTTGGCTGGGTTTCGAGCGAAACGGCAGAGGCGCCGCGACTCAGGATATGCGGTTTGGATAATATCCACGCCCCAACAGTTCCCTTAAACGGCTATTGATATTCACCTAGACTCGTATGTAGTACTGTGTAGCCCTGGGGACAGTCACCCACTATAGTTTCACGCACCCTTGTCTGCCTGTTGGTAAGTTTTTAACCAACTGTAGGTAAACGCCCGGGTCGAGCCGTTGGCAACATTCTTGGTAGATGTAGGTAAGTGCTTTGCCATAAGTTGGTGAAACATTCGCAGTAATGGACGGTAACTAGGAGACGATTTGTCACATATATTCAACGATGTAATTATACAAGGGGCACAAAAAGCGGCGTAGGGGAGAGAGGAAACCGGGGTGGCGATAATATACACGAGAACAAGCAGTGGTGGTGGTTTGCCAAGGAGCACTAGACATCAGATGAGCGCAATCTGACCATCAGGTCCAGACGGGGTCGGGGGGGGGGGTGGACTTGCATGTATACGGTGAGATACGCGTCCGCAGTCGCGAGCAGGGATTGGGGCATGTTGGGATTCCCAAGAGACTGACTGATGTAACCAACGCCAGCGTTCATCAAGCGAATGGGACGTTTCAGATAGAACACCGTCCCCTTTGCGTGGGTTTGGAGCGTTTCCCGGTCGTACTTCTGATAACGAGCCTGAATTCATCACGCTCGAAAAGTCGCTCTTCAGTGGCCCCAATGTTCCCAAGAGGGCCAATTGAAATGAGAAGGAAGTTTTCTCAGTTCGAGAACGAACTCGAAGAAGACGGGGAGGCATGATGGTCGACAACGTTCTGGGGGTCAACTTGAGTGATAGGACAGACACCTGAGGGGATGGCAATATGCGGAAAGTCAGATGACGGAGAACCCTATCCTCTGTGGAGATGAGATGCTCCAACTGACCTGTTGGAGGAAATTTGTTGATGAGGACTACACGACCAACAAAGGTTTAGTGGGTTCGGTGCGTACCGGATCTGCGAAGTGTGATGGTGAGGTTTTCGAGGGTATCGGCGCATGCATTCAGTATACGCTGAGCTTGATTCCAAGAAACAACTTCCAATTCGACCAATCGGAAGCTGATCCCGTTCAGAGGCTCGTAAGCGAATTCTGTTGGCCGCTGAACCTCGATGTCGACACCAGCAGAGCGAAGGTGCTCACGTAAAGGTGGAGACTTATCGACGATAGTGGGGGTACTTCAAATCCGGTCGGATCCGATTTTCATTTTCTCGGGCGCTCAATGCACGTTGTCAAGGTTTGGGAACTGGAGCAATTTGCAAAACACATCGATAGTTGAGAGGGTTGTGGAGCGTGGGCGAGGTTAATGTTAGATAGAAATGGATGGACGACGATTTGTGGCGGTTCAGGCATCATATGATGGAGTGGACCCGATCAAGTGACCGACTCAAGGTGTGGTCGAGGTGAGGTGTTTTAGGATATCTGGGGTGTGCAACCCATGCGGATGTGGACCTCTCGAGCGTATTAAACGAAGCCTCGTTCACCCGTGTAGGACAAAAAGCGGAGCTCGGTATCGTGATAATCCCATCTCAGAGTTTCTCTTTCAGCGCGAGGACACTCTGGTCGCTCCATGGATTCAGACTTAATGTTCGACGAATGAGGCGTAGGGTCGAGGCGTACAAGTCAACAAAACAGGCATTGAGGGCTCGGAGATCGTAGTGGAGCATCTCCATGATGTGGTCGACAAGTTCCTGGGGGAGCCCCATACAGTCGTAATGGATCGCAGCGGAAATTAAACCGAGGTCGACGGGTTGTTCCGCTGCACCCACGACCACCTCTTTGACTGTAGTTTTGCTGAAGAGCGATTCAGCCCTTGGGACAAGTGCCTGGACTGATCGTGGGGGTCGAATCTGTTAACAGTTCCAGAGCCAGACCCCCTGTACTTAATGCACGCATAAAACTTAAGCTTGGCCATTGATCTCGGTGCCAGCTAGACGCTGGAGGTGGAGGGAGATGAATAGAATCGGTAAGCGCTGGGGATGCCCGGTATCTGCCTTTCTGCATCGCCCTTGACGATGTCGACGCAAAGTCACCACTCCAAACGGCGCCCTCTTGCACGATAGAGAGTGGTTGGCACTGCAACCTAGCCCCAAACGAATATCCGCCCACCACGTGTCCTATGGTGCTGCGATTTTTTATGTTCGGCTCACCGGGACAAATGGTGGAACAGGTGTTCAGATAGATCACAACTCCACCAGACGATTGGCCAGGAGTACCTACGTCAAAGTATGATGCTCTTTTCCTTGATGACGTACCTTTCGCTGAGTGACCCATCGATGAAAGCACTCTTCCAACATCGTCCTCGCGCAAGACCTTAGGCATGGGCAGACTATATGTACTCCCCAGGGTATCGTCTTCAAAAATCCCCCAAGACACCTCAGCGACGCGAAAGATGAGGACCAGCGAAAACCCAAACCAGCCGGTTCTTGTCTCTCGTCTTAGAGGTCAGAAGTACCCTCCACCAATCCCGACGTTGGGAAACCTAGATCACTTTCTCGTGAAACCGTTCGAAACACAACCACAACCCGCAGACATCAAGCTCCCGGAGAGCTCGTTTCCTGTCCCCGGCCCTCTCGATCCCACGAAACGCGACGGGCTGTTGTCCTATGCGTATTCGCTCTACGACACATTCGTGACGGGTGAATCTCCCGCCGGACCGGACGGCCCTATCACGGCTCACGCACCGATGCTCTTGCCGTTATTGGAGTTGTTACACGGACTGGATCCCAGCCATCTGCAAACGGCATTGTTGCTTGGTTGTGTATATCACCGTCAGGGGCTCTACCAGCGAGCCTTGGACGTGAACCGCAAACTCCTGGAGAGATATCCGAACAATGTTTGTTGATGGTTGTCGATATTGATGATGAATTTACTGATGGTTTTACCTAGGCAGAGGCGATGTGCAATATGGGGTCGACTTTCAAGGCCATGGGACTTGTAGTCCAGGCCTTCGAGTTTTGGTGGAAAGCACTTCACATCCAACCCACGTTTTGGGATATACTGGTGAGGATCGAGTGCAGTGTCATTTCGTGGTGCTTATGGAATTCACTGGCAGGACAATATGCTCGCGGCGATTCTTGGATCGGGACACCGGGAGTGTGATCTTCCGAGCAGATCCCGGTCCCAATCCTTCCCAGAGCAACAACTCAGACAGTCCTTGCAATTGTGCACCTTCGTCTTGGATAGTATCGAGGGGGAGGTTATGGTACAGGGCGAGTTGCATCACGCACAACGAACCCTCCTCCTCCGTTCGAGCATTTACCGTGCCCTTCACGATAAGCGGGAGGGGGCTGATTTGTTCCGTGGAGTCGGACTAGCCCTCAATTCGAGTCATCCTTCCCGCACTCCCCCGTACACTATAGACCATTTGATTCTCGTCGCCTATTTCGTCGGTGCTCTGGCATGCGTAGGCCAGGTTGGCCCTACGGCTCCCGAACTGGAAGGCACGATGAAGATAACAGACGAGTTACAACGGAAGATCTCCCCGGATTTCGACGTTTTCGAGTTCGTTCAAACCAACAGCGACCGTCTGTTCGGCATCGTCGGAAAGTCGCCTCCTATCCTTCTTCTCTCTCCCGCGGAGGCACTCTACCTCCCGTCTGCGATGTGGACGCCAACGCATATCCTCTCCCTTCCCGACTCGGTCTCGAGGTTTTCCGCTTCAGGATCATTCCGCGATGATGCGAGCGCCATCACTGGCGAATTGCTCTGGACCCTGGCCACACAGATCGCGGAAGCGGCCCACATTAATGATGTCGGTCCCGATGCTCCCGGGGTGGGCCCGTTCGGCAATCTCTCCAAGTTCCAACCGAGCCTTTCAGTTGTGCTGTTGTTGAGATACGTCGCGCTGGGCCTCGCGCCGTCACCACAGGCGTTCAAAGCGCTGGGAGATTTGATCTCATCGATCGAGGAGAATTTGACGAGGGCGATGGTCGGAGGTGAAACAGGTTCGGAGATGAAACTAGACGTGGCAGGGGTGGCGATGCTGTACTACGAGTTTGGGATGAAGACGCTTTGATAATTTGATTTGTT
>Ga0307512_10004003_pt1 | contig 16458 bp, 13 predicted proteins | sample 14_EM_MG_FD_200267 | JGI IMG/M metagenome (GOLD analysis project Ga0307512, IMG submission 200267) | Populus trichocarpa ectomycorrhiza microbial communities from riparian zone in the Pacific Northwest, United States - 14_EM | ecosystem: Host-associated > Plants > Roots > Unclassified | place...
ACCGCGGTCGTGGGCGTTTGGCTTGGCACAGTGGCCGGTCCTTCCGGTCGGGAATCCCATCGAAACAGGTCCAGGCCGGCGGTTACCAACGCCGGTGGGGATTCACGCCTTCGGGCCCGGCCGATCTGCCCGTTCGACCGCGGACGGTCGCGTCAGGTCCGCTGCCGGGCCATCCACTGCCAGATGTGGGTGCCGTCGATGCTCGGGTCGTTGCGGGCCACATAGATCCACGACCAGTGGCCGGGGAACTGGTGACCGTCCCAGATGACGTGGTCGTACAGCGACATCAGCGAGCCGGGGATGAGGTCGTGCGCGTGCACGGTGTTGGGCTCCGGCGCCACCGTGTCGTCGTCGCGGGAGGCGACGAGCCAGGTCGGCGTGGGGATGTTGCGCAGTTCGGCGTCGGTGATCATCGTCGGGCCGCCGGGCGTGATGGGCGTGACGACACCGCAGATGGGCACGGACGCGGCGAACAGGCCGGGGTAGACGGTGGTCATCTTCAGGCTCATGTAGCCGCCGTTGCTGCAGCCGGCGACGTAGATCCGGGCGCGGTCGATCGGGTATCGGCGTACGAGATCGCGGATTATCTCGTTGATCAGGGGTGCGAAGCGGTCGCCGTCCTCGAGCCAGAAGGACGTGCTCTGCGGGGCCACGACGTAGGCGTCCGCGAAGATGCGTTGCGCCGCCGGGGTGGCGAAGCCCAGCGCACCACGGTTGGCCCGCAGCGTGGTCTCGTTGTCGTAGTAGTTGTCGGGCAGCGAGGCACCCTCTCCCCCGCCGTGCAACCAGACCACGAGCGGACGCCGGGCGGCGGGGCGGGGCGGCGAGTACAGCCGGTACTTCATCCCCGAGCCGGAGACGCGGTAGCTGAACGCGTCCACCTCGGGGTTGGACAGCCGGCCCTGGACGAAGTCGGTGATGGTGACCGGGTGGTGCCCTCGTACGATGAAGGGGTTGTTCTGGGTGATGGTGTAGACGAGGTCGAGCTGGACGTTGCGGGCCTTGCTCACGATGTAGCCGAGGGTTCCGCCGCCGACCTGGCCTTCGGCGTAGGCGAGGTCGAGCACGATGTCGCCGTGCTCGTCGAGCCGGACCGCGGTCACCGCACGGTCCAGGTCGTACTCGCTGAAGATCTGGTCGCCCGGTGCGACGGGGATCGGGCTCGTGGCCTTGGCGTGCACGGTGAAGGTGCCGGTCGTCAGGCTCGCCGGCTCGATCCGGCCGAGCCGGCCGGCGCCGAGGGTGACCGACGTGACCTGCTCGCCACCGTCGAGGGTTTCGGCGTTGAGGATGAATCCCACCCTGGTGCCCGAGTGGCCGCCGGCCCAAGCGACCGTGCCCGGCAGAGCCAGCCCGGCTGCGGCGCCTGCCCCGGCGGCCAGAACGGAACGACGGCTGATCGACGCGGCCATATGGCCTCCTCGTTTCGATCCCGTTAAATATCACGCAACGACGCCGGTCTATCACATGCCGTCGCCGAGGGAAAGGGCTCGCGGCCGAGATCGTCGCGCTCCTCAACCGCTGAGGCGCTGCCGGCCGCCGCGCCGGGTCACACCGTGAACTCGACGCCCTGCGCCAGGGGCAGCTCACCCGAGTAATTGATCGTGTTCGTGGCTCGGCGCATGTAGGCGCGCCACGCGTCGGAGCCGGACTCCCGGCCTCCCCCGGTTTCCTTTTCGCCGCCGAAGGCCCCGCCGATCTCCGCGCCGGAGGTGCCGATGTTGACGTTGGCGATGCCGCAGTCCGAGCCGTCGGCGGCGAGGAACCGTTCGGCTTCCGCCTGGTCGCCGGTGAAGATGCTCGACGACAGCCCCTGCGGGACGTCGTTGTTCAGCGCGATCGCCTCGTCCAGGCTCCGGTACGGCAACACGTACAGGATCGGGGCGAACGTCTCCTGGCGCACGATCTCGGTCTGCTCGCTCATCCGCACGATCGCCGGCTCCGCGTAGTAGGCCGCCGGCGCCTCCTCGGCAAGGCGACGGCCCCCGCCCACGACGAGTTCTCCGCCCTGCTGCCGCGCGGCCTCCAGCGCGTCGCGCATCGACTTGTAGGCCGCGTCGTGGATGAGCGGGCCGACCAGCGTTCCGTCCGCGATCGGCGAGCCGATGGGCAGGCGCCGGTACGCGGCGGCCACCCGGTCGGTGAGCTCGTCGATCACCTCGACGTGGGCGATGACCCGCCGCATGGTGGTGCAGCGCTGGCCGGCCGTGCCGGCTGCCGAGAAGACGATGCCGCGGGTGGTGAGCTCCAGGTCGGCCGAGGGCGTCACGATGGCCGCGTTGTTGCCGCCGAGCTCGAGCAGGGACCGGCCGAAGCGGTCGGCCACCCGCGGGCCGACCGAGCGGCCCATCCGGGTCGACCCGGTGGCGCTGAGCAGGGCGACGCCGGGGTGCTCCACGAGCGCCCGGCCGACGTCCGCGCCGCCGATCAGCACCTGGCTGAGCTGCGCCGGCGCGCCGGTCTCGGCGATGGCGCGGTCGAGCAGCGCCGCGGCGGCGAGAGCGCTGAGCGGGGCGAGCTCCGACGGTTTCCACACCACGGGGTCGCCGCAGACGAGGGCGAGCGCGGTGTTCCACGACCAGACGGCCACCGGGAAGTTGAACGCGCTGATCACGCCGACCACGCCGAGCGGGTGCCAGGTCTCCATCAGCCGGTGGCCGGGTCGTTCGGAGCTGATCGTCCGGCCGTACAGCTGCCGGGAGAGCCCCACCGCGAACTCGCAGATGTCGATCATCTCCTGGACCTCGCCGAGCGCCTCCGAGGTGATCTTGCCGACCTCGAGGCTGACCAGGGTGCCGAGGTCCGCCTTGTGCTCCCGCAGCAGCTCGCCGAGGCGCCGCACGAGATTTCCGCGTACGGGTGCCGGCACCGTCCGCCAGGCCTGGAACGCCTCGCCGGCGCGGGCGAGCACGCCGTCCACGTCGGCCGCTGTCTGCCAGTGCACGGAGAACAGCGGCGCCCCGTTGATCGGCGAGTGCACCGGCTGGTCGCCCGCGAACGAGTCGAGATCGACGCCGCAGCGGTGGGCGGCGTCCCGCGCCTGGCGACGGAGGTCTTCGGCGGACGGCAGAGTTGTCACGTGCGGCTCCGGCGGGTCGGTGTCGTGGTCAGACGATATTGAGCTCGGGACGGCCACCCGCGTGCGCGAAACGCCCGGCGCTCAGTCGGGTGACGTCGACGAACGGCTGCAGACCAAGGTAGAGGTCCCGGATCACCTCGCCGACCGCGGGACCCATCAGGAAGCCGTGCCCCGAGAAGCCGGTCGCGTACAGGAAGCTCTCGACCCTCTCGGCGCGGCCGATCAGGGCGTTGTGGTCCGGTGTCATCTCGTAGAGGCCGGCCCAGCCGCTCGCGATCCCGATCTCGGTCAGCGCCGGCGCTCGCCGTTCGACGATCTCGCCGAGGCGGGGCAGCCACGCGTCGGAGCGGTCCAGCTTGAAGCCCGGCGTCTCGTCCGGATCGGACATGCCGAGCAGAAGTCCCCGGCCCTCCCGGTGGAAGTAGAAGGTGGTGTCGAAGTCGATGGTGAACGGCGTGTGCGGATCGAGACCGGGAACCGGCTCGGTGACCAGGATCTGCCGCCGCAGCGGCGTGACGGGCAGGTCGACGCCGGCCCAGGAGCCGACCTCGGCCGACCAGGCCCCGGCGGCGCAGATCACGGTGTCGGTCTCGATGGTCCCCGCCGCCGTTCGTACCGCTGTGATCCGGCCGTCCCGGACGTCGATGCCGGTGGCGGGACGCTTCGGGAGCAGGGTGGCGCCCGCCCGGCGGGCGGCGGTGGCGTATCCGAGGACGACCGACTCGGGAGTGCAATGCCCGTCGCTCGGCGAGTAGGCCGCCGCGAGCAACCCGTCCGGGTCGATCAGCGGCGACATCTGGCGCGCCTCGGCGACGCTGATCATGCGGCTCGGGACGCCCAGTTCGTTCTGCACCGCGACGCCGGCCCCGAAGGCGACGACGGACTCCGGGGTGCTGAGCAGGAACAGATAGCCGACCCGATGGAAGTCGATCTCCTGGCCGAACGACGCGGCGAAGTTGCCGAACGTCTCCAGGCTGCGGGCGCCGAGAGCGATGTTGACGGGGTCGGAGAACTGCGCGCGTACGCCGCCGGCGGCCTTGGATGTGGAGCCGGATCCCAGGGCGTCCTTGTCGAGGAGCACGACGTTTCGAACGCCCGCGCGGGCCAAGTGGTAGGCGGAACTGAGGCCGATCACCCCACCGCCGATGATCACGACCGAGGCGGTCATCGCGGTCCCCCGGTGACCGCGGCGTCCCAGCCGGGGCTGATCAGGTCGAAGATCTCGTCGACCGCGGCCGCCGGGTCGGTGGCCGCGCGGGCCAGGGGGTAGACATCGAGCACGAAGCGGGCGAACGCCCGGCAAGCCGTCGACGGCTGCGCGAGGCCGAGGTCGGCGGCGATCGTGCCGGCCAGCGCGGTCTCGTGGCGTAACCACATCGTCGAGGCGTACTCACGCAGCGCCGGGGAACTGTCGACGATCTGCCAGAAGGGCGCCGTCTCGGGCCGGGCGAAATCCCGCACGATCGCGTGCAGCTGTTGCCGCAACGCCTGCGGGATCGACCGGCCCAGCTCGCGGTCGGTCACCGCCCGGATGAGCCATTCCTCCCGTTTCCGGTCCTCGTCGAAGAGCAGCGCCTCCTTCGACGGGAAGTGCGCGAACAGCGTCGTGATGGCCACGTCCGCCGCCGCCGCGATCTCCCGGATGCCCACCGCGTCGTATCCGCGCTCAAGGAAGAGCCGCAGCGCCGTGTCGGCGATGGCCTTGCGGGTGGCGGCCTTCTTGCGTTCGCGGCGCCCCGGCTGCTCGGTCACCGGGCCAGCGTACCAGACAAAGCAATAACGGTTGCAAAACACTAACCGTTAGCGTTATGGTCCCCGGCATGACTGATATCAAGGCGCGGACAAGCGAGCCCGAGTCGCTGCGCGAGGCGTGGGTGGCCCTGGCCGGGCTGTCCGCGGTGTTCCTGTTCGAGATGCTGGACAACTCGATCTTGAACGTCGCACTGCCCACGATCGGCCGCGATTTGCACGCTTCGACGCTCGCGCTGCAGTGGGTGACGGGCGCGTACGCGGTCGTGTTCGGCGGGTTGATGCTGGTGTTCGGCGCGCTGGCCGACCGGTTCGGCCGCCGGCGGATCATGCTCATCGGCCTGGCGCTGCTCGGTGTCGCGAGCCTGGCGACCGCGTTCGTCACGACCGCGGAGCAGCTGATCGCCGTCCGCGCGGTGCTGGGCGTCGCGGCGGCGATGACGACGCCGGGGTCCCTGGCGCTGGCGTTCCGCCTTTACGAGCAGGACAGCTTGCGCGTACGTGCGACTACCCTCATCTCGACCGTGGGTCTGGTCGGGCTCGCGATCGGCCCGACCGTGGGCGGCTTCGTGCTGGCGATCGCGCCCTGGCAGGTCCTGCTACTGGTCAACGTGCCGATCGCGGTGCTCGCGATCGTCGGCGTACGGATCGGCATCGCCGCGGACGAGGCAGCCGATCTGCATCGCGACCCGGTGGACGTACCCGGAGCGATCCTGGGCACCGCGACGATCGTGCTCGCCCTCGTCGCACCCACCCTGTTCGTGAACGAAGGCACCGGCTCGTGGCAGCCGTGGACGGCCACCGCGGCGGCCGTCGCGGGCGCGGTTCTCTTCGTCCTGCGCGAGCGTTCGGCGCGTTACCCGCTTCTCGACCTCAAGCTCGTCGCTCGCCCCCTGGTCTCCAGCGGCCTGGCCTACAAGGCCGCGGCCGGGCTGGCCACCGCAGGCCTCGGCTATCTGGTGACGCTGCAGCTGCAGCTCGACTGGGGATGGACGCCCGCACAGGCCGCGATCGGGATGCTGCCGCAGGTCGTCGTCCTGGTCGCGGGCGGCGCGTTCATCAATCCGTTCGTGCGACGGGTCGGTCTGGAGCGGGCCGCCTGGCTCAGCGCCACCGCGGTCGTGTCCGGGCTCGCCGTCTACGGCCTGCTGAGCAGATTCGGGTACGGGTGGGTCGCGATCGCACTCGTGCTCGTGGCGGCCGGGATGCGTGTGGTCGGCGTCGTCGCCGGGGTCAACGTGCTGCGCGGTCTGCCAAAGAACCGGACGACGATCGGCGCGGCGCTCACCGACACCGCCACCGAGGTCACCTCCGGCGCCGGCCTCGCCGTCACCGGCACCATCCTCGCGACGCTGTTCACCGGCGACATCGCCACATCGAACTGGAGCACGCAACAAACCGCGCAGTTCCAGCAGGCGGTCACCACCGCCGGCCTCACGCTCACGGTTGTGGCAGCAGCGCTCGTCGGATGGGCGACCTTCCGCGCGCGGCGCGCCGTGAGCATCTAGCAGAGAGAAGAAACCAGATGTCTATGGATTACGACGTGCTCGTGGCCGGCGCCGGGCCGGTCGGCCTGATGCTCGCGACCGAGCTGCGGCTGGCCGGGGCCCGGGTGCTCGTTGCCGAAAGGCGGACGGAGCCCGACACCGCCGTCAAGGCGGGCGCGATCAACACCGCCAGCGCGGAGGCCTTGGACCGGCGCGGCTTGCTCCGGCGGCTGTTCCCGGACGCGCCTGATGCGGGCGGGTCGAGGCGGCCGCCGTTCGTCGGGCACTTCGCCGGGATTCAGGTCCCGGCGGACCCCCTCGACGAGGAGGATCCCAGCCTGCGCGGCCGGTTTTTCATGGTCCCGCAGGCCGAGGTGGAGCGGATCCTCGATCAGCGCGCGGCGGAGCTCGGCGTCGAGGTTTGGCGCGGGGCCGAGGTGGGTGGATTCGACGCGGATGAGGCCGGCGTCACCGTTCACTTGGCCGGCAGAGCCGACGTACGCGTGGGGTGGCTCGTCGGTTGCGACGGAGGCCGCAGTCTGGTCCGGCGCCTGGCGGGCTTCGAGTTCCCCGGCACGGACCCCGAGATCACGGGCCGCCAGGCGGTGGTCACCATGGCGGGCGCAGAGCGCCTGGGCCGAGGCTGGCAGCACACCCCCACCGGCGTGTACGTCCACGGGCCGATGCCGGGCCGGGTGCGCACCGTCGAGTTCGACGGTCCCCCGGCGGACCGGCAGGCACCGGTCACCGCGGCCGAGATCGAGGCCAGCCTGCGCCGCGTCAGTGGCGTCGACGTCCACGTCAGCGAGGTCATCAGCGGCGCGCGCTACACGGACAACGCGCGGCAGGCGACGGACTATCGGCGCGGTCGCGTGCTGCTCTGTGGAGACGCCGCCCACGTGCACTCGCCCTTCAGCGGCCAGGGGCTGAACCTGGGGCTCGGCGATGCCGTCAATCTGGGCTGGAAGCTAGCCGCCACCGTGCAGGGGTGGGCGCCCGAGGGACTGCTCGACACGTACACCAGCGAACGGCACCCGATCGGCGCCTGGGTGCTCGACTGGACGCGTGCGCAGGTGGCGCTCATGCGCGGCGACACGGGTACCCGCGCGCTCAGGGACGTGGTCGGCGACTTCCTCGGCACCCGGGACGGGGCGACGTACTACGTGCAGCGGATCTCCGGTCGGTGGCAGCGCTACGACCTGGGAAACGGCCACCCACTGGTCGGCGCGGCGATGCCCGACCTGCGGCTGGACGACGGCACGCGGCTCGCCGACCACACCCGGGCGGGCCGGACCTTGCTCGTCGATCTCACCGGGGACGACCAGGTGGCGGCCCGGGCAAAGCCGTACGCCGGGCGCCTGGACCTGCTCCGGGCCAGCTCGGACGGCGCCGGGGCGAGCGGCTTGCTGGTGCGTCCCGACGGCTTCGTAGCGTGGGCGTCGGCTGCCGGCGCCAGCGACCCGACCGGCCTGGAAGCCACCCTGACCCGCTGGCTGGGCCGCCCCAGCACACCGTTCAGAGAGTTGCCAGCACCGCGACGAGCATGACCGTGGCGAGGGTGCCGACCACGATTGCGAAGATGGCGCGTCCCCGGCCGTGGCTTTGGCGCGTCGAGGCCTTGCGCATGGCCCAGATGCCCAGGCCGAGTGCGATCGGGCCGAGTGGCCAGAGCACGATCGCGACCAGGGCGACGTATCCGGCGGCGATGGCTTGCCACGATCGTCCGGTCGGTAGCAGCCAATGGATGACATCGGCCGGGGACTCATCGATGGTCGCCGCCCGGTGGCGGGCCGTGTGCTGGTGCGGGGACTGCTGCACAGGTCTGCTCCAAGGGATCGCGGGGGCGTGCAGTAGCGATCGGCCGGGTGCGCTGCGGGTTGAGGGAAATGTAGTGCTCAGGCCCGGGCCACCGGGTGAACCAGGTGCTTGGTCTGCTGGAACTCCTCGAGACCGCGCACGCCGTTGAGCCGGCCGATGCCGGATTGCTTGAAGCCGCCCTCCTCGAACTGGTCGTGCACCACCGCCCAGGTATTCGTCCAGACGGTGCCGGCCTTGATCTCCCGGCCGACCCGCAGCGGGCGGTCCACGTCGCGGGTCCAGATCGAGGCCGCCAGCCCGTACTCGGTGGCGTTGGCGCGGTGCACGGCCTCCGCCTCGGTGTCGAAGACCTCGAAGGTGGCGACCGGGCCGAAGACCTCCTGCTGGACGATCGGGGTGCTGAAGTCCTTGACCTCGACCAGGGACGGGTGGATGAACGCGCCGTCCCGGGCCCCCATGACGAGGACGTCGGCGTAGGCGGCCGCGTCGGCGACGATCCGTTCGACGCGCTGGGCGTTCGGCTCGTCGATCATCGCGCCCATCTCGCTGGCCGGGTCGTCGCCGGGTCCGACCCGCACAGCCTCGAGCGAGGCGATCATGCGGCGGCGCAGTTCGTCGGCGATGCCGCTCTGGGCCAGGATGCGGCTGCCGGTCATGCAGAACTGGCCGGCGAAGGTGGTGACCCCCTTGGTCAGCACCGGCACGACGACGTCCAGGTCCGCGTCGTCGAACACCAGCATCGGGCTCTTGCCGCCGAGCTCCAACGACAAGGGCTTGAGGGTGAGTGCCGCCTGTTGCATGATCTTGCGGCCGACGGCGGTGGAGCCCGTGTAGCTGAGCACGTCCACGTCGGGCGACGACACCAGCAGCGGGGCGCCCTCGTTCCCCGATTCCGTGAAGATGTTCAGCACGCCCGCCGGCAGGCTCCTGGTCTGCGCGACCAGTTCGCTGAGTAGGCCGTTGACCAGGCCGGTCTGGCCCGGAAGCTTCAGCACGACGGTGCAGCCCGCGGCCAGCGCCGGGGCGAACGAGCGCACCGCGAGCACGACCGGGGAGTTCCACGGCGCGATCACCCCGGCCACGCCGGCGGCCTCCCGCAGGGTCATCGAGTACAGGCCCGGCTTCACCTCGGCGCCGCCGCCGTGGTCGGCCAGCGCCAGCGCGGCGTAGTAGCGCAGCTTGGGGATGGTCAGGGCGATCTCGAAGCCGGCCTCGCCGAGGACCTTGCCGTTCTCGCGGGCCAGCAAGGTGATGAACTCGTCGCGGCGTTGCTCGAGCAGGTCGGCCATCTCGAAGAGCGCCTTGGCCCGCAGGTCGCGGTCGCGGGACCAGCCGGTGTGGTCGAAGGCCTGCCGGGCCGCGGCGATCGCCGCCCGGGCCTCGTCCGCGCCGCCGTCGGCGAAGGTGCCGAGCACCTCGCCGGTGGCGGGATTGTGCGACTCGGAGCGCTTGCCGGAGTCGCTCCACTGGCCGTCGATGTAGTGGCGGGCGTGCGGAAGGTTCATCGGGCACTTCCTCTTTTCTCGTAAGCGCTGCGACAGCGACGCTACGGAGATCCGGCACCGTTGAAATCGGTCACGGTATCGGTCAGTCCTTGAGGCGCAGCCCGTTCTCGAAGTCGACCCGGGCGAGGTCGGTGCGCGAGCCGATGCCGAGCTTGGGGAACACGTTGGCCAGGTGGTGGCCGACCGTGCGCGGGCTGATCAGCAGCTGCGTGCCGATCTCCCGGTTGGTCAGGCCCGCCGCGGCCAGCCGGGCCACGCGCAGCTCCTGCCCGGTGAGGATGGGGCCTACGTGCGGGGCCGGCGCCCGGCTGCGCAACCGCTGCCCGGTCAGCTCCTGTTCCATCCGGGTGCGTTCCAGCAGCGGAACCGCGTTGAGCCGGTGGAAGGTCTCGGCGGCCTCGGCCAACTGGATCCGGGCATCGGTGCGGCGGCGGGCCCGCCGTAGCCACTCGCCGAAATGCAGCCGGGCGCGGGCGTACGCGAACGGTCTGGTCATCGCTCCGGGCACCTCGAGCGCCAGCCGGAAGCTGTGCTCGGCCTCGGCTCCGGACGACAGCAGGGCGTGACCGAGATGGGCCGCGGAGACCGCCCACGGTGTCCTCGTCAGCTCCGCCCACCGGTGCAGCATCCGCAGCTGAGACTTGGCCGTCTCCCGTTGGCCGGCCTGCAGCGCGGCCTCGATGGTGTCGGGCGCGGCGAGGATCGCGAAGGTGGGGTGTGCGGCGTGATGCCCCGGCTCGCAGAGCCGGATCAGCCGGTCCAGTGCCTGCTCCGCGCGGCCGGCGAAGAGCGCGGACATGCCGAGGTTCCAGTGGGCCGCTGCGCTCAGGGCGCGCACCCGTGCGGGAATCGACAGCTCCAGGACGCGGGTGGCGGCCTCGTCGACGGTCTGCTCGTCGCCTCGCGCGGCGGCGAGCCAGCCCAGGCAGTTGCGGCATTGCGAGGCGAGGTGCTGGGCCCCGATCTCCTCGGCGATGTGCAGCCCTTCGGACGCGTTCGCGGTCGCGGCGCTCCACGAGCCCTGGGCGATGTCCAGCGTGACGGTCTGGGCCAGGACCAGAGCAAGGGCGGTGAGTTCATCCGTACGCCGTAGCTTGTCGATCTTGCGGTGCAGTGCCTCGTCGAGAACGCCCTCGATCCCCCAGGCCACGCCGAGCGGCGTCGGTGGCAGCAAGCGCCAGGAGCCGGCGCTGAGCCGGTCGGGAACATCGTCACCGGGCACCGATGCCACCGGGTCGGCGGCCGGCTCGGCCCACCACACGTGCAGCAGCGGCAGCAGATCGGCGTTCGGAAAGCCGGAGTCCGGAAGCGACGCCTCGAGGTGCCGCAGCGCCTCGGCCTGCAACCCGGGATGCCCGGCCGACCAGGCGGCACGCACGGCCATGCTGCCGAGCTTGAGGACCTGCCCCGGATCCGCCACCAGGTCCATGTCCCGGACCAGGTACCGGTACGCCGTCTCCTGGTCGCCGTGGGCGAACTCGATCAGTCCGCGCAGTCCCTCGCTGAACTCGGCGACCGTGGACTCGCCGGACACGGCCTCGGCCTGGCGCAGCATCTGCCGCGCCACCTCGACCTGGCCGGCCTCCCAGGCCGCCTGCGCCCCATGGGACAGCCGTCGCGCCGCATCGGCCGTGGCCGGCGACAGGTCCGCGGCCCGCTGCAACGCGTGGGCGGCCGTCGCGCATCCGCCGCGTTCCCAGGCCCGGCGGGCAGTCAGCTCGAGCAGCCGGGCCACCTCCTCGTCGGGTTCCCCGGCGGCCTCCGCGGCCGCGGCCAGATGCCAGCAGCGCAGCTCGTCCGCCTTCTCGCCGGTCAGCACGGCGGCGAGGGCGCGGTGCGCGGCCTCCCGTTCGGAGCGCGACGCCTCCTCGTAGACGGCGGCGCGGATCAGCGGATGCCGGAAGGCGATCCGGCCACCGGCCGGCCTGGTCATCAGCCCGCAGCTCAGGGCCTCGTCCCAGGCCGCCGGGTCGGTGCCGAGGGTCCCGCTGGCCCGGCGGACGAGATTCCGGTCGCCACGGTCCTCGGCCGCGGCGACGAGCAACGCGGCGCGCGCCGGCGCCGAAAGCCCGCTTATCCGGGCGGTGAAAGCGCGGCGCAACCGGGGTCCGACCGGGATCTGCCCGGCGGCGACGGCCGACGCCAGGGCAGTGGGTAGCTCCTGCAAGGCGAGCGGATTACCACCGGCGCAGCGAACGGTGCGATCGATCAGCGCGGCGTCGGCTTGCGGTGCGGCGGAGGCGACCAGCAGGCGAGCTTCGCTGTCGTCCAGGCCCCGGACCTCCATGGCCGCCGCGTTCTCCCAGGGCCCGCTCGCGGGATCGCTGTGAGCGGTGAGCAGCAGGGCGACGGATTCGTTGCGCAGCCGGCGGGCGACGAAAGCCAGACACCGCGCGGACGACTCGTCCAGCCACTGGCCGTCATCGACGAGGATCAGGACCGGCTGCTTCTCGGCGAGCTCACCGAGGAGCGTCAGAACCGCCACCCCGATGAGGAACCGGTCGGCGGTCTCGCCGCTGTGGCCGAGCGCGCCGCGCAGGGCGTTGGCCTGAGGTGGGGCGAGCGCGCCGATCCGGTCCAGCACCGGCCACAGCAACTCGTGCAGGGCGGCGAAGGCCAGCCCCGACTCCAGGCGGGTGCCGCGGCAGGTGAGCACGGTGAAGTCCGGCGCGGCGGCCGCCGCGTAGTCCAGCAGCGCGGTCTTGCCGATGCCCGGGTCGCCCCACAACACCAGGGCCGTTCCCCGGCCCTGGCGCGCCTCGTCGAGGATCTGGTCGAGGGCTGCCGCTTCCCGGGCTCGTCCGTACAGGTCCATGTGCTCAATGAGCCTAGTAACCAGCTGGCCCCTCCGGCTCAGAACACGATGACGGGCTTGATGACCTTGCCGCTCTCGGAGTCGGCGAACGCGGTGTTGATGTCGTCGAGGGCGTAGGTCCGCACCAGCTTGTCGAAGGGGAAGCGGCCCTGCTGCCACAGCTCGACGAGCCGGGGGATGAACACCTGGGGCACCGAGCTGCCCTGGATCACGGTCTTGAAGGTCCATCCCTTGACCAGCGAGGCACCGATCTCGAAGTGCACGTCGGTGCCGGCCGCGGCGGCGCCGACCAGGGCCACGGTGCCGCGGATCCCGAGGACGGTCGCCGCCTGGCGCAGGACCGCGGGTATGCCGGTGGTGTCCACGGCGTAGTTGACGCCGTCGCCGTTGGTGATCTTGGTGATCTCGGCGACCACGTCGGTGCCGGCCGGGTTGACGGTGTGGGTGGCGCCGAGCTGCTCGGCCAGCTCGAGCCGGGAGTCGTGCAGGTCGACACCGATGATCGTGGTGCAGCCGGCCACCCGGGCGGCCATGACGGCGGCGGAGCCGACCGCGCCGACGCCGAAGACCGCGACCGAGCTGCCGGCCGCCGGGCGCAGCTCGTTGAGGATGGTGCCCGCGCCGGTCTGCAGGCCGCAGCCCAGCGGCGCCAGCGTGGCCAGCGGTGCCGCGGCGTCGACTTTGATGACGCTGGTCTCGACGACGTTGGCGTACGTGGCGAACGCCGACTGGCCGAAGAAGTGCGAGGAGACCGGTCCCTGCGCGCCGCTGAGGGCGGTCGTGCCGTCGCGCCGCCGGCCGCCGAAGTCCTCCGCCATCAGGTTCTCGCAGTAGGCCACGAGCCCGGCGCGACAGTTGCGGCAGCGACCGCAGTACGCGGCGGACAGCACGACGTGATCGCCCGGAAGCACCGTCGTGATGGCGGCACCGACGGCCTCCACGACGCCGGCGCCCTCGTGGCCGAGAACGGCGGGCAACGGCGTGGGAATAACGCCGTCCCGCACGATGGCGTCGGTGTGGCAGACGCCGGTGGCCACCATCCGCACCCGCACCTCGTCGGGACGCGGATCGTCGAGCTGCAGCCGTTGGATGGTGAGGGGCTGGCCGGTGCCGGGCGCCACGGCCGCGGTGACCGTCGTCATGGCCGGCTCTCCCGGCGTACGGAGGTGATCAGCTCACCGATGCCCTGCACCCGGGTGACGACGGTCTGGCCGTCCTTCAGGTAGCGCGGGGGCTTGCGGGCGTGCCCGACGCCCCCGGTGGTGCCGGTGGCGATCAGGTCGCCGGGCCGCAGGGTGACCATCGTCGACACGTAGCTGACCAGCTCGGCCGGGTCGAACAGCAGGTCGGCGATGGTGGACTTCTGCACGACCTCGTCGTCGATGGTGCAGCTGATCTCGGCGTCGGGCGGCACCTCGTCCGGCGTGGCCAGGCAGGGGCCGAGCGGGGTGGTGGCCTCCCAGGTCTTGCCCTGCAGCCATTCCCCGGTGCGGAACTGCCAGTCGCGCAGGCTCACGTCGTTCAGCACGGTGTAGCCGGCGATGGCCGCCTCGGCCTCGGCCCGGTCGCCGCGCCGGATGCCGCGGCCGACGACCACGGCCAGCTCGGCCTCCCAGTCCACCGCGTCCGACTCGGGCGGCAGCGTCAGCGGGTCGTACGGGCCGATCAGCGCCTCGGCGAACTTGGCGAACAGGGTGGGAAACTGCGGCAGGTCGCGGCCCATCTCGGTGATGTGACTGCGATAGTTCAACCCCACGCAGACGATCTTTCCGGGCCGTGCCACGACGGGCGCGAGCCGGGCCGGCTCGACCTGTAAGACCGGGCCGGCGGCCGCCGCGGCGACGGCCTGCCAGTCCGGGCGGCGCAGCAGCTCGCCGACGTCCCCCGGGCCGACGTCGACGTAGCCGCCGTCCTCGACCCGGGCCGTGCGGAGCCCGTCCTCGGTGCGTACGGTCGCGAGCCTCATGCGCGGCTGCCTTCCTGACGGGAGCGGTGCCGTCCAGCCTGGCGCGGTTCCTCCCGCCGGGATAACTTTTTCTGCTGTGCGGAACAAACGTGTCCCCACATGCCGGACACCTGCACCAGCCCCTCAGCGCCCCGCGGGCGGACCGCCCAGCTTCCGCACCGCGGCCATGAGCAGTCGCCAGAAAGCGTCCACCTCGAGGCCCAGGGCGACATCGGCGTTCACGGCGAGGTCGGTGCGGTGGTGGAGATCGACGACGGTCGCGCCACGCGTGTACGTCCCGGTCAGCTCGACCGCGACCGCCGCGGCGACGGTCTGGACGATGGACGGCTCCAGGACGCTGGCCACGGCCACCGGATCGTGCACGGGTGGATGGGCGAAGCCGAAGCTGCGCCGGTAGGTGCCCGCGAAGAACGTCATCAGCTCCGCGCAGATCCGGCCCAGCCTGGTGCCCAGGCCGTGGAACTCGGCGATGATCTCCGCGGTGGCCAGCGCCCGGTGGGTGACGTTGAGCCCGATCATCGTGAGCGGGAGCGCCGACCGCAGCACGATGTCGGCCGCTTCCGGATCCGTGACCACGTTGAATTCACCGTACGGTGTCGTGTTGCCCCGCTCGGTCGAGCCGCCCATGAAGACGATGCGGCGGACGTGGGCCGTGATCTCGGGATCGGTGCGCAGGAGCAAGGCGACGTTGGTCAACGGCCCGGTGGCGATCAGGGTGACCGGTTCGGGCGACGCCGCGATCAGCCGCCGGATAAGTTCGACCGCGTGCACGCCGGCGACCTCGGCGACCGGCACGTCGAGGTCGGGACCGTCGAGCCCGGACGCGCCGTGGATGTCATCGGCGACGGTGAGCTCGCCGACCAGCGGCCGGTCGCAGCCCGCCGCGACGGGGATCTCGGAGGCGCCGGCCAGGGCGAGGATCCGCTGCGCATTCCTGGTGGTTTTGTCGAGCGTTTGATTCCCGGCGACGGTGGTGACGCCGAGCAGTTGTAGCCGCGCATCCCCCACTGCGAGCAGCAGTGCGAGCGCGTCGTCGTGCCCGGGGTCGCAGTCGATGATCACTGGATTGGCCATCGGACTCTCCCACCGGTTTGTTTACTAATCGTACTTCCGCTCGTCGAATTCATCGACTAGCGTCCATCAACAAGATCGAGGCGGAGGGGTCGCCATGGAGACCACGGAACCGAAACCGGCTTTCAGACGACTCACCGCGAAGATCGCGATGGCCTCCGCCGCCGCGGTTGTCGCCGCGCTGGTGCCCGCCACAGCGGCGTGGGCGGATCCGCCGCACAACCTACCCCAGAACGCGAATGGCTACGAGGCTAGCTTCTCGCCGGCGTTCGACTACGACACGGACGGCTGCTATCAGGTGCCGGCGATCGGGCCCGACGGCACCCTCAACCCGGGGCTCAACACCACCGGCGCGGTCAACGGCAGCTGCCGCGATCAGTCGGACCTCGACAACTCCCAGACCTACTCGCGCTCCAAGTGCAACAACGGCTGGTGCGCGATCATCTACGCGGGCTACTTCGAGAAGGACCAGACGCTCAACGGTTGCTGCGGCCACCGGCACGACTTCGAGCACGTCATCTCCTGGGTGAACCAGAGCACCAACCAGGTCGAGTTCGTCTCGAACACGGTGCACAGCTCGGTCGAGACGCACCCGCGCTCCGAGGTCCGCTTCGACGGAACGCACCCGAAGGTCGTCTACCACAAGGACGGCTGCTGCAACACGCACTACTACCGCCTCGCCAACTCCAACGACGAGCCGCCGGAAAACCACTACCACAACTGGCGTTACCCGCCGCTCGTCGGCTGGGACGGCTGGCCCAGCACGGCCCTGCGCGACAAGCTGATGAACGCGGACTTCGGCTCGGCCACCATCAAGATCACGGACGGCCGCTTCGAGGACCTGCTGAGCGCCAGCAAGCCCGCCGGCATCCCGTTCGACCCACGCGCCTGACCCCGCCGGCGGCCCACATCCGTACGCCGGACGTGGGCCGCCGCTCCGGACTCCTGGGCGAACAGACCCGCACTCA
>Ga0307512_10004004_pt1 | contig 16457 bp, 15 predicted proteins | sample 14_EM_MG_FD_200267 | JGI IMG/M metagenome (GOLD analysis project Ga0307512, IMG submission 200267) | Populus trichocarpa ectomycorrhiza microbial communities from riparian zone in the Pacific Northwest, United States - 14_EM | ecosystem: Host-associated > Plants > Roots > Unclassified | place...
GAAGCTGAACACGACTTCTAAATCGCCGACCGATAGGAAGAACAGCAAAGCTACTAACCTTGTTCCACGACGAGTATTGTTCTGAATCGTTGGTGTAGTAACCCATGGCAGTGGGCGAATCCGAACAGAAAGTCAAATCTGGAAACGAAATTTCCTACCCGGTGGCCCTCAGAGCTTTATAATGAGGGAAGAGCCCACCATTCTTGGAATCTACGTCGCATGTAGGATGGCAAGAAATTCATGTGACGATGTAGCGTCAGACCGCGAGCATGTGAATCCGTCGATGAATGCATCCGGGATTACACGCGCGAGGCTTGTAATGCTGCCTGACTTTTTTGGCCTGTGACGAACGTACATCATACCGCTTTAATTCGCTTGGAGGAGACAAATTCATGCGTCCATACCGTCAACAATTCTCTCGCGGGACCGCTCACTGGCAAGTTCTCCTTTCAAGTTGGATCGGGTCACGATTAAGTATGACGTTGTTATTAGCAATAATGCTGAATCCCAACCGATGCAATACGCGATGCTCTATTGTTGTCTGTCTCGCCGGAACAATGAAAGGAAAAGAAATTGAGATTGGAGTATGCGAGATAGTGCGAGTACAGTACAGTGGGGAGAGCTTCATTAAGCTTTATATATTATAACCAACGAACCGTTCGAAATGGTGCAACAACCTTGAGACATCGAATTCCAATATCTGACCCAAGACATCCAGAGCACCTTCTTTTGCTGCAAGAATGAAAAAAAAAAAAGAGTTCAATATCGGCAAGTTAGAAAGGCAGACCCAAAGAGCGCACATGACCGCGATCAGTGAGACGAGAAAACGGCGCGATATCGATGGAAACGTCTGAAAAACAAACTTGCCTTTTCTCCGGGCCAATTGATAATCCACTGCCTGCTGTGCTCGTGTGGCGTCCGAGGCGATCCCGTTCTTTCCACGCGTTGATCCTGAATCCGACAACGAGTCGATCCGGCGAGCGACCTGAAGGAAGATCCACCCATCGATAACCACTTGACTACGCAAGGGTATTCATTCATTACGGTAGAAAGAATGAGGATGCGCGAAAAAGCGTCAAAGGGATTTTTTTTTTTTTTTTTTGAGAAAAAAAAGATGGATTAGGAAAGAAAAACACACTCTTACATGAGTTCTCTGGCTTGCGCTTCGTCTATGTTGCCATACCTCCTCACGTATTCTCCCCACACCTTGAATGCCTAAAAATTACACACTCAGTTCCTCAGTATAGCTTCAATTTTGCGGGAGCTCAAGGCTTGCCTGACCTCGTACTGGGCGGCTAGGTACAACGTCTCCGTCGTAAAGGGTGCCGGATTTGTCAGGTCTGTCAGCTAGTTTTTTTTTCTTCAATCATCGTCGTTCTTTGGCCTCATGGTAACGGATGGCGGGAAGCGCGGCCGCGGAGCCTCGCGAATAAAGAAAGACAGCACAGTACCTGCTTCCAGGCTACGAATTGTGCCGAGTCTTGCAAGTAGTAAACCATTTGAAAGGGGAAAGAAAGATAAGAGAGATAAACGAAAAGGTCCCACAGAACTCCAGTGGTAAACAATGGGATGAACCCCTTTCGGTTTTGGTCGTGTTCAATGGGGCCCTTTATATGCGAGAGACAGCTCTCATTCCTCTGTCGATGATCAATGATTAATGCATTAATGATTCCTTCTTCGCGTCCACGAGAGAAGACAGATTGATAGTTCCAAGCGTACCAGTGAGCAGTGCATGCACGGTTGTTACAGAATCGATAGCGTCCACCCCATCACTTCCTTCCTACATAGTCGAACAAGTGATGGACCGATAGACGAAGACCGTAATGCGCGTAGTGCATACAAGGAGGTAGTGTTATCCGAAAAAAGTAGATGGCCGGGCCGACAGCGGAGGTGTCCCGGTCACGGGTCTGTCTTTCGGCTCCAAAAGCCGGCCGTCCGACCCGGCTCAAGTCAGGGTACCACATCCGATGGTCGCCTGCGACTTCTCAGACACGACAATCCATAGACAAGCGTCATCCGTTCCAAAACTCACTTCCCCGGTAATAATGACCACACTCCAAACCGACCCCTGCCGACGTTGCTTGGGTGTTTCGGTTGTGCTACCGTGAGGCCCAAGTCACGAGTCAATAATCGTGGCGATTTGACGCATATGCGAGCGCGCGGGAGTTCCGAGTCGCTATCATCGGTTTTGGATGATTATATCAATTCCTGCATCCGCGCAACGTGTACTGTAAGGCTGCACTGGAGCAGGGGCACGGTCTGTGGGTGTCTTGTCGTCGTCCAAGGCGCAATCGGGGCGATGTGCAAGGAAGGTCAAGGCTTTGGCAGCTGTGCCCACAATGGGCGAAGAGCTAGGCCCACTTTCGAGGTAATGAAAGTAGGTAGACTTTTTGCCTCGAATTGTCTGTGTGGGGGTTGCGGGGAGGGAATATTACTTGTTCGTTTGTCTCTGACTAGGTTCATTGGGTTGGGGTAGGGGTTGGGGGGGAAGGAACCATCACGCGCCGCATCTGTAGTTTTCCGTTCATCGTGAAGTCCCGAAAATAGTTCCAAAGCCGGGTCGTAGCTGTAATAACGTTCAAGGGGGTGGTTATTCGGGGGTAATTCGCACCTTCGGCATATCGTTTTTTTGGTCCTGTGTTTTATTTTTTCCGGGATCATTGAAGCAAGTCGTCCTGAGGGCGGGGTCCTTGCGTTACCAACTCCACTTGGTGGGAGTCGGAATGGCAGAACCTCTCAACCGACTCATGGCCCCCAGAGAGTCTAGGGTGGTCGAACCAAACCAAACGCTGTTCGAGTGCAGCTACACAGTAGTAAGTCGAAATCCGCGCAATGCCGTGGAACCCAAAAGTCTCGTGCTCACACAGGGCTGGGACCTTTCCCCCAAATCATAATTTAACGTTCGGCCGCGGATTTGACCTTGAGTCCAGTACAATATTCAAGCGATGGCCAGTGGATAAGATTTTTGAAGATTCTTGGCATGACCTGTGACATGGACAAATTCGCAGCAACCTGCGATTGTCGGAGGGTCTCAGAAAAAAAAAGAAAGAAACGATACAAACAGTATGGTTTCTATCACTCAAACACTCAAACTCTCGAACCTTAGTTGCCACCAGCCTTGCTCGACAACTTCAATGCGTAGAGTGAGAATCGGGGCGCTGCGGGGGGCTTGCGTTGGGATTAGGTCATGTGGGTCAGATATGAGCCGTCGTGGACTTGCTTGTAGCCGCCCGTGGGTGGAATGAATACGTGGGGGGTTATATTCTTCGTATGGTTCATAGCGCCGAGTGGCGTTTGCAGGACCCATGTGGACGTGGGTGTATCGATTTGATCGAGTAAACTAGCTTCTCTTCTCGCTCCACGGATTCCTGCCATATTTGGACACTCCCGCTGTCGGTCTCTGCTTCTGGTCCCAAACGCTCTCATCGCGTGTTAAAGTTATCAAGTGTCGTGCCCATCATGCTCTCTGAGATAATCATTATTCTATTCATTGGTCACACTCCTGACCATTCAAAACCTTTTCCTCTCGTCATTGTCATACAGTCCGTTGTCAATCAATGGCACTCGAACAGTGATCCAGGAAGTTCATTCATTCCAGTTGCATTCCTGTCTCGATTGTTTTCTGCTCTCCACCTGACTTCCTGTACTATATCAGAACAGTACTTGCTCCGTGCGTCCGTTGTCAGAAACCCCGACTGGCCAGGTTCGCTAATCGCCAATCGTTTTGCCGACCCTCGCTCCTCTCACCCCGCTTGTTGGCCCCCAAATCCACCACCACCCCTCCTTGTAATCCACCTCCCCACACCCCGGGGACAGGCGCAGTACGAGTTTTGGGGTACTCATCCAAGTGGTCGGTCAGACCCTCGGACCCATTGTCATCCCCTGCTCTTTATCAATATCTTAAACCTGAAACTATTACCCGCCCGCCGGACCCTTTGACAACTGAGGTTCTCTCTATATATAACAAGTTCATTACCCACCCGCGAATTTCTTCCCCCAGCGGTTCAGCGCCTCCACTTGTCTGTGCTTGCATCCCGCACCCCCAAATGGCGCCTTATTTCATCCGCAATCTCATCCCACGTCGCGAAGCTCGCAACGCCAACCGTCGACCCCTCCTCGAGGTATTGCGCACCATCACGTGGATCCAGTGGGCTCAATTCCTGTCTGGGTGCGTGTCATTTTCGCTCGTCGCCCATTCTCACTGGAAGTCTAAGTGTTTGTTTGCCTGTTGCGTAGATGGCTTGCCTGGACTTGCGACGCGATCGACTTTTTTAGCGTGTCGCTCAGCGTCCCTCTCCTTCAAAAGCAATTCAACAAGGACAAAGCCTCCTCCATCGTACGTTTCCCTCTTTTGGCCCGTTCTCCTTTTGTGCCGTACCCGCGAATGAATCGCTTATACTCATGTTTCGTTACTCAGACTCAGGCCATCACGCTGACGCTTCTCTTCCGATCCTTTGGCGCCGTAAGTGCTTCCTCGTCACATGTTTCAGCTGTACGATGCCCTGCTCTGTGCGCCTTAGCTCCGCTGCCAATGCCATTTCAGGCTACGCTCTGTGCAGCACTTCTCACGGAAGAAACGCCCCTCTTCGTCCCAGATGCGCATGTCTAGGTGGATACTGATGCTTCTCTACCCCTGCAGGTCATCTTTGGCATCATGTCGGATCGCTTCGGGCGGAAATGGCCCCTAGTAATCAATCTGCTACTTTGTGCCGGTCTCGAGCTTGGTGCAGGTTTTGTGGATACCTTTAGTCAGTTCCTTGCCCTACGCTCCCTCTTCGGTATCGCTATGGGTGGTGTCTGGGGTCTCGCCTCGTCGACGGCACTCGAAAATCTTCCAGTCGAAGTGCGTGGTCTTGCATCTGGCGTCCTCCAACAGGGATACGCCTGCGGCTACCTTATCGCGGCCGTAATGAACCTTCGCCTCGTCCCTCACACATCCCATTCGTGGCGCGCCCTCTTCTGGGCCACCGCAGCCATATCCGCATTTGCTGCCGCCGTTCGGGCCCTTGTTCCAGAGAGTGAAGTCTTCCTTCGAGCGAAGGCTATGGAGCGCGAGAGGGGCTCCTCTACTGGAAAGAAGACGCGTGTGTTCATCCGTCAAGTTGGCGCGATGCTCAAGAAGCACTGGGTTCTCTGCGTCTATGCCGTGCTTTTGATGACCGGTATGTGAGCCTGTTTCACGCACAGCGTTGAGGACGGCTGACCCCCATATCGCGGCCTAGGCTTTAACTTCCTCTCGCACGGATCCCAGGACTTATACCCAACCTACCTTGAGACAACCAAGGGTTTTGACAATTATCACGCTACCGTCGCCACCATTATCGGAAACTGTGGCGCTATCACGTACGTTTACCATCTCTCCGACCTAACACCATTTACACCCTTTCCTTACGCTTTTGCTTGTTTCGTGGCACAGCGGTGGTGCAATTGCAGGCGCCGTGTCACAGTTCCTCGGTCGCCGTCTGACCATCATCATCTTCGTTTTGATCGCTGGTGCCTTCATCCCGCTCTGGATCTTGCCGAGCACTTTCGGTGGGCTCTCTGCTGGCGCGTTCTGGCTGCAGTTTGGTGTTCAGGGAGCATGGGGTGTCATTCCGATCCAGCTTGCCGAGATGAGTCCACCCGGTTTCCGCGCAACGTTCCCTGGCGTCACCTACCAACTCGGAAACGTAAGAAGGGCTTCAACCGTCGCATATCGTGTGAACTGTATGCTGACCGTATCGATATGATAGATGGTCTCGTCCTCCTCAGCTCAGATTGAGGCGACAGGTGGTGACCACATGAAGACTACCATCATCAAGAACGGAACGGCCACAGTCGTGCCTGATTACGCGCGTGTACAAGGCATCCTCATCGGCACCGTCGCTGCATACATCATCCTCCTCGCCATCGTCGGCCCTGAGTAAGTCCGACTCCGTGCTTCACCGCTGACTGGCTTTATCTGATTTCCATGGTTAATAGGAACCACGGATCGAACTTTGAGCAACATGGTGTTGCCTTTGCTGAGGACGCACCTGACAGTGCCCATCGTGACGTGCACGCGGTGGATGACGAGAAACTGAGCGATGTGCGATCGGAAGATCTCAACGAGAAGATTTGAGACGTGATACGACGTCTGACGTCTGCCTAAACAAAGACTACATACTTTTTATACCTCACCTGTCCCCAAACACACACTCATCTCACTTTATTTCGTCTAGAGGACGTGTCGTTTTTTGTTCCTTGTTGTTTGTTCCGTAATATGTGTTGGGGTTTGGGATGTATTGTACGATTGACTGACGAGTTGCCCATGCAAAATTCGCAAGGGAGTAAAAAACAATCGCGTAACTCCGGATGGAGACTGTTCATCGGGAAAGGGTGCACATGCAAACACACTTTGGGGTTAGAGAGCTTTCGATCATGAAAGAGGATCTGTGGTGGCAAGGAAACACGCGGGCATTGAGACCGCCACGTCATACAGCAACCGAAGGGCCTTACGCAGCTGTGGATGGTCGATACTCTGTCGTAATTGGGCCTACAAATACGTGTTGCAGTGCGAAAGTACTTGCCAAAGTCTAGGCAAACAGGTCCGGGGAAGCCTGTCAATCTGAGTTCCCTATCCTCTAGTGTAGACTACCTTTTTAGAATTCGCACCGCGCGTTTTGTGCCCGTGATTGATCGTGGGTACAGGTACAGTGACACATCGAAGGAGAGGGTAAGAGAGAAGTCCGAAGCATCCTTTTTTTTTTCTTTATCGTCGCCGCCTCGCGCGACTCGCGTCGCCCTTCCGAATCTCCGGTTCGCTCTGGTTCTCTTCTCAACACCTGTCCGAGTCGGAGCGGTCCGAGTCCAAATACGCGATGCGGTGCAGTATGCTATATTGACCGCTCTCGGGCCACCTCGCGGACTCTCGGAAGAATGTCGGCATTGAAAGTTTGCAGCCGGCCCCACGGGATCCCGAACCTCGGACAATCTTATCCAGGTCGCTCGCGGCACCGGGCTCCAGGCAGCCCCTTTTACTCAATCCCAAATACAGTACAGTACGCCCCGCAAGCCCTGGTCTGGTCGAATGGAGAACTGGAGATGGTGTGAGGAGTGAATGCAGAATTAGTCGACTGTCGACTGGTCGAGCTCGCCCAGCACTGGAACGCGTTTGCGGAACACGATGCATTGGCATAGTGACATGGACAGTCTAACTGCAGTCTACAGGCTGGGGCTGTCGGTGACTCATGATGCAGGGCTTGGTCTTCGAATTCCCATCCTTACATACAGAACGGCGGTGTTCTCTACAACGTATGGAATAACCCTACTAGTAGGCGCAGCGGCGCTCTAGTGGCGCTCCCAGTGCGACACAGAGGGCGATCTCGGACTCGGATTGTAGCGGCGCTGGGCTTCTTGATTTCCTACGCCAACCCTCGATGTGCGAACCCTTCGATGGCCACAGGAGGGCGATGCATCGTATGGCCTCGGGTTCGCGTTGCCCAGGCTTTCAAGTTGCTTCTTACTCGACATGACGGATATTTCGCCCCGCGAGTCGGAAGTTTCGGCCGTGGGTGCAGTGGCTAGGCAACCCTTCCCGAAGAAAGAAGACAGCCAATAATTGAAGTCTGTAAGACCGATCACTTTTCTTTTATCATATGGTAAGCGAAGTCCGGCGAAGAAAGACTGGAACGCTGTGAAACGCCTGAGTTGAATCGGTGTGTCCACTGCGTACTTTCGGGCTTTACGCAAGATAATGTGTATACGCCGTCATCATGACTCGTGATCCTCTGCCTGGTCGTTCCAAATAGGACGTAGGTGCCCAACGCTTCCGATTGCGCTGTGCTGATGAAGACTATACACCCACATTCCCAGATTACGCTTCCAGCCACCCTTGAACTCATGTCGTTATTTCCGGGTATGTAAAAAGGAGTCGTCGACGTGAGATGGTCTAGTGACTCCAGTAGCATCAGTGAACAGCTACGAGCAATATACTATCCCTACATTTAATGGCTTCCTTGATGGGAAAGTGGAAGCCCGTACTCGATACGAATGGAATACGTCAGTGGGTCAGCATGGGTGGCTTCGCCGTCCAGAAGCGACACAAGAAGTAAACTTGGAACCCGCGGCTGAGAAAACAAGTCACGCGACGGCACAACTCCGAATATGGTGGTAATGATCAGAAACTCTAGCATCAGTGGTTTAATGATGCGCTGGTTTGGGCTGGATCAGCTCATGACCAGAGTCGGGGCATATTGAATGCTGGATCAAAGGGTTTCTTCTACCTCCTGGACGGAAAACGCTTCTCAGTGCAGGTCGGGCCCTTTCAGGGGCTTAGAACTTGACAGATGGCCCTGGGACTTGTACATGTCGTTTGCAAATTCGATTCGCGTGACGGCTCAGCTCTTTCATAATTTAGGACATACATCCTTGGGTGCTTCGAAGGCCGTATGCTGTTGTGCGATGCGTTACAAGAGGACAACCTGAAGCTTATTACCAAACGCTTTAGTACGCGCAGTCATTTCTAATGGAGAACAATAGATGGGTGCGTTTTTCATCTACTTTGGGACAGGCAACGTCTGCAAGTAGCCCGAAGCCAAGCAAGAGTCGTTATGCATCTAGAAGTGCAGCGCGTAGGAACTCGGCAGCCTCGTCAAACAGGCCACCGAACGCCTCCTCTGCACCACGCTTGAGATCAAATGAGTGCGACGAACCCTCGACGATGCGTAGGGCTGTCTGGACTTTGGCATACAGCAGACGGGCGTGCATCGCTCGAGAGCACTGGGGGAGGACTGCAGTATCCTCGGAGCCGTGGATGAACAGTACGCGGGGCCACTCAGGGGTGACGAGCAGCTGCGGGAAGATGGCATGCTCGGAGGGGGGGAGCGCCGCCGCGAGCCGGGTGTCGGATACAGCGATGTCTTCACCCTCCGCAGGGAGGAGCTCGCGGAGCTTGTCGCTGATCGAAGGCTCATGTAGACCCGTCCAGTAGTCGAGGTAGGCGCCAAACTGGAGCCATACACGCGCAAGCGGCATGCGTGGGTTTGACGGCATGCGCGGCGTGGCGGAATCGGGGCCGAAGAACGAGGGAGGGGATTGCGCGACTGGTCCCAGGGACGTGCTTGCCGGGTACATGAACTCGGAGTATTGGGTGGGGTCAAGGAGCTCGAGGCCTTGGAAGAAGGGCTTCGTCTTGGGTGAGAGGAGGTGCTGCGACTGTCACGTGGAAACACACGCCGGCGGTGCACGGTACGGAGACTTCATTCAGAACTCGCGGATACATGGTGGGGAGCTGCGGAGAGGGGAGGAACTTACAAATAGACTGCCACCCAAGCCATAAATGGACAGGACCGCGCAAGGTTTCGGCTTTGCGTGGATGGCGGCAAGAAATGCACACATCCCACCAGCGCTGGCGCCCGCCACTGCTAGGCGCGTGCTATCGATCTGCACGGTGCCTAGGAGCTGGGTGCGCGCGAGGAATGCGAAGAGGTCAACGACGTCAGCGAGGATATCGTGGCCGGTGCTAGGAGGGAGAAGTCGATAGTCCGCAGAGATGAATGCGAGGCCTGCTGCGATCGTGCGCTCTGGGTATTGAGACCGCAGGTCAGGTCAGGGTGTGCAAGCAGACGCGAGAGGAGCGGGAAAGACGGACTAAGAAGCCAAGTAGGAAACCAGCTTCTGCGATCCCCAGAGGCCATCCCACCTCCATGGAAGAAGACGACGGCTGGCACGGGGCCTTCGGATTCGGGTTTCGGTGAATAAACATCGATGTAGAGGGACAGATCTCCGAGTTGCTTGTAGGCTACGATTGTGGGTGTCGCTTCCGCCATCGTTGAGAGTATTTTGGGCAAGAATACAATGGGGCACTTTTCCGTCTAGGGTACTTGTGCATACTCTACCGTTGGGGTTTAACATAACGATGATCAAAGGCAAGAGTTGACCAAGGGAGAGATCGATGTATAAGTGAGAGAGCTAAACCCGCTTTGTGACCCCGTAGCTCAGTGGTAGAGCGTGAGATTCCAGCATCGTGGTGCTTCCTCAAGGCCATCCGTTCAATCCGGGTCGGGGTCAACCAGGGTACATTTTTAACTCCCAACCGCGGGATATCCGGGCCGTGGGTGTCTGTCAGCAGCAAGCGCGCTAAAGTGGCCGCGTAATGAGTGTGAGTGGGCAAGTGGCGGGGCGAAGGTATTGACCAACCCTCGACTTTACATCTCCCCTCATTCTCGATGCTCCCTTTCACACAAGAAAGACGCAGGAAAATAAATCTAGGTGGAGCAACTTCCGTAACCTCCCAAACTGATCTGTTGCATAGCGCCAAGGCGAGGAGAACTGAACGTGAGGAGATACGCCGCCGTCATGAGAGTGCTCGTTGTATCCAGTTATGCTGGCGTAGTTCCCAACAATCTCGTGCGGTTAAACACATCCTTTCAGAGATGTTCCAGGAGGATGTCCTTGGGTTAAATGGCATGCGCACCCTCGTTCTTATCGGGAACAACGACTCGTTACTTGCCCAATGGTCGGAGGCTGTGGTCCACGCTGGAAACGGTAAGCCCTCTATCCACTTCAATCAGAGAGTACTACGTGTCCCGTTTCCCGTGTAGTACGGACGCATTGATATTTCCCTCTCCCTTTCCCCCCTTTCCCCACTATCTTTTGAACTCACAGTTCGGTTTCCCTGTTTCACTAGGGTTCCACGTGCTTATTTGACTAACTTATCTTCCCATCATCTACAGGCTGGTCATTACAATATGTCAGCGGATCAGACTTGGATCACTGGATTGTACTTATCCGGAAAATGGCCTTCCTCCTCCTTTTCTCTGTTGCGAACTCGCCACGGTGCGTACCTTGCTTGCTACCTCGTGTGCACATAGTTCTGATCCAGATTTGTTCAGAGCCCCCGCCTCACTCCATCACCTGCGTATCCTCGATGTGCTTCTTTCCCCCACAGCGAGTGCGCAGGCAATGGGCGCGCGCGCCGAAGATCTGCGAATCAACATCTCTATCTACCTTCTGCGGCACGACCTCTATCCCTTATTAGCGAAAGCACTGGGTAATATCGTGCGTCGGAGTTTGTCTTAATGTGCATCGACTCCTCATCTGCTCGCATATAGCCCGTAGATGAGAAAGATTCGCCCTCGATCCCACTTCTGGTTCCTCTCCTCACCTACCCACTCAGAACATTCGGGTCTTCACACCCAGACTTCTTCTTAGAAGCATACACGTCGCTCACACAGCACATTTTAACCCTCCCTCTTCTTCCTAATCGACTTCCCCTTCCTTCTTTGGCGCAATTTTCTGCCAACCTACCACTCCACACTGCCACTGTATTGTCCCCGTCCATTTCTCGATTAGTTTCCGTGCCCAGAGTAGAGGCAAAGGTGCACCTCCTTGCAAACATAGCCGCATTCGTTCCTCCTAGATATGCCACACTTCCTTCCGCTTCCCTCACGACCTTATTGCACCTCTCAGCAGCAGTCATGGGCTCCCTTCCCAATGGTGCGCTAGATCCCAAGTCGTCTGTCGCAGCTGGGAAACAGGTCGCAGAATCGGAAAGCGACTCTGACTTGGAGGACTCTGTTCACCTGTCTGCCTCCCCGGCTACCTTTGCGCCGTTACCTCGACTAGACGAACGCACTTCGAAGCGACTCCAGACGCTTACAGCTCCCACACACATCAGTTCTCTCATTCGTGCTACGCATAACCATACGGTGTCAACGGTTGCTCTCTGCGATTTCCTCTTTGCACTTTGTTCTGTGTGGCCTCATCGCGTAGATAGTGTACTGAGTACGATTGTTGTATCAACCAGTGGTGGGTTCGTACGCGAGTTGTATCGTGGGTATGTGCGGAGCTCCCCACTAGGAAAAGAAGTCGGTCTCGCCACACTCTTGGGTACGTCACCTCCCCTTCCATCACATTATTTGCTTACCAATGCTCTGGCAGACATCTCGAATGCGGACAGTTGGCTCCCGCTCCTTTTCCTGACAGACTTGTACACGCACTCTCTTCTTACTATGGGAGACGACGAGTTCTTTTCCGGCTTCGACACGCCAGCCCGCGCCAATGCCCCACGTAACCCGCTCACTCTGGATGAGATCACGTCATTATCTCGGAAACTCTTGAACATTGCTTTCACACTCTTTTGGAGAGAAGGTCAGATTGGTGCCCAGAATGGCCGCATCCCCGGCCTCAACGTCACATGGGAAGCAGTGAGGCGAAAAGTCACGCGTTTTCTGCAAGCGGTACATGCGCGAGAGTAAGCACGTTATCTTTCTTACTACATAGATATCTGCTTATCTAGGGCGTCACAGCTCGAGACGGCCCTTCATACCACCCGGGCACTGGTTGGTGAACGAACACATCGATATTGGGTCATTCATCGAAGCCGCCATGTGAGCGTTCTTATTATCTTATCAGATGTCTTCTGATCAGTCCCAAAAGAGTTGAGGAGCAGCAATTTGTGCAGCCAGCCGGCGCACGGCCATACACGAGGCGCTCTATAGCAGAGCTATCGCCACGGCTTGGTGTGCTCAACAACATACCCTTTGCTATACCTTTCGATGCCCGTGTGAAGATTTTTAGGTCGTTCATCGAGAACGACAGACATAACGTTGGGATGGACCCTCGGTCCTATGAGGGGTTTCATTCGCGCACACGTGCCACCGTACGCCGTGGTCACGTCTCCGAGGATGGTTTCGACAAGCTCGGGGACGCCAACTTGAAGCGTCCCATTGAGATAACATTCATAGACCAATTCGGCGAAAAGGAGTGAGTTGATATCATATCGTAACTCCTTGAAAGACTGACGAAGACCCTCAAAGGATGGGTATCGATGGTGGAGGCGTCTTCAAGGAGTTCTTCACCGACCTCTCGAAAGAAGTGTTCGACAGCAATCGAGGACTTTGGCTGGCCAACAAGAAGAACGAGCTGTATCCCAACCATGGCTCCTATGCGACACAACGTGAGCAATTCTCCGATATTGCGTCGTTTGGCCAACTAAATTCCGTCTTCTTGAAGCACACAGCCTGAATTGGTACCGGTTTATTGGGAGGATTTTGGGAAAAGCGCTCTATGAGGGTATCTTGGTCGACGTCGCATTTGCAGGCTTCTTCCTCGCCAAGGTTCGCATGTGTTGTTCTAGTCGTATCTAATCTAATTGATGACGCTAATGCCTCCCGTACTCTAGTGGCTGGGCAAGCAGAGTTTTTTGGACGACCTTGCCTCGCTCGACCCGGACTTGTACCAGGGTTTGATATTCCTAAAGCACTACCCCGGAAATCCAGAAGACCTTTCCTTGAATTTCACGATTGTCGATGAAGGTGGGATTGGATCTCGAACTCAATGGTCCCATGATCCTCAACAGCCATCCGTGCAGAGTTTGGCGTTACGCGGACAATCGACCTGAAACCCAACGGTAGCAATGTCCCCGTAACGCGAGATAACAAGCTGGAATATATACACGGGGTGTCGCATTACCGCCTTACGAAACAGATCAAAGAGCAGAGTGGCGCGTTCTTCGAGGGACTGTCAGACATGATTGACTCGAAGTGGCTCAGGTGCGAACACATGTCCCTTGATCAAGGCTTTCCTTTCGTTTGACGGATCATCGTAGAATGTTCAACCAACAAGAACTTCAAATGTTACTCGGTGGCGTGAACACCCCTATCGATCTCGACGATTTGCGGCGGAACACGAACTACGGCGGCTTATATGACGATCAAGAACCCACAATTGTCGCGTTTTGGAAGGTATGTCCTCAGACGAGGGTGTCCTGGGTCAGCGATTGTCGGATTTTTCTAACAAACCCACTTCCCGTTTCTGTATAGGTTGTGGAGGGCTTCAATGCTGAGCAGCGCCGGGCATTATTACGGTTCGTCACTAGCGTCGGAAGGCCCCCTCTTCTGTACGTATCTCTAGAAAGACCTAGTCATGTAGCGAGAACTCTAACGAACGTCTTTCTTTTTGTATAGCGGTTTCGGTGGCCTTGTCCCAAAGTTTTGTATTCGCGACGCGGGAGGCGACGAAAGTCGCTTGCCAACGGCGAGCACCTGCGTAAACCTGCTTAAGGTACTGTCCTGTCTTCATGCTCTTATATACAAACGATACGGTGAGCTGACTCCCTCCGCTCCTCTTGAATTATACGCAGCTACCGCGATATCGAAGCGAGAGCATCCTTCGTCAAAAGCTCCTCCAGGCAGTTTACTCTGGCGCAGGATTTGATCTTTCTTGAAACGAGCTCAGGCTCGGGGATGACTTGTCTTTGTTTCCACTTGTCACTGCGGGTCGCCTGTTGCACGCTGTCACCATCATCATCATTGCTGTTGTGGGGATACATGTACGCCACTGTACGTTATGCCCCATATTGGAACAGAATGGTATTAGATGCTATGTTTAGATGGCTCTAACAATTGTACCTTTTTTCCAGTTCTGTGGTTTCTCCGTTTTTCGGGTCTTGTATCTCACCGCACTCAGGCCCTCATCGAGCCACGAAGACGAGAAACATGCATGTATATCAAAATGTACGAAATCAGAGAATCAGACTACAAGGGCTCAATGCTGTTAACACCGCGAGTTCGACTGGTGATCATCGATCAACCACACACCACACAGATCAAGAATTCGCAACTCTCAGGAAACGACCATTTCGTCTTTGATTCTTCCACGAACACATCAGGTCGCGGGAAAATCGTGATCTTAAAAGAGAAAGACCAAGAATATAACTTGGGAGTTCAGCTTCCTGTCGTATGACAAGACTGGCACGAGCTGAGCAATGAGCGTGGTCTGACTTTCGGCACGGCGGTGCCTCCTAGTAACAGACGTGCATCATCCTTGCACAACGATCGATCATGTATGTACACCGCATGTTCCTACTAGCACCGTACGATCGATGTATTCGTCTAATGACACAGCTAATAACTAGTAAACTCTGGTTTGCCTGCGCTGGTGGCGCTTGGAGCCCGGGGACATTGAGATAAAGGGCCCGTCAAGTGGAATATTCAAGGGCGACAGTAAAATTAGATGACGGAGTCAACTAAATGCGTGTATGGAGGAAAATTGGAGCTCATATACAAATTGCGTGGATGTGTGTGTAGAGGGAAATTTGGGCTCATATATAAACCAGGTGTATGTGTATGTAGGTGGAAAATAGAGCCTATTTTATAAAGCTACAAGGGAATTGAACGTAGATCTTCCTTCTTGAAATCTGATGTGCACTGGTAGAAAATCGTGGATTAGTGGGTGATATAGTGGTTGTAGACAGAATTTACTTGGGACTTTCCGAGTCATTGCGGGATTGAGACGATACCTGGTCGATAAACAGAACCTCATTGATACTGAAGGATGGGAGGTGGAGAGAAATCACATACCTATCGCGTGACGGCGGTTTGATTCATCAAATGCTACCGACCCGTGGCACGGCACTCTGGTCCACGACGGTCCGAGTCGGACCCGTACTAATACTTCATGATCCCCGCGCGAAGCACCATTCATGAATTAGAGCGGCGTAGCTCGAATCAACCGCGTCACTCGCAGACCTTCGAGAAAACTGCCCCGATGTCGGCGAAAATGGGCCTTGCTCCCTTGGTGGCGGAGAGGGGGTGAGGTTTACGGGCGCGGGTGGAGAGATCTTCGAGGAGAGATGAAGGCAGTGGGCCGGGCGACCCTCAGCGCTGTCCTCATCGGAGGCTGTCGCGAAGCCCTCGTAGACTTCATCTTTCTCGTGAGTCAGATCCTTAGCGGGGGTGGGTGTTTTAGGAGACGATTGAGTAGTGCTAAGAGGGGAAGGGGCGGGGGCTGCATAATGCCGAAGGTTGAAGCGAATACCTGCGGTATTTGTTGCCAGAATTGGAGAAGAAGCAGAACGTTGGATGGTCTGGGCTCGCTGTGGGAAGACAAATATCGGATGGGGCTCTTCATGAGCAGAGATACGGGAAGGGAGAGGTGAAGCCGGGCTGGCACTAATGGGAAGAGGGGTTAGTGAAGGAGTGCGTCGGGGTTCTGGTTGCGCCTGACTGCCACATGCCCGAAACTTGAAAGTAATTCGATAATTCTTGCCGGAATTGTTATCCCAAAATTCGCCAACACCTAGTGCAGAGTAGCGTATGGCGAGGAAGTGTGTGTGCCGCCAGATAGACGATTCGTAATCCTCGAGTTTGATGGCAAAGTTGAAACGGTCCCACCCCGAAGCCTTTGATGGTCCGACAAGGTCTTCCACCGTCTTGCCTTGGTTGCTGCCAGCCAGCGTCTCCATGGCGGCGACTGGGCCAGTGTACGCTGCAAGCACCTCTGACACGGTCGTCCAGTCATCGAGAGTGAACCGCACGCCCACGTCCTTTTCAAATACGATATTTCGAACAAGGACAGTACCTTGAAGAACTTGTGGCCGAAATGGAAGAAGAGTAACGGATTCGAGGTGCACATTTGCGTAGGGAGACGGACTAGAAGCGGGGATGGGTGAACAATCGGCGATTTCGGAGAGTGAAGTAGATGGGCCAAAATTG